>ERZ773009.1025-NODE-1025-length-19943-cov-5.195696_pt1 | contig 19943 bp, 19 predicted proteins | sample MGYA00580663_ERZ773009 | MGnify/ENA primary metagenome ERZ773009 (study PRJEB29015, sample SAMEA2737969) | human oral metagenome | biome: human oral; feature: human-associated habitat; material: dental | place: China | collected 2026 ... | reverse complement strand
TCAAAAATATCTTTACAATCTTCAAAAATATCTGCCAAAGAGAGTTGTTTTTGTGGTATCATAGTAATGTCTCCTTTCGGGATGTGACTTATGGTTTTTGTCCAACTCCATTATATCACAAACCGTGAGGAGATTTTTATATTCAGTAACAAAAAAGTGCCGTATTTATACGGCTTTGGACGTTTCGCAAACGCCTATAAACTAATAAGAGTATAAGGAGAAATAATTCATGATAAAATTTTGTAAGAAAATAATTGTATCGCTTATGATTGTCGGAATGATTCTTGTACCGACAGCATGTTCAAAATCTGCTGTAGAGAACGAACAAACCGCACCTATGCCTGTAGCAGGTGAGACAGGCGGAAGAGAGGATAAGGTACCGGATCCGAATGCGCCTGTAGTTACTGTAGTCTCAGTATATACTAAGGATGAGGGTACCGGTGGAATTGACAAGGAGATGGACTCTATAGATGCAAGCGAACTTGATGCCAATCTTTTATTGCAAAAGCTTATAGAGTTCGGAGTTATACCTGCTGACACTATGATGCTCTCCTTTGTTCTGGAAGATAATAAAAAGGCAACCTTGGACTTGTCGGCTTTAGACACTTCCGATAAGAGAACACTTGTGGCATTGGCTAATACATATTTGGAAAATTATGAGCTTGATGCAATAACTGTCAAGGTGCAAGGAACGGCTACAGCAGAAACAACGGATATACAGTATAATTTGGACTATGAAAAGGTTACAAGCAATTAGTTTATAGTTTTGGTAAGTTAATATATGCGTAATATGGCGGCTGAAAGTTTGCTTTCAAGCTAAATATTATGCATATATCTATATGTAATATCGCATAAGTAAGTAGTGTGATGTATGAATCTGAATTACAAGCAACTTAGCGAAACTGTAATGTTTATAGAACAAGAGGGCAGTATATTACGCTCTCTTTTCTACTTTTCGGATACTAAAGTTTAAGAAGGAGATACTATGTCTACACATAAGGATAAAAAAATATTTGCTATGACTACAGCTATTGCCTATGCTTCGGGAAAGCCCCATATAGGCAATACTTACGAAATAATAATGGCTGACGCCATTGCCAGATTTAAAAGATTTGAAGGTTATGACGTATTCTTCCAGACAGGTACGGATGAGCACGGACAGAAGATAGAATTAAAGGCAAAAGAAGCCGGAAAAGACCCGCAGACCTTTGTAGATGAGACCAGTGCCGTTATTAAAGAAATATGGGATATGATGAATACCTCTTATGATAAGTTTATAAGAACTACCGATAAAGAGCATAAGAGGATAGTTCAGGATATATTTAAGAAGCTATATGAGCAAGGTGATATATATAAAGGACATTATGAGGGGCTTTACTGTACTCCCTGTGAGTCTTTTTTTACAGAGGCACAGCTTGTTGACGGACGCTGTCCTGACTGCGGCAGAGAAGTACAGCCGGCTAAGGAAGAGGCGTACTTTTTCAAAATGAGTAAGTATGCCGACAGACTTATAGAGCATATAAATACACACCCTGAGTTTATACAGCCGGTATCGAGAAAAAATGAAATGATGAATAACTTCCTGCTGCCCGGACTTCAGGATCTGTGTGTTTCAAGAACAAGTTTCAGCTGGGGCATACCCGTGACTTTTGATGAGGGGCATGTAACCTATGTATGGCTTGATGCACTCAGTAATTATATTACCGGACTCGGATATGAGTGTTATAAAGAAAGTGCGGAAAGTTTCAAAAAGTATTGGCCCGAAGATCTGCACCTTATAGGTAAGGACATAGTAAGATTCCATACCATATATTGGTCTATATTCCTTATGGCACTCGGCATAGAGCTGCCTAAGCAGGTATTCGGACATCCCTGGCTTTTACTCGGAGAGGGTAAGATGAGTAAGTCCAAGGGAAATGTCTTATATGCCGATACCTTGGTTAAGCTTTTCGGAGTTGATGCCGTAAGGTACTTTGTCTTGCATGAAATGCCCTATGACAGAGACGGTATCATAAGCATAGACTTGATTGTGGAAAGATATAATTCAGAGCTTGCCAATGTACTTGGGAATCTTGTAAGTCGTACCATATCCATGTCAAACAAATACTTTGAGGGAGTGGTATCAAGAGGGCTTGATAGTGCAGACAGCGAGGAAGATAAGGCACTTGACAAAGACTTAATAAATCTGGTAAGTATGACGGCAGCCAAAGTTTCTGAAAAGATGGAAAGCTTCAGGGTTGCCGATGCTATCAGCGAGATTTGGAATATATTTAAAAGATCCAATAAGTACATAGATGAAACCTATCCTTGGGTACTTGCAAAGGATGAGGAGAGGAAAGAAAGACTTAAAACCGTACTTTATAATCTTACGGAATCAATACTTATAGGTGCAAGCCTGCTTGAAAGCTTTATGCCCGATACTTCCAAAGCTATACTTGCACAGCTTAATGCCGAAAGAAGAGATTATGAAGAGCTGGATAAGTTCGGACTTATAGACAGCCTAAAGGTTACAGAAAAGCCTTCAATACTTTTTGCAAGACTTGAACTTGATAAGGTATTGGATGAGTATAAAGCCATAAGCGGTATAGAGGATACTCCTGCAGAGAATGAAAAAGATGAAGAAGAGCAGGAAGAGGGAATGGATATAGACGCAAAGGCGGAAGTGGAGTATGAGGATTTTGACAAACTTCAAATACAAATAGGTGAGATAGTACATTGTGAGGAAGTTAAAAAATCAAAGAAGCTTTTATGTTCACAGATAAAAATAGGTTCAACTACAAGACAGATACTAAGCGGAATCAAGGCCTGGTACAAACCGGAGGATCTTATAGGCAAGAAGGTACTTGTGCTTGTAAACTTAAAACCAAGACAGATAGCCGGACTTACATCCGAAGGCATGGTGCTTTGTGCCGAGGATAACGAGGGTAATCTTTCAATAGTTTCACCTGAAAAAAATATGAGGTCGGGAGCCTATGTCTGCTAATAAATATAAGGTACTTACCCTATCATCTCTTAAGTGGATTGCCCTTATTACCATGTTGATAGACCATACGGCAGCTACAATGGTACCTTATTATAATATGTTACAGGAGCTTACAAATATAGATATGGCTGTTGTTTATGACGTTATGCGTGGAATAGGAAGGCTATCCTTTCCAATATTTTGTTTCTGTATAGTAGAGGGCTTTGTACATACAAGAAATGTAAAGAAATACCTGATAAGGCTTTTTATATTTGCGCTAATAACGGAGCCTATATATGACCTTGCATTTTTTGGAAGAACACTTTACCTTGATTATCAAAATGTGCTTTGGACTTTTGTAATAGCAATACTTATGCTTATGGCAGTGAAAAAATATGATCAAAGCATTTTATTAAGACTTATAATAATTTTAATTTTTTCTTTCATTGCATGGTTTTTAAAAACAGATTATTCATACATTGGTGTTATAATAATAGCTGTATATTATTTGTATAGAGAAAAAAACTGGGTAAAGCTTGGTGCAACCGCAATTTTATTTTTGGATATGGCAGTAATAGGTGCGGCACTTACCTGCCTTTATAACGGTGAAAAGGGCAAGGGGCTTAAGTATTTATTTTATGTATTTTATCCGGGGCATTTGCTGTTGCTTTATATTATCAACAGTAATATAACGGAGTATTTAAAAGTATTTACTAAATAAATATTTGCTGTGCGTTTAGTTCAGTATTTAGTGAATTATGAAAAACGGTCATAATTTTAGATTAACCTTTTGCCTCAAGGTACTTGTAAAATTGATTAGAATCAGTGAAATTGTTTTATGAAAGACTGCCCAAAGTTTTGCCGAATATTTTAAGAAGTTTTGGAAGGAAAGTTTTATGGGAATTATAGATACACACAGCCATTATAATGATGAGGCTTTTGACGAAGACAGAGAAGAACTGTTATTAAGTCTACCGACTAAGGGTATAGACAGAGTGGTAAATATAGCGGTAGATATTGAAAGCTCTAAGGAATGTATAGAATTGGCTGATAAGTATGACTATATATATGCTACTGTAGGAGTGCACCCGTCTTATGTGCATGAAATGCAAAGTGACTACATAGAAAAACTTAAAGACTTGGCAAAGCATGAGAAAGTAGTGGCTATAGCCGAGATAGGTTTGGATTATTACTGGAGTACCGAGCATAAAGAAAAGCAAAAGGAAGAGTTTGTAAGGCAGCTTGAACTTGCTAAGGAGCTTGGACTTACTGCGGTGATACACTCAAGGGATGCGGCAAAGGACAGCTTTGATATTATAAAAAACTATGCCAAAGAACTTAATATAGTTATGCACTGTTATTCTTACAGTTTGGAAATGGCAAAGGAGTACTTAAAACTGGGAGTTTACTTTGGAATAGGCGGTGTAGCCACATATAAGAATGCCCCTAAGCTAAAAGAGGTTATAGAGTATCTGCCTATGGAAAGCATGGTCTTGGAGACGGATTGCCCATATCTTAGCCCGGTGCCTTACAGGGGTAAGAGGAATGAGTCCTCATATATACCGTATATAGTAAATGCCATATCCGATATAAAGGCATTCAGTTCTGAGTATATTATAGAAAAGACTTCGGAAAATGCACATAGATTATATCCTAAGTTAAGGTAGGTGTGGATGAAGAAAAGGATGATAGAAAAAGCATCGGATACCATAGACATTATAAAGGAGCACGGCTTTGTATTTCAAAAAAAATACGGGCAGAATTTTCTTATAGATGCTCATGTGCTTGATAAAATTATCAGTGCGGCAGATATAAGCAAAGAAGATGTGGTTATAGAGATAGGACCGGGCATAGGTGTGCTTAGTCAGCGTATAGCACAAAAGGCACATAAGCTCATAGCAATAGAAATAGATAAAAATTTAATACCTATACTCACAAAGACTTTATTTGATTATGAAAATGTAGTATTATTAAATGAGGATGTATTAAAAGTTGATTTGGAAGCGCTTATAGGAAAAGAGGCTGAGGGTAGAAGGGTAAAGGTGGTGGCAAATTTACCCTATTACATCACCACTCCTATAATTATGGACTTGCTTGAAAGAAAGCTTAAGCTTGAAAGTATAACCGTAATGATACAAAAGGAAGTGGCACAAAGGCTTATAGCAAAGCCGGGTACGAAAGAATACGGTGCAATATCACTTGCGGTGGCATATTATACTGAGGCAAAGATTGTGGCTAATGTTCCTCCCAATTCATTTATCCCAAGACCGGCTGTATCTTCTGCGGTCGTAAGGTTAAAATTACATGAGCTAAAACCTTTTAAGCCCAAAGATGAAAAGCTTATGTTTAACCTTATCAGAGCTTCTTTTAATCAACGGAGGAAGACTTTGCAAAACGGACTTAATAATGCGGCAGGTCTTAGTTTTACCAAGGAGGAGATTGCTAAGGCGATTTCTTTTGCAGGACTTGATGAGCGAGTTAGGGGAGAGACTCTTGGTTTAGAGGATTTTGTGGTTTTAAGTGATTGTTTAAGTAAACTTTAGAAAATAATTAGGTAGAAAGTTATGGCAAAAAAGAAAGAAGGAAATAATTTTTTTAATAAATGGGATAAAAGTAAGCTTATCATGGTAGCGGTACCTACAGTAATCATAGTACTACTGTCGGTTGTGTGGGTGAGAGCCATGGTATCTTCAAACAAAAAGCTTGCGGTTTCTGAAACACAGGCTGTGTCGGAGGGAGAATCCGCTACGGAAAGTATTCCGCAGGCGGATATAGTTCCTGCCGCTGCAATAGGAGCACCATTTCCGTCATTGTCGGTCGATGTGGCAACTACAGAGCCGGTTCCTGAAGTTATCAGGTCGGGAACCAACCACCCTATAGTTCATAAGATACAGGAAAGGCTTATGAGGCTCGGCTTTATGGAAAATGATGAGCCGACCGAGTATTACGGTGATGTAACCATAGCGGCGGTGAAGGTATTCCAAAGGCAGAATAAACTTCCACAGGACGGTATTATAGGTACGGATACACTTAACTTGCTTATGTCCGATGATGCCAAGTTTTATGCGGCACAGGAAGGTGATGTGGGTGCTGATATAGAGCGTATACAGTCAAGACTTTATGAGCTTGGTTACCTTGCGGATCAGGGACAGGTAACCGGTACCTATGATGAAAAAACAAGAGATGCCGTATCAAAGTTACAAGAGGTCAATACCTTGGAGCAAGACGGAAAGGTAGGTATAAAGACTCTTAACCTTATATATTCAGAAGAAATCAAGCCGAATATGCTTGCATACGGTGAAAAAAGTGATGTGGTTATGGCAATTCAAAAAAGACTTTTTGAACTTGGTTATATGACCAGTACTCCTGACGGAAGTTACGGACTTGATACAAGTCTGGCAGTAAAACAATTCCAGTCAAAAAACGATCAGGTGGTAGACGGCTACATAGGACCGTCTACCAGAGCAGCTATTATGTCAGCCGATGCAAAGCCTAACGGACTTGGAGTAGGCGATCAAAGCGATCAGGTACATAATATTCAAAAAATGCTTGCAAAGTGGGGATATTTACATCCGGATAATATAACCGGATATTTCGGTGAGGCAACACAGAATGCGGTAAAGGCATTCCAAAGTAGAAACGGACTTGACTCTGACGGCTCGGTAGGAGCGGTTACCATAGCAAAGCTTACTTCGGATAATGTTTTAAGACCACTTCCAAGTACTACTGCAAGGCAAAACCGTGGCGGCAACGCAAGAGGCGGTGGCGGAAACGCCGGCGGAGGTAATGCCGGAGGTGGAGGCGGCGGAGCAGCTGCACCGTCAGGACCTATATACTCAGGCGGAGGAAGCGTAGGAAACCTTATATCCGTAGCTTCATCCAAGGTAGGAAGCCCTTATGTATGGGGTGCGAAAGGTCCTAATGCTTTCGACTGTTCAGGTTTTATATACTGGTGTCTTAATAGTGCAGGTGTAAGCCAGTCTTATATGACCAGCTCAGGCTGGAGAAATCCGGGAAGATATACAAGAGTAAGTAACTTCTCAGACCTACAGGCAGGTGATATAATAGTGGTTAGCGGCCATGTCGGCTTGGTAGCAGGCGGCGGTCAGATAATAGATGCTTCATCATCCAACGGAAGAGTTGTACAAAGATCCTTGGGAGGATGGTGGCAAAGAAACTTTATAGTAGGTTGGAGAATATTCTAAGTTAAGATAAAACCCCCCCAGCGAATATGCTTGGGGGATTTTTTTGGACTTGGATGATTTATATGTGGCGACAAGGATGATATTGGAGAGGGATAAAGTAAAAATTAGAGATTTGTTTAAGAAAGAGTAATTTGTAATCTTACTACAAACCTGTTTGGAAAAATCAGAGTAGTTGAATTAAATTTCGATTGTATTTTGTAATGAAGGGTGGTATTATAAATAGGCATATCTATCCTTTTTAGAAGATAATATAGAACTTATTGAGAAAGAGTAGAAAATGAACGAGATTGGATATCATGGAACCTGCTCAAAGTACCGATACAACATAGAGAAAAACGGATTAGATCCGTCAAAGTGTAAACATCGTGATGATCATTGGTTAGGTCAAGGTGTGTATTTTTTTGATGATTATGACAAAGCAATGTGGTGGGCAACATCAATTTCTTCTCAAAATAATAATTGTGGTGGAGTTATTTTTCAATCGCATATAGAAGCGTCGGATAACGAGGTTTTGAATCTTGACGACAAAAAGCAATTGGATGCTTTTATTACAAAAACTATGGAAACACTTAAAGAGGTTGAAAAGTCTTGTGATAGAAAGATGCCTATTTTTGAGGATGCAAAATTGCGAGCTGTCTTTTTTGATTATTACAAAGAACAAAATAAAATATCAGTTATAATTGGAACTTTTCTAAAAGAATTTGCAGGTTATACAGCAAGAAGAAGTCATTCTGAAATAGAATTACAAAAGAAAATAATGTATGTTACTGGCATCAAATTTCAAGAAAGACAAATTTGTGTGTCAAAAAAAGAATGTATAAAATCAACAAAACTGATATATAATGAGGAAGAAGAGGTGATATGATGTTTGATAAAGATTTATTTCTTTCATTATGTGATAAGTATGATGTTGAACTTAGTGCGACTGCTACTAGTCCTTTGATTAAAGAAGGAGAGCAGAAGCATACAATAACCGAAGACGATGTGAATCGTGTATTTACACCATATCAGACATATTTTAAGGCTGAAGTCTATGTATTTTATATGCAGGAAGATTATGCTATTGCATGTTAGGAGGAGTATATGGAAGTAAGGTCTAAATATGAAAGTCCTCTTAGGTTAGAAAAAATAGAAATTGTTGAAAGTACTTTTAGAAAGAAAGATGAATCAATAGAACACTTGGAATTGGGTTTACAAGTAGAACGTTCCTTGAAAAAAATATCTGACAAAGTTTTTGAAGTTTTGCTTGAAACAACTGTTTCGGACGAAGATGAAAAAGTATTTGTTAATGTAAAAGGGAAAGCAATTTTTTCGACTGAACAGGAAAATATGGATATTCTTGAAAAGAATATGATAGCGATTATGTTTCCGTATATAAGAAGTTATATCTCTATAATAACTACACAACCGGGAATGAATCCTATTGTTTTGCCGGCAATGAATATTGTGGCAATCGTTAATGACCAAAAGAAATAATATTATAAGCACTCACTTAATGTGGGTGCTTTTTAAGTAGTAATACAATTTTGTTTTACTACAAACTTTACTACCAACAGCCCGCAATAACTTGCTTCATCTTGCCCTATTCTGCCAAGATGCCAGCCAAAACACACATTTCATAAATCCCGAAATTCATTGCAAAATACACGAAGTAACGAGCAAAGTGGCCTAAATGCTTACTTAATCGGACATTTTTCGACTGCTGCGACCGAGACGATAGTCAAGGTAGGGAATTTCGGGGAAATTTAAGGAGGAATAAAATTATGATAAAAGTACTATTCATCTGCCACGGCAACATTTGCAGAAGCCCCATGGCGGAATTTATATTTAAGGATATGTTACAAAAAGAAAGGCTTTCAGACAAAGTAGAGGTGGCATCAAGAGCAACTTCTGCAGAAGAAATAGGAAGCCCGGTTTATCCCAAGGCTAAGCAGGAGCTTGAAAAACATGGCATAGGCTGCGTGGGTAAGAGAGCAAAACAGCTTGAAAAGTCTGAATATAACGATTATGATTATATTATAGCAATGGATGATATGAATGTAAGAAATATAGAAAGAATTACAAAAAGGAGTGTAAAAGAAGGAAAGATAAGGAAACTTCTTGAATTTGCAGGCAGCAAGGAAGACATAAGCGATCCTTGGTATACAAGGAAATTTGATATAACCTATGTGGATATAGTGCGTGGTTGCGAAGGGCTTATGAAGGATATAAAAGAAAAATTATAGTTACTGACACTTTTTTAATAGGAGGTCTGCTGTGGATTATGTCATAGAGATGAACCACATCACCAAAAAATTCGGTGATTTTAAGGCAAATGATGATGTAACGCTAAAGGTAAAAAAAGGAGAGATACACGCCCTGCTCGGTGAGAACGGTGCAGGTAAGTCTACACTTATGAGTGTACTGTTCGGACTGTACCAAGCGGAAGAAGGTGAGATTAAAATAAACGGTAAAAAAGTTGATATACTAAATCCTAATGATGCCAATGCACTGGGCATAGGTATGGTACATCAGCACTTTAAGCTTGTTCATAATTTCACCATACTCGAAAATATAGTACTTGGAAGGGAAACGACCAAGTTTTCGATTTTGCAAATGAAGGGTGCAAGAGAAAAACTGCTTAAATTAAGCGAGCAATATAAACTAAAAATAGATCTTGATGCTTATATATCGGATATAACGGTAGGTATGCAGCAAAGGGTTGAGATACTTAAGATGCTCTACTGCGATAACGACATACTTATATTTGACGAGCCGACAGCAGTACTTACTCCGCAGGAAATAGATGAGCTTATGAAGATAATGAAGCAGCTTGTTGACGAGGGCAAGTCCATTATATTCATAACCCATAAGTTAAATGAAATAAAAAAAGTAGCTAACAGGCTTACGGTTTTAAGAAAGGGCAAAAGCGTAGGAACTGTAGATGTAGATAAAATATCCAAGGAAGATATGTCTGAACTGATGGTCGGAAGGAAGGTAAGTTTTATCTTGGATAAAAAGGAACTTACTCCGGGAGCTGATATATTAAAAGTGGAAAACTTAAATGTAGACTCCAAGCATAAGGGAAAACTTTCCGTAAAGAACGCTTCATTTGAGGTAAGGGCAGGGGAGATACTGTGTATAGCGGGTATAGACGGCAACGGTCAGTCGGAGCTTGCCTATGCACTTACAGGTTTGGCACCTTGTGCTTCAGGGCATATATATCTTAATCAAAATGATATAACTAAAAAAAGTATAAGAGAAAGAACCTTATCCGGTATGGCACACATTCCGGAAGACAGACATAAAGACGGGCTTGTGCTTGACTATACTTTGGAAGAAAATCTGGTACTGCAAAGCTATTACAGTGACAGATTCCAAAAACACGGCTTTCTTAAATTCGGTGAAATAAGAAAGTATGCAGGAGAGCTAATAGAAAAATTTGATATCCGCTCCAGCAAGGGAGAGACAAGTACCGCAAGGTCGATGTCCGGAGGTAATCAGCAAAAGGCTATTATAGCCAGAGAGCTTGACAGAGATCCGGATATAGTAATAGCGGTGCAGCCGATAAGAGGACTTGATGTAGGCGCTATAGAGTATATACACAAAAGACTTATAAAGCAAAGGGATAATAACAAGGCGGTGCTTTTATTTTCACTTGAGCTTGATGAAGTTATGAATGTAAGCGACAGAATTTTGGTAATGTATGAGGGAGAGATCGTGGCAAATGTACTTCCCGGTGAGACAACTGTAGAAGAACTCGGACTTTATATGTCAGGAGCTAAGCGAGGTAAGGGATATGAAGTTTAAGAATTTATTTAATTTATCGGATGAGAAAAACATAAGCTTTATGTCATCAATACTTGCAATTATTTGCGGACTGCTTTTCGGACTTTTGATTTTGCTTGTAAGTAAGCCGAGTCATGCACTTGGAGGTTTTGCTATGATAGTGCAGGGCGGATTTACAGACGGCATAAAGGGTATAGGTCAGGTGCTATATATAGCAACACCTATAATCATGACCGGACTTTCGGTAGGATTTGCCTTTAAGACCGGACTTTTTAACATAGGAGCGTCAGGACAGTTTACTATGGGAGCCTTTGCGGCTATATGGATAGGAGTTAAGCTGCCTATACAGCCGGCATTTTTACACTGTCTGCTGGCACTTGTGTGTGCAATTTTGGCAGGAGCTGCTTGGGCATTTATTCCGGGATTTCTTAAGGCATTTTTTAATGTAAATGAAGTTATCTCATCTATTATGATGAACTACATAGGGATGTATGCGGTAAATATAATGATAAAGAATTCCGTATATGACAGAGTTAAAAACCAATCCAAGGCGGTTATGGCAACAGCTAATCTTGGCAAGGCGGGACTTGATAAAATATTCCCCGGCACAAGTATCAATGTAGGTATACTTATAGCAATATTTTCAGTAATTCTAATACATATACTGCTTAATAAGACGGTGTTCGGTTACGAGCTTAAAGCCTGCGGACAAAACAGCTTTGCCAGCCGATATGCCGGAATTAATGCAAAGAAGAATATAATCCTGTCAATGCTTATAGCAGGAGGGCTTGCAGGACTTGGAGGAGCACTTTTGTATCTTGCCAACTCCGGAAAATACTTACAGGTACTTGATATAATAGCACCGGAAGGTTTTAGCGGAATATCTGTAGCCTTGCTGGGACTTTCAAGTCCAATAGGCATACTTTTTGCCGGACTTTTTATAGCCCATATAACAGTAGGCGGATACAATATGCAGCTTTTTGACTTTGCACCTGAAGTTATAGACATGATCATAGCGGCTATAGTATACTGCGGTGCCTTATCACTTTTGTTTAAACATTTGATATATAAATTTATCAAAAACAAAAAGAAGGCTGCCGATAATCCGGCAAAGAAAGAGGAGGTATAGTATGGATATTTTAAGCTTTATTGTTCAACAAACCATGTTTTTTGCTATACCTTTGCTTATAGTGGCTACAGGCGGTATGTATTCGGAGCGAAGCGGTGTTATCAACATAGCACTTGAGGGTATCATGGTAATAGGAGCTTTTTGCGGTATCTTCTTTATAAATATATTTCAAAAAAGCATGAGCGGTCAGGGGCTTTTGCTGCTCGCAATACTGATAGCAGGTATAAGTGGAGGACTTTTTTCCTTACTCCATGCCTTTGCAGCTATTAACATGAAGGCGGATCAGACCATAAGCGGTACGGCACTTAATATGTTCGCCCCTGCCTTTGTAATATTTACAGCCAGAATGATACAAAAAATCCAGCAGGTACAATTTACGGATACCTTCCGTATAGATGCGGTACCCGTACTTTCTTCAATACCTGTAATAGGAGATATGTTTTTTAAGAAGGCATATATTACCACTTATATAGGGCTTTTGATATTTGCACTTGCAGCCTTTGTAATAAAGTATACGAGATTCGGACTAAGGCTTAGAGCCTGTGGAGAGCATCCGGGGGCTGCCGACTCTGTCGGAGTAAATGTATACAAGATAAGATATGCCGGAGTTATAATCTCGGGTGTGTTGGCAGGTATAGGGGGGCTTGTATTCGTAGTACCTACTTCCACTAACTTCAACGGTACGGTTGCAGGATACGGTTTCCTTGCACTTGCGGTACTTATATTCGGTCAATGGAGAAGCAACAAAATCTTCTTTGCAGCATTTTTCTTTGCGATTATGAAGACTCTTGCAAGTGCATATTCGTCCATACCGGTATTAAAAGATTTATTGATACCGAGTGAGTTTTATAAGATGTTCCCTTATATAGTTACTCTTATAGTACTGATGTTCTCTTCCAAGAGTTCACAGGCACCGAAGGCTGAGGGTATACCTTACGATAAGTCAAGCAGATAGGTAAGTGAATCAGAATACTTTAAGAGTCTTAAAATCAAGGTACACCTAAGATAAATTAAACAGATATAGAAAGTGAATCAGAATACTTTAAAGGTCTTAAAACTAAGGTATACCTTATGATAAGTCAAGCGGATAGGGGTAAATATTATGAGAATGTATGATTTGATTATGAAAAAAAGAAATGCTCTTACACTTTCCAAAGAAGAGATAGACTATATTATATCAGGCTATGTGGCAGGTGATATACCTGATTATCAGATGGCAGCCTTTCTTATGGCAGTGTATTTTAGGGGTATGGACAAGGAAGAGACTGCGGCTATGACCTTGGCAACGGCACAGTCCGGTGATATGGTGGATCTGTCTTCCATAGAAGGAGTTAAGGTAGACAAGCACTCTACCGGCGGTGTAGGAGATAAGACCACCCTTATAGTCGCACCAATAGTTGCAGCCTGTGGCTGCAAGGTAGCAAAGATGTCAGGCAGAGGACTTGGGCATACCGGAGGTACGGTGGATAAGCTTGAGTCAATCCCTAATTTAAGAACAGCTTTTAGCAAGGAAGAGTTTTTTGATATTGTAAGAAAGACCGGAATAGCTGTAGTGGGGCAGTCCGGCAATCTTGCACCTGCTGATAAGAAACTTTACGCTCTTAGAGATGTAACCGCTACAGTCGATAACATTTCCCTCATAGCGGTATCAATTATGAGTAAGAAACTTGCAGCGGGCAGTGATTGCATAGTGCTTGATGTAAAGTGCGGCAGCGGAGCATTTATGAAAACACTTGACGATGCGATAAAACTTGCCGAGGAAATGGTTGATATAGGCGAGCACGCAGGCAGGAAAACTTTGGCTGTAATTACCGATATGGACATACCGCTGGGCAACAATATAGGTAACAGCCTTGAGGTTATAGAGGCGGTTGAAGTATTAAAAAACAAAGGACCGAAAGACCTTTTGGAAGTAAGCAAGGAGCTTGCTGCAAACATGCTGCACTTGGGGCTTGGTAAAGAATTAAAAGAGTGTTTTTCAATGGTGGAAGAGGTGATAGGCTCGGGTAAGGCACTTGATAAACTTACGGAAATGGTAGCTGCACAGGGCGGAGATACGGAAGTTATAAAAAATAGCGAAAAGTTTAAAAAGTCTAAGTTCAGCTTTGAACTAAAAAGTAACAGAAAAGGCTACATTTCCCATATGGATACCGAAACCATAGGCATAGCATCAAGCCTTTTGGGAGCCGGAAGAAAGACCAAAGAAGACAGTATAGACTACAGTGCAGGTATAAAAATTATTAAAAAAACCGGAGATTATGTAAATCCCTCAGATGTGCTTTGCATAATGTATGCGGATAATGAGGATTTATTTACCGAGGCTGCGAAAAAGTTTTTATCGGGACTTGAATTTAGTGATGAAAAAGTAAATGTAGGACCGCTTGTGCTTGCCAAGGTAAGTAAACAAGGAGTGGAAAGATATTAACTTTTTTACACATCAAAAATCCTCAGCGTAGCCCCACTACGCCTACGTTTTTTGATGTACACACTCAGAAAAATATTCATCGTTTTTGATATACTTATTTTGTAAACGATGCACTAGTGGAAGAATGGAGATTAAAATGGATATTAAAAAAATATGTTCACATGTGGATCATACGATTCTTAAGGCTGATACAAGCCTAAAAGATATTGATAAATTATGCGAGGAGGCTATAAGGTTGAAGACCGCTTCCGTATGCATACCTCCACATTATATAAAGTATGTACATGATAAATACGGCAAGGAGCTTGTTATCTGTACGGTAGTAGGCTTTCCTTTGGGATATGCCTGCAGCGAAGCAAAAAAAGCCGAGACAAGAAAGGCTTTGGAAGACGGTGCTTTGGAAATAGATATGGTAATAAATATCTGTGATGTGAAGAATAAAGACTATGATAAGGTTGAGGCTGAGATAAGGCAGTTAAAAGAGCTTGTAGGAGATAAGGTATTAAAGGTTATAATAGAGTGCTGTTATCTTGATGAAGAAGAAAAAATCAAACTTTGTGAGATAGTAAGCAAGGCTAAGGCGGATTTTATAAAGACTTCAACAGGTTTCGGAAGTTCAGGTGCCAAAAAGGAAGATATAGAGCTTTTTAAAAAGCATATATCAAAGGATGTAAAGATAAAAGCAGCCGGAGGTATAAGAACCCTTGAAGATATGGAGGAGTTTATAAATTTAGGTTGTGAAAGAATAGGAAGTTCTTCTATAGGAAAATTATGCTAAAGTTCAGGCAGGTTATTCATCTTCGTCAAAAAAACTAAAAAAGTTTAATTTCTATTTATAAATTAGACGAAGATGAATGCAGGCAGTAGCCTGATAGATATACATATATAATATACACCTGAAAGCAAGTTTTCATTTGGTATATTATATATGTATATTTTGCCTGAACTGTAAAAAAATTATTACAATAGACTTACATAAGGAGTAATTTGATGAAGAAAAGAGATAAATTTATGATTGGCAGTCATTTTTCTAGCTGCTCATACGGTTCTAAAAGCAATTGGGTTAATAAAAAATATAAATTTCTAACGGCAATACTTTTAGGTGCTTCGCTTATGTCGGCTTGCTCAAATTCGGGCACGGAAAGCAGCAAGGCTTTGGAAAGTACGGCGCAGGAAAGCACACAGGTAAGTGTACAGGAAGGTACGACACAGGAGAGTGTGCAGAAAGGAGTAACGGAAAGCAGTAGCATCGCAGTAATAAATGAGGACGGATCCACAGTTACAGATCAAGGTGCAATAAGTATTTTTGAGGATTTTAATACCTTGGAAGAGGCTGCAAAGTGTGCAGGTTTTGAATTGGTTGCACCTGAAAAGATAGAAGGCTATGAAAATAGATATATACAGGCAGTAAAGAATGAGATGATACAGGTCATTTATGATGACAGTGGCGCTGAAAACAGTATAACCATAAGAAAGTCAAACAAGGCAAATAACAGTATGCTAAGCGGTGACTATAATCAATATAGCAATCAAAAAGAAACAGAAGTAGAGGGTGTTAAAGTAAGCTTAAAAGGCAACGAAGAGGGCAGTGTAAGTCTTGCTACATGGACAAACGGTAATTACAGTTATTCTTTCGCACTTAATAAGGCAATGCCTGAAGATAAGCTGATAGAGATAGTTAAAGGAATTAAATAATTTTTATATGTTTATAAAAATTTATCTATTTGCTTATATCTCAATTAATGGTAAAATTAAGCATGTAAGCGTATAAATGTCAAAATAATATTTTGGCAAAACTCAAATAATAAGGAGGATTTATTATGAGGAAATTAGCAAGTGTATTATTGATGTCAGCTGTAGCGGTATCTTTACTTTCAGCCTGTGCAAAGCCGACAACCGAAACTCAGGCAAGTTCGGATGCAAGTAAGGCAGGCGAGTCCGTATCGGATGCGGGAAGCGAGGCGGCTTCAGAAGGAACTTCCGCTTCAGGCTACGAGCTTGCACTTATTACAGATGTAGGAACTATAGACGACAAGTCATTTAACCAAGGTTCATGGGAAGGGCTTGATAAGTATGCTACAGAGCATAATATTACCCATAAGTATTACAAGCCGGCAGAAAAATCAGATGCTGCCTGCATTGATGCTATAGACCTTGCGGTTAAGGGCGGTGCAAAACTTATAGTAACACCGGGATTCTTATTTGAAGGACCTGTACATGAGGCACAGGCTAAGTATCCTGATGTAAAGTTTGTTACAATAGATGCAGAGCCTAAGTCAGGTGATACAGCGGATATAGCACAAAACTCACATGCAATCTTTTATGCTGAGGAGCAGGCAGGTTACCTTGCAGGTTATGCAGCGGTAAAAGAGGGTTATAAGAGCTTAGGATTTATGGGTGGAATAGCTGTTCCTGCAGTTGTAAGATTCGGCTACGGATATGTTCAGGGTGCAGATGCGGCAGCTAAGGAATTAGGACTTGCCAAGGGTGATGTAAAGATCAAGTACACCTATGTAGGAAACTTTGATGCAAGCCCTGAAAACCAGACAAAGGCAGCTTCATGGTACAATGAAGGTGTTGAATGTATATTTGCTTGCGGCGGTGCTGTAGGAAACTCAGTTATGAAGGCGGCAGAGGCGGCAGATAAGGTAGTTATAGGAGTGGATGTAGACCAGTCGGTTGAGTCACCCACAGTTATAACCTCAGCTACCAAGAATCTTCAAGATTCAGTATACAATGCTATAGCAGAGTTTTATGAAGGAAAATTCCCGGGCGGAACCAAGGTTATACTTACAGCAAGCGATCTTGGTGTAGGACTTCCTATGGAAAGTTCCAAGTTCAAGAATTTTACAAAAGAAGATTATGATAAATTATATGAGAGCTTAAAGAGCGGAAGTGTAACTATAGCTAATGATGAGGCTGTAGGGGACAATGTTACCGATATAAGCACAGAAGTGGTAGAGGTAAGCTCTGTAGAGTAAAATATATGGATTATATTAAAAAATTACCGAAGATTGAGTTGCACTGTCATTTGGACGGCTCTCTTCCAAAGGCTACAATTAAAGAACTTTTAGGAAGAGAGGTGGAAGACTCTGAGCTTAGCGTGTCTGAGGACTGTAAGAGCCTAACCGAATACCTGCAAAAGTTTGACCTGCCCTTAAGTGCTCTTACGAGCTATGCTGCATTTAAAAAGGCGGCAAAAGATTTTGTATTAAGCCTACAGGCGGATAATACGATCTATGCGGAAGTAAGATTCGCTCCGCTGCTTTCAGTTAATGCTAACCTAAAACTAAGGGATATAATGGAAGCGGTGATAGAGGGATTAAAAGAAGGCAAAGCACTTACCGGTATAGATGTGGGACTTATAGCCTGTGCCATGAGGCACCATGAGCCTGAAAAAAGCCTTAGAATGTTCTCTGAGATAAGGGATTATTTGGGCTTCGGTCTTAATGCCTTGGATCTTGCGGGAGATGAGTCAAAGTATCCTATGAGCTTATTTATGGACTTATTCAAAAAGGCAAAGTGCATGGGCTATCCATTTACAATACACGCCGGAGAGTGCAGGGATGTAAGGAATGTGCTTTTAAGCGTAGAGGCAGGTGCTTTAAGAATAGGTCATGGTATAGCCTTAAGCGGACAAAGTGATGCTATAAAGCTGTGTAAGGATAAGGGCATAGGCATAGAGATGTGTCCTATAAGTAACTTGCAGACAAAGGCGGTTGATGATATCAAAGCCTATCCTCTAAAAGAGTTTCTTGAAGCCGGACTGTCAGTTACCGTTAATACTGATAACAGAACTGTAAGCAACAGTACTATGGAAAAGGAACTTGAGTTTGTGGCAAATGAGTTCGCACTTGGTGAGGATGTCATAAAGAAGCTTATGATAAACGCTGCCAATCTGGCTTTTGCAGATGATAATATAAAACATAACTTGTTAAATAAAATATTGTAGTACTTGCAGAGAATGCTTTACACCAAGCGAAAATACATTAATTAAAAGATGCATCAAAAAATAAGCAATAGATCGGCTTGAGCCTAATTTCATATGCCATGCATTGATTTAACTGCTGTATTGATGCAATGATATCTGAACTGATTATTGTTTGTGGAAGTTGTAAAGCGGTAAAACACCTAAAGTATCGGTTTAAATATCAACAGGTAGCTACACCGTTATCTGTGAGATAATTGATATTTAGGTATTGTAATAATAAAAAGGGGCTGTTGAGATATTTTCAGCTCCTTTTATTTATAGCAGGGGTGCTGTAAGGAATGTAGACTTATGGCGAACACCGCCCCTAGTGTAGTGTATCGTTGATATCCAGCTTTATTATTGCTTTGCTAATAGATTGTAACAAATACATAATAAAGGGAATGGATATTTACTCTACTATTGCAGATATTAATTAAATGTCAATAATACATTACATCAGATTGAGTATGGGGCTAAAGCTTCCCTACTTGATTAGAAATCTATTAACCAAGTAGTCTTGCCCGACTACACCATTATTATATCAGGAGAGGATATGTTGTCTATTAAAGAAAAACTAGATACCTGCTTTAATGAGGTAAGAAAAAAGCTTAGTTTTAAACCGGAAGTGGCTTTGGTACTTGGTTCCGGTCTCGGTACTTATGCAGAGGATATAGAAATAGTTGAAAGTCTATCATATAAGGACATAAAGGACTTTCCGGTGTCCACTGTAAGCGGACATGAGGGCAGATTTATCTGTGCATATATAGGGGAAGTTCCGGTGATCATTATGCAGGGAAGAGTGCATTACTATGAGGGGTATGAGATGACGGATGTGGTGCTGCCTATACGAATTATGTCCATGCTCGGAGCTAAGAAGCTTATATTAAGCAATGCTGCCGGCGGAATAAATCAAAGTTTCCACCCCGGAGATTTTATGATCTTAACCGACCATATCAGCAGCTTTGTAAGAAGTCCTCTTATAGGTCCCAATATAGATGAACTGGGTACAAGATTTCCGGATATGAGCGAGATCTACTCTAAAAGATGTGTAAATATAATAAAGGAAGTTGCAAAAAAACTTAGTATAGATATGAAAGAGGGAGTTTATCTTCAATGCAGCGGTCCTAATTATGAAAGTGCGGCAGAGATAAGAATGTATAAACTTATGGGAGCCGATGCGGTAGGTATGAGCACTGCCTGTGAAGCTATGGCAGCGGCACATATGGGTATGGAAGTAGCTGCAATCTCCTGCATAACCAACTACGCTACAGGACTTAGTGACAGAAAACTTGATCATGTGGAAGTAAAGGAAGTTGCGGATAAGGTGTCAAGTCAGTTTAAGGGCTTGGTTACCGAGGTGATAAAGAATATATAATTCAAATACATAAACCGTTACAAACTATCTTGCCTTGGACACGCTCTCTTAACCAAAGCCTCGCAGCGGTACTAAGCTTTATCTTCGCCTGACGGCTTGATAAAGCAAG
>ERZ773009.1024-NODE-1024-length-19970-cov-5.468039_pt1 | contig 19970 bp, 17 predicted proteins | sample MGYA00580663_ERZ773009 | MGnify/ENA primary metagenome ERZ773009 (study PRJEB29015, sample SAMEA2737969) | human oral metagenome | biome: human oral; feature: human-associated habitat; material: dental | place: China | collected 2026 ... | reverse complement strand
ATAGGTATACTTCTAATAATGTAGGAATATATAATGTAGTATATACGGGTATACTTTCTTTATTGCCCTGCTGGGGGGTATGGTATTATTTACCTATGTAGATACTTCCTATTAGATGACTATATAGGGGGTACAAAAATACCCCTACTATACATTTGAAATACTATTATAATAGATGATATTTACCCCTACTATACATTTACTATATTTCTATTACACCTTATTATATTTTAAAGAATAAAAGCGATATTAGTCGTTAATTGGGTGTGGTTGGTAAGTAATAGGGAAAGGGGATAATAAGCGATTAGAACGCAAATAAAGGGGTATTTGTGGGGTGCTTGGTGTGGTGGTGTCCTGCTGGGTGTGGTGCTGCTGTGTGTATTCGTGGCTGCTTGGTATTTCTGTCCCTGCTGCTGTGTGTGTCTGCTGCTGGTGTCGTCCCTGCTTGGTATTATGGTGGGTAAAAGGGAAAGGAAAAAGAATAAATAAAAATAAACATACCAACCCAAATTATATCCCACCACTAATTAAAGGTGGTGGGATATAATGCTAATAATACAGAAAAAGGGAAACTAACCAAATACGGCTGTTTCCCCTTTACCCCTTATGCTTCCAATATGTCACAAAGTACATTTATTTTAGTTATTAAGTCGTCCACTTCTTTTCCCTTGCTTTTTGGCTTGTTGAATAGTAATTTAACCTTTGATTTAGTGACGTACTGCAATAAGTCCCCACGCATAAGATAAAGCGTATTTTGTAACTCCTCACTGCTTTTGCTGCTTATTTGTTCCTTTGGGTATTGCAAGTTAACTAATACCTTTTTAGTCAACTCATTATACACCTTTATAAGGTTGTTTCGTTGTGCTATATATTGCAACGAATAATCAAAAACCCCTTCACTCATTACGTTGCTTTTTCTTAACTCCTTTAATCGTGTTAACTTATCGTTTAATTCCTTGTTAATCAAATAGTTGTCAAAATTATTACCCCCATGTGCTTGTAGCGTAACATCATACCCCCCTATATTCTTTGTTACTTCTATCTTTGTGCGTGTCTGCTGTACTGCTTGCACGTCTGTTTGTGTTGCCACTTGTGGGGCTGGTGTGTTGGCTTGTGACAACTTATTAATTATGTCCGTATCGGTTTCATGCTTATACACACGTTCTACCATTTGTTTTGAATTGCCTAATTGTAGCGCAATTTGTTCGCTTGATAGCCCCTTTCTTGACAACTGCGTGGTTACTGTGTGCCTTGCATAATGGCTACTTATTTCCTCATATAATGGCTTGCCGTTCTCGGTAATACGTGTTAACCCTGCCCTTCTTGCTATCTTCTTGATTTCAGTATTAACATCTCCCGTTAATGTCTTGTCATTCGTTGGTAATAACTCATTTCCTTGTAATACCTGCAATAAGTCGCTAACTTCCTTTGTCATAGGGATATATGACTTCTTTACTTTTGGTCCCCTTGTACTCTTTTTGTTTTTGATTATAATAAATTCGTTGCCGTTGTCGTCTGATTGCGTTGTATAATCCCCCTTTAATATGGTGTATGTGTCGCTAATTCGCTGACCTGTAGCAAGTTGCAGAAGAAAAACGTTTTTATAAAATTCTTCTCTTTCGCTTAATGTCTTTGTGTCCTTCAGTGCTTGAATTTCACCTTCCAATAGTTCACATTTAACATTCGTGCTAAAGGTTGCTAAATTTTTGTATACAACCTTGGCAACACCATAATTACCACCTTCACCGCTTACTAATTCATTGATTATACGTGCAATATATCCGCACGTATCGTTAACCATTGCATTGGTTGCACCACTTGCCATCAACCACTTTTTAAACTCATTAAATTTTAATTGTGAAAGCACTTTCATACTATCCACCTGCTTTGTTTCTGTCAACCATTCACACCATTTAATATAATTCTTTCTGTAGGCGTATTTTGTGCTTTTAGATTTATTACTACTATCAATTAACTTTAATACGGCTTCCATTGCCTTTGTTGCTTTAGGTGTTCGTGTTGACTTTATAAATTGGTCTGTAATAGGTGACATATCGTTATCGGTTTGCTGGGTTATAATTTCTTTTAAGTTTTCAAAGTTAGTAAAATTATTGGAATATACCAAAATACGTGCTTGTGCTATATAGGCGGTTAATTCTGCCTGCTCTTGCAACTGCTTGTCACTCAAATCAATATGAATACTTGTTAAGATTGGCTGCTGTCTTTTGCTGTCCCACAACATAGGTAATACCTTCCTTCCAGTTGGTACCTTTGCTTGAATTGCTTTACCTTCGCTTGTAAGGTAGTACACCACCATATATAAAGGGGTTGGGGTGCTGCTCTTTGGATGTCTTAAATTGAAATTAACACTAATTAACTGATTCAGTTCCATACTTTACACACTTTTTTGCCGTTTTTGGCGTTCTTAATATTGGTACTTATTCCCACATATTTGGAACGTATAAAAATGCGTAACTGCTTGATATTCAGTGTTGGGGATAAATAGTAATCATAATTATGAATTATGAATTATGAATTATTTTTTGGTCAGCTTTGGCTTCACAGTAGTAGCATCCTCGATGATAAATGAGTTGCCCTGCTCCTTCACCTTAACATAAACCACAGTGTGCTTTGTAGGCACCTTCTTGTAGCTCGAAGTCCACAAGAATGAAACACGGAGCCAGTCATTGTTCAGGGGAACAACCTTCAGTGTACGTAGATTCTCCTCTACACAATCCTGCGCATCAAGGAGTACGTCAGCATCGGTCTCTGCACTCTTTTTCAATACGTTTTCACTTACAAACTTCTTTGCAATTACCATGTAAAGGTCTGAGAGCTGATAGATAAGGCTGTTCATATAGGTCTTGTAGAAACCAAGTGTGAACTGTTGCTTTTCCTTCTGGATTTCGTTCATTGTAACGACGGCACTTTTAGCTGATTTAGCTTGTGCATAAGTTGTAAGTGGTGCAGAAGCTAAGCAGAGTGTTAAGCCCAATGCAAGATAAGCTTTTCTCATTGTTATAGTTGTTTATAGAATTAATATCAGAAAAAAAGTTCGTTTCTTTCTTAAGCAGTATTGTGTCAAGGTTTTTAGCCTATGGCAGTTTATATGTTAATCTTTCGCTCCGGACAGCTTGTCTGCTGGTGAAATTTGAAATCTATTTAGGTTTTTATCTTCGTAATTGTTTATTTCGGCAACAAAGATATGCAAAAAAGATAACATAGCAAACTTATCTGAAATTATTTTCAAAAAAGTTTAAACTAAATTTTATTAGACCACAATCTGTTTAGGTTCTAACGACCTATTGGGGGTATCCTCTGTTCCTCCACGCACCAACGGTGCCTCTGTGCCTAACGATTTCTGCTATATAAAACCTCTGTGTTCTCCTTTGCTCTGTGTGACCTATCTTCAAAGTTCTAATCTCAAACGGTATCACTCCAAATTGCTGAAGACCCCATTTTTAAACCGAATTTAGGCTCTTATTAGTATCTTGTCTGTCTTTGTAACTTGATGTTAGTCCACAATGGTGGTGTTACAATAACAAACAAGATGCTTAACAATACAACAAAATCAGTTTAGAATCATATACTCAATTAGGCTTAAAAGTCAAAAGAGAGCTGCCCATCACCCAAAAGGTTATAACTTTTGCGATGATAAGGTGTAATACCATGTTCACGAATAGCCTGACGATGCTTCTTCGTTGGATAACCCATATTTGATTGCCAGTCATATTGCGGATATTCCTCAGCCAAGGAGAGCATATAATCATCACGATAAGTCTTGGCAAGGATTGAGGCAGCTGCAATAGAAAGATACTTCCCATCTCCTTTAACTATGGTTGTTGAAGGTAGATCTTGATAAGGCTTAAAGCGATTACCATCAACGATAACCGCTTCTGGACGTACCTTCAACTGGTCCAACGCTCGATGCATAGCCAAGAAAGAGGCGTTGAGAATATTTATCTTATCTATCTCTTCAGGCGTAACGATACCCACTGCCCATGCAATAGCATCACGCTCAATCTCCTCACGAAGTGCATAACGCTTCTTTGCCGTCAGCTTCTTTGAGTCGTTTAACAACTCATTCTGATAATCAGATGGGAGAATAACAGCAGCAGCATAGACACTTCCAGCAAGGCATCCTCTACCTGCTTCGTCGCAACCAGCCTCTATTAGGCTTTCATAATAATGACTTTTCAGCATGAGTAATAGGCTTTAAAAGTTAAAGAACCTTTCATTTTAATCTTATATAACAAATATTTTTTGCAGAATGAACATTCCTTGCACAGCACACAACTACTTTTGCAAACGTAAACCAATGAATGTTTTACACATCATTTATATATAGCAACAATTAAAGAACAAAGGATATGAAAAAAGAATTGATTCTTACAGAGCGTAACGCATCGTACAACGAGCTTAGTCGTTTCTTCACAGACGCAGCTGCATGGTTCCAAACTCCAGTGGAGTGGCTACGCAATTATTACAGCTCTGTCCTCGAACGGGAAGTGAGTAGCAAGCAGGCTTCGTATATCACACAAGCTCAGTTGGCTTTGATTCTGACTATATTCCCGATTGTTTCATCATTACTATTACAAGGAGTATTCCTTACTTGGTTTTTCTTCAGCCTTTATAAGTGCAAGAAGGGATAAGAACCTCAGTGTACACCTTGTATATCTGCAAGAAAACAGGCGTTCATAAGCGTAATGAAACGCATATAAACGCCTGTTTGAATCTACTTATTTCCTTAAAACATCATTGCAATACGCTTGATACCTGCTACCAAAGCATCCACTTCCTCACGTGTGTTATATAATCCGAAGGAGGCACGAACAGTACCAAGGATACCAAGGCGATCCATCAAAGGTTGTGCACAATGATGACCTGTACGGACAGCAATACCTAACTGGTCGAGCAATGTACCAAGGTCCATGTGGTGAATATCACCGACATTGAAACTGATAACAGCATCACCGCTGTCATTGTTATGTCCATAGATGTGCATACCCTCTATCTCACGAAGTTGCTGAAGTGCATAATGCGTAAGATCTTGCTCATGAGCAAGGATATTATCCATTCCTAAGGAAGTAACATAATCGAGGGCTTTAGCAAGTCCGTGCGTTGCAACATAATCAGGTGTTCCTGCCTCAAACTTCAAAGGTGGCCGCTCAAAGGTTGTCTTCGTAAAGCTGACACGCTCTATCATTTCACCACCACCTTGATAGGGAGGTAGTCGGTCGAGCCACTCTTCCTTACCATAAAGAACGCCCACACCTGTCGGACCATACACCTTATGACCACTAAAGGCGAGGAAGTCGCAATCTAAGTCTTGCACGTCAACGGCAAAGTGAGGAACGCTTTGCGCACCATCCACCACCACAGGAACACCGTGCTCGTGGGCGATACGAATCATCTCCTTTACAGGATTGATGGTACCAAGAACATTGCTTATCTGCGTTACACTAACAAGTTTTGTACGTTCGGTGAAGAGTTTCTCGTATTCTTCAAGCAGAAGTTCACCCTCATCGGTCATTGGAATAACCTTTAGCACAATCCCCTTACGCTGTTCCTGCAGCTGCCAAGGCACAATATTTGAGTGATGTTCCATGGTAGAAACTATCACTTCATCACCCTCCTTCATACAACCCTCTACAAAACTGGAAGCAACGAGATTCAAACTCTCTGTCGTACCACGTGTGAAGACAATCTCAGTTGTTGAACGAGCATTGATAAACTTCCGCACTGTCTCACGTGCTGCCTCGTGCAAGTCGGTAGCCTGTTGTGACATCCAGTGTACACCACGGTGCACATTGGCATTTACATTGAGGTATTCTTCCTGCATAGCATCCAACACACAGAGCGGTTTCTGTGTGGTAGCACCATTGTCAAGATAAATCAGGGGTTTACCATAGACGGTGCGTGAGAGAATTGGGAAGGATTCCCGGACTTTCGTTATATCGTACATCTTTTATTGAGCTAATTGGGCTAATAAGGCTAATAAGCCCAATTAGCCTAATACCAAACTACTTACACAAATCGCAACCTTCACACTTATCAAGCTCACCACGAAAACGCTTCTCTACCAAATGGTGGAGACGGTCGCGCAATGGTTCAAGCTCCATCTTATCAATTACCTCATTGATAAAGGCAAACTCAAGGAGGAGCTTTGCTTCTTTCTTATCAATACCACGCTGCTGCATGTAGAAGAGCGCAGCATCATTGAGTTGTCCAACTGTTGAACCATGATTACACTGAACATCATCAGCATAAATCTCAAGCATTGGCTGGGTGAACATACGAGCTGTCTTGCTGGCACAAAGGTTACGGTTGTTCTCTTGTGAAAGCGTCTTCTGCGCACCCTTGCGAACAAGCACACGACCTGCGAAAGCACCAACTGCATTATCATCAAGTACGTACTTGTAAAGTTCGTTACTTGTGCAATGAGGTACTTGATGGTCGATAAGCGTATTGTTGTCAACGTGCTGACTCTTATCAGCTATCACACAACCATTACAGAAACATTCGCTCCCCTCTCCCTTGAAAACAAGGTCGAGCATATTGCGAGTAACTCCGTTATGCAATGTAATGACATTGTGGCTTGCACGTGAATCACGCTGCTGTTCGATATATACATTCGACACGCGTACATTCTTTGCATGCGTTTCCTCAAGACAGTTCAACTCAAGATTGGCATTCGCACCTACGTAGGCTTCGATTACCTGTGTGGCAAGGAAGTTACGGTCATCAGCAGCGTGGTCACAGAAGAGGAACTGTGCCTTAGCACCATCTTCAAGAACAATGAGTACTCGACGGTTGACCATCAAGTCAACATCTGAACGAAGGATATTGATTACTTGTATGGTGCGCTCAAGCTGTACATTCTTAGGCACATAGATGAAAAGACCATCTTGTGCAAGCATTGTATTCAAAGCTGTTATCGCATCAGCCTCAGTATTGGCAAGACGACCATAATACTTTGCAACCAACTCAGGACGCTCAGTTGCTACATGATTCAAGCTGTCAACAATGACACCATCATTAAGCTTTGCCTTTGGAAGTGACTTACTGTAGAACTGATCATTCACTATGAAATAAAGAGAAGTGCTGAGATTTGGAACATCGCACTTGAAGGTATCATAAGGATTAACAGGAATCTCAAGACGGTTGAGATTCAATCCATAATCAGGTTCAAAGAGCTTCTGCATATCCGTGTACTTATAGCGTTCCACCTTCTTGGTTGGAAAGCCCTGTCGACGGAAGTCTTCAAAAGCCTTATCGCGTACCTCATTGAGCACAGATGCAGCATGCTCTTTGATGAGTTGCTGCGCCTCTGTATAGAGGTCTATATATTGTTTTTCGCTTTGCATTGTAATTTCTTTTTGGAGGTTTTATCTAAAGGATAGCGGATTAGAGGTTATAGAAAGACTAAACTCCCTAAAGCCTACTATTAATCCTCTGCGTCAACCTCTTCCTTTATCCAATCGTATCCGCGCTGTTCAATCTCCTTTGCAAGTTCAGGACCTGCAGTCTTCACGATACGACCCTTATAAAGCACATGGATAACATCTGGCTTAATCATCTCTAACAGACGCTCATAGTGTGTGATAACAATAGCTGAAGTAGTTTCATTGTGCATCTTATTTACACCCTCAGCCACGATACGCATAGCATCAACATCAAGACCAGAATCGGTCTCATCAAGAATACTAAGCTTTGGCTCCAACATTGCCATTTGGAAAATCTCGTTGCGTTTCTTCTCACCGCCTGAAAAGCCCTCATTTACACTACGACGAGAAAGTGTTGAGTCCATACCTACCAACTGACGCTTCTCACGCATGAGTGCCATAAACTCTGCAGCCTTCATTGGCTCTAACCCTTCATAGGCACGCTTTGCATTGATAGCAGCCTTCATGAAGTTAGTCATACTTACGCCAGGTATCTCTACTGGATACTGGAAAGACAAGAAGAGTCCCTCATGAGAGCGGTCCTCAGGCTTCATCTCCAAGAGATTCTTGCCATTAAACAATGCCATACCGTCAGTTACCTCATAGAGAGGATTACCTGTAAGCACTGCACTCAGTGTTGACTTACCAGAGCCATTAGGACCCATAATAGCATGAATCTCACCATCTTTAATTGTGAGGTTGATGCCTCTTAATATTTCTTTACCTGCGATGGTTGCATGCAGGTTTCTTACTTCTAACATATTATCTTTGCTTTAATTATCCTTCACTAAAAATGAATTAACAACATCTAACAACGTATCGAATATGAAATCAGAGAAGTGATACTCACCACGAGCCATCTTTTCGACTCTCTCTTGCTCTATTTGCTCTTCAAGGAGCGAAGACGAATAGGCATCTTTACCAAAGAAGGACTTTGATTTCTTCTTGTAACGTGGTAAGTTGCCTATCATCTCCGAGCCCGTAACTGTACGATAGAGACGAGTTTCAAAGGGCTTGGGTATCGATGGCAACCCCATCACTGACTGGCATGTAATCGATGTATCCTGCTTCACTTGCTCATCAATCAAATATTTCTGCCACGGCTTTATTTGCCATGACTGGGCTTGAAGCATTGTTGTTAGCAGCAAGCCAGACGTGATAAGAATGACCTTTCGCATGTTGTATATTCAGTTATATTATCCTACCGTTCCTTCAAGTGTTACAGAGAGTAGTTTCTGTGCCTCAACCGCAAACTCCATAGGAAGCTTATTGAGTACATCCTTAGCATATCCATTGACGATCAAACCAACGGCATCCTCTGTTGGTATACCACGCTGATTGCAATAGAAGAGTTGGTCCTCACTAATCTTCGAAGTGGTTGCTTCATGCTCAACAATAGCAGTATCGTTGTGGATGTCCATATAAGGGAATGTATGTGCACCGCAGTCAGAACCTAAGAGAAGAGAGTCACAACTTGAATAGTTGCGGGCGTTCTCAGCATTGGCTGTAGCACGTACCAAACCACGATAAGAGTTCTGACTGTGTCCAGCAGAGATACCCTTAGAGATGATTGTACTCTTGGTATTCTTACCCATGTGAATCATCTTCGTACCCGTATCTGCCTCTTGGTAGTTATTGGTTACAGCAACAGAGTAGAACTCTGCCTGTGAGTTATCACCCTTCAATACACAAGAAGGATACTTCCAAGTAATAGCCGAACCTGTCTCTACCTGTGTCCATGACAGCTTAGAGTTCACTCCACGTAGTTCGCCACGCTTTGTAACGAGGTTCAAGACACCACCCTTACCGTTCTCATCACCTGGATACCAGTTCTGAACAGTAGAGTATTTCACCTCTGCATTGTCCAAGACAACGATTTCAACTACTGCAGCATGAAGCTGATTCTCGTCACGCATAGGCGCAGTACAGCCTTCAAGATAACTAACATATGAATCATCGTCAGCAACAATCAGTGTGCGTTCAAACTGACCTGTATTAACCGCATTGATACGGAAATACGAACTAAGTTCCATTGGACAACGAACTCCCTTAGGGATATATACAAAGGAACCATCACTGAAGACCGCAGAGTTGAGTGCTGCAGAATAGTTATCACGATATGGAACAACACTTCCAAGATACTTACGTATCAAGTCTGGATGTTCTTGAACCGCCTCACCAATAGAGCAAAAAATGATACCCTTCTCAGCCAACTGCTTCTTAAAGGTAGTCTTCACTGACACTGAGTCCATAATGGCATCAACTGCCGTACCACTCAGTGCTAATCGCTCTTCCAATGGAATACCTAACTTATCAAAAGTCTTTGCTAACTCTGGATCAATCTCCTTGTTCTTTGGCTTCTTCGCTAATGGATCAGCATAATAGGAGATATCCTGCAGATGTAACTCTGGCAAATGCAAGTGTCCCCACGTTGGAATAGGGAGTGTCTGCCAGTAACGGAAAGCCTTCAAACGAAAATCGAGGAGCCACTCTGGTTCCCCTTTCTTCTGCGAAATAAGTCGAACGACATCCTCGTTCAGACCTTTCGGAATGACCTCCGTATGTACATCAGTCGTAAAGCCGAACTCATACTTCTGCTCTGCGACCTTCTTTACAAATTCATTATTCTTGTTCTCAGACATTTGTTTTTTGTGATTAAAGAGAGGGAGAATTCTCAGGAGTCAAAAGAGTTAGAGGGAGTTAGAAGGGTTAAAGAGAATACTTACCTTTTCAGTATGCTTCTTTATCTCTAACGTTTAGCCCATCCAAATACACTATCTGTCTTTCCTATACCTATTGTTTGATTCATTTAAACCTATCGTTTCTATTCACCCAACAATAAGTTCTTAGTTCCCACCGTCTCTATTCTCAATAATTATATACACTCTGTGAACATACAATATGTATGCCACAAAGCCCAATGGCAACATTTGTTACCACGAAGAAAAAACCGTCTTTACTCCTTTTAATGGAGAAAAGACGGTTTTTTATATTGTTACAATTTCTGTTCAACCTCAATCTCCGTGAAGGTTTCGATGATGTCACCCACCTGTAAATCATTATAATTGACAAGTGAGATACCACATTCAAGTCCAGTAGCGACCTCCTTCACATCGTCCTTATAACGTTTCAGGGCGTCGATAGGAGCTGTATGGATAACGATACCGTCACGAACTACGCGACCCTTATCCTTGCTGTGAACCTTACCTTCAGTAACCATACCACCGGCAACAGTTCCAACCTTGGAAATCTTGAAGACCTGCTTAACCTCAAACTGACCAGTAACTATCTCCTTCTTCACCTTGTCAAGCATACCCACCATCGTTGACTTAACATCGTCGATAGCATCATAGATGACAGAGTAAGTATTGATTTCTACACCCTCACGGTCAGCCAAACGGCGTGCATCAGCAGAAGGACGAACCTGGAAGCCGACGATAACAGCGTCTGAAGCTGATGCCAACATAACATCGTTCTCAGAAATCTGACCTACAGCCTTACTGATAACGTTAACATTAACCTTCTCTGTTGACAGCTTGATGAATGAGTCAGACAATGCCTCGATAGATCCATCAGTATCACCCTTCACAATGATATTCATCTCATGGAACTCACCACGAGCGATTCGGTGAGAGATATCAGACAGGGTAAGACGAGTTTGTGTACGCAAGCCTTGCTCACGCTGCAACTGTTCACGCTTGTTTGCAATCTCACGTGCCTCCTGCTCAGTCTCCATAACATGGAAGGTATCACCTGCTGTTGGTGCACCATTCAGACCGAGGATGATTGCAGGCTCTGCTGGTCCAGCACTTTCAATACGCTGGTTACGCTCATTGAACATAGCCTTGATACGACCCCATGAAGTACCAGCGATAACGTTATCACCAATCTTCAATGTACCATTAGATACAAGAACCGTACTTACATAACCACGACCCTTATCAAGTGAAGACTCAATGATAGTACCTGTAGCCTTACGGTTAGGGTTAGCTTTGAGATCCATCATATCAGCCTCAAGAAGAACTTTATCAAGAAGTTCGTTCACTCCGATTCCCTTCTTAGCACTGATTTCCTGACACTGATACTTACCACCCCACTCTTCAACGAGCAGATTCATTTGTGACAAGTCTTCACGAATCTTATCAGGGTTAGCTCCTGGCTTATCAATCTTATTGATTGCAAAGACCATAGGAACACCTGCTGCCTGTGCATGAGCAATAGCCTCCTTGGTAGTAGGCATCACAGAGTCGTCTGCAGCAATGATGATAATCACAATATCAGTAACCTGTGCACCACGAGCACGCATAGCAGTAAATGCTTCGTGACCCGGAGTATCAAGGAAGGTAACCTTGCGTCCATTCTCAAGTGTCACACCATAAGCACCGATGTGCTGGGTAATACCACCTGCCTCACCAGCAATTACATTCGTATTACGGATATGGTCGAGCAAAGAAGTCTTACCATGGTCAACATGACCCATGACTGTCACGATTGGAGCACGTGATACGAGATCGTTCTCATCATCCTCCTCTTCACTAACAGCTTCCTGTACTTCAGCACTAACATACTCTGTCTTGAAGTCGAACTCATCAGCAACAAGGTTGATAGTCTCTGCATCAAGACGCTGGTTGATAGACACCATGATACCTACAGACATCAAGGTTGAGATGACATTTGTTACAGGAACATTCATCATTGTTGCCAACTCAGAAACAGTAACAAACTCTGTCAACTTCAATATCTTACTTTCCTTGCGCTCTGCCTTAGCCTCTGCATTCAGACGTTCTTGGACAGCATCACGCTTCTCTTTACGGTATTTAGCACCCTTCTTATTCTGACTCTTGCTTGTCAAACGTGCAAGTGTCTCCTTTACCTGGCGTGCTACAGCCTCATCATCAACCTCTAAAGGCTTCTGATTACGATTGCGGTTCTTCTTACCCGCATTCTTGTTGCCACCGCCATTGTTGTTATTGCCTTTCTTACCATTCTGGTTCTGCTGCTGATTAGCGGCAGCATTGATATCAACGCGTTCTTTGTTAATACGAACGCGTTTCTTCTTGCCCTGACCATTACCCTGACCAGCTTTCTCTTCACGCTCTTTACGACGTTCCTCCTTACTCTTCTTCTTAGGGCGAGTACTTTGGTTCAAAGTGCTGAGGTCAATCTTACCTAAGACATTCACCTTAGGTGTATTTAAGATTTTCTTCTCATTCTTAGTCTGGAACAAGCCATTATCTTTCTTCTCTTCTGCAGCAACAGGTTCAGCTGGAGTATTAGTAGCTTCAGCCTGCACCTTAGGCTCAGCCTTTACCTCCGCCTTAGCCACAGGAGTTTCTTTTTTCTTAGGCTCAGCCTTCACCTCTACAGGTTTCTCAACCTTTGGATCAACAGGTTTAGCCTCTTCTTTATTTACAGCAGGCTTCTTGCTTGCATCATGTTTCTCTACCTTTTTCTTCTCCTCTGCAGGTTCTACGGCAGCAGCAGGGGTAGGTTTGTTCTCAACAGGAGCAGCAGCTTTCTTTGCAGCTGGCTTATTCAGCTGATCAAGGTCTATCTTTCCGACTGGTTTATACTGCTGACGCTCAGCCTTCATGACTGCTTCGCCCTTATGTTCTGCAGAGCTTTTCTTCTCTTTAGTCTTCTTCTGCAAAAGCTTAGCAGCGTCCTTCTTTACCTCCTTATCATTATTGAAGGCATCTACGAGAGCTTTATACTGACCCTCGCTTAGCTTGAAGTTAAGCTCGTTCTTCACCTCGCCTAACTCTGGCTTCTTCTCTAAGAACTCCACTGCCGTTTGGAGTCCTATATTCAATTCACGAATTGCTTTGTTTAATCTGATGCTCATTAACTTTATTTTTCGGTGTAGGGTGTTGGTTGTTGATATGCCTTTTGGTAGAGAGGGGTTCCGAACATGGAGTTGCTGAATAGTCACACCCGTTAGCTTTCAGTCAACAGCCATCACCCACCAACCAATCACCTTTTACTGTTCAAACTCTGATCTCAATACGTTCAACACGCTATCAACGGTCTCTACCTCCAAGTCTGCCTTTTCAATCAGCATCTCACGTGGAGCGTTGAGTACCTGGCGCGCTGTGTCAAGTCCGATACCCTTAATGGCATCGATAACCCACTGATCGATTTCATCAGAGAACTCATCCAAGTAAATATCCTCCTCTGCATTCTGTTCGTCAAGTTCACGGAATACGTCGATGGTATAACCAGTCAGCATACTTGCCAACTTGATGTTCATACCACCACGACCAATCGCAAGACTTACCTCCTCTGGCTGCAAGTAAACCTCAGCCTTCTTATTCTCCTCATCAACAGTCAAGCTGCTCACCTTTGCAGGAGCGAGCGCACGCTGAATAAAGAGTTTTGTATTTGCAGTCCAGTTGATAACGTCGAGATTCTCGTTGCAAAGTTCACGAACGATACCATGAACACGGCTACCACGTACACCAACACAAGCGCCTACTGGGTCGATACGCTCATCAAAGCTCTCAACAGCAATCTTTGCACGCTCACCAGGCATACGAGCAATCTTACGAATAGCTATCAAACCGTCATTGATTTCAGGCACCTCAGCCTCAAGCAGACGCTCAAGGAACTCAGGAGCAGTACGTGAGAGGATGATCTTTGGATTGTTATTCTCATTGTCAACACGATGAATCACCGCACGAACAGTCTCGCCCTTACGATACTGATCACGTGGAATCTGCTCACCCTTAGGGAGAATCAACTCATTATTCTCTTCGTCAACAAGCAGAACCTCACGCTTCCAAGTCTGATAAACCTCACCAGAGATAATCTGACCAACACGATCCTTATACTTGTTATAGAGAGAGTCATGCTCCAGCTCAAGAATCTTAGAAGCCAATGTCTGACGAAGGTTCAAGATAGCACGGCGACCGAACTTATTGAAGTCAACCTCCTCACTTACATCCTCACCTACTTCATAGTCTGCCTCTATCTTACGTGCATCTGTAAGGCTTATTTCCTTATTCTCATCCTCAACCTCACCATCAGCCACAACCACACGGTTACGGTGAATCTCGAAGTCGCCCTTATCAGGGTTTACAATCACGTCGAAGTTTTCGTCACTACCAAAAATTTTAGCGAGTACATTGCGGAAGCTCTCCTCCAAAACGCTCACCAATGTAGTACGATCGATGCTCTTGGTGTCTTTAAACTCCTTGAAGGTCTCGATCATATTCGGACGTTCTTCTTCTATTTTTCTTGCTGCCATAGCTTTACTTGAAACTTATTATGTATTTTGTATATTTTACTTCATCCATCTTGTACGCATGGTCTACGTCCATCTTCACTGGACGTTTCTTACCTTCCACTTGTACCTTCTCATTGACTGCAACAACAAAGTCGTTACCATCAACGCTCTTCAATATGCCTTTGACTTTCTTTCCGTCCTTACCGAGCACCTCAACTTCCTTACCAATGAAGTTCTGATACTGCTGAGGAACTTTGAAAGGCTGACCCAATCCTGCAGAACCTACCTCAAGTTCGTAATCCTCCTCATCACGTGAGAGACGGTCCTCGATATACTTGCTCAACTCTACACAATCTTCAATCCACACGCCATCGGCATGGTCAATCTCAACGACAATCTTATCGTCAGAACTGATTTGAATGTCAACCAGGAAGTACTCCTTACCTTCCAGCCACTCGTCAACGAGACTTTTTACAACGTTTTTATCTATCATAAGTGTTTTAATATGAAAAATGAGGGACTATTAAAAGCCCCTCATTCCTCTGAACGTTTGCAAAGTTACAAATATTTTCGCCACATTCCAAATGTTTTACGGCTTTTTTTATCAGCACACAAACGATTTAGACGGAATAAAAAACAAGTTAAACAACTCACTCTTTTTCCACTTCATCCTGTCCATTTGCATGTGGATTTTGCTTTAGCACAAAAACCACAGCTAAACCTATAGCTGCCGTTATCATAATCCCAGCAGTTACATCATGTCCATAAAGAGCTAAAAGTGTCGACAATCCAATAAGAATTACGACAATAGAATATCCCATCCATTGTCCTCGCTGACTTTCTTTCAACCCACTTGTAACGATACTTCTTTCTGTACCTATGCGATGCTCCACCTGCTGCTCCATCAAACACAAGATACGTTCTGGCGCATCAGGAATAACTTCTCCATAGGCTTTAAAATCTTCAGGAGCTGGTAAAGGACCACGAAATGAGTGTTCCGTTTCTAATGCCATAAAAGCACGTACTATTTTAGAGCGTTGGTCAGGTTCTAAGTTTTCAAGTACTTTATTAATATCGGTTATGTCTTCTGATAACTCTTCTTTAGTAGGCAACGTAGATGTGTCTTGTTTAGTCTCTTTGTGTTTATTACCTTCCATAGTTTAGCCGTTTTAACACAGTGTTCATATCATTTGCTATGAGCCTTGTATCTCTCTGCAAATCTTCTAAATCATTCCCTTGCAGATAGCGCCCAAAGCGTTTCCTTGACATCATACCAATCACAGACAAGAAGCCAGACCGCATCGTTGGTCTCTCTGAGAATAAGACCGATGTGGTAATATTGTTCTTTTCTTTTTTCTTTATAAGTTTCATAACGGTAATGATGTTATTAAATGAACACGCCACAAATTTACATATTCCGCTCGAGAATTCCAAACCTTCAAGTAATTATTTTTTTGTGATATGAGAAGAAAAACACCATTTCTTCACATCGAAAGAGTTTACCAAAACCCAAATTCCTTTCATGAAAGAAAATATTTCTTGTCGTGAAGAAAAATATTTTTTTCATGCAAATAAATTCTTTCTTTCATGAAAATAATTCTATGCGAACCTTTTTTTTAGATAACTAAAAGATAGGAACTACCCATATAAAATCCACTAAACCAACTGCATATAAGCACATATCGTTACTTATCAATTCTAAATAAACAGCGAATTCTGTATTTATTGTTTGATAAAACGAACGATATCTTCCAAGACTTCTGGCGAGATTGTTTCTTCAATCATCCTATACTCCGAAACATTTCCCGTCTTACAATGTTGGAATAGATGGTTAAGCGAGGGATACTCTTTGATGATGTTTTTCGGATTAGGCTTTAGATGAGCCTTTACCCCCGCCAGATTAAGCGACGATATCACCTGAACATCACGACTCCCATTAATAGCCATAACAGGACAAAGCGTCTTTGAAATATCCGCAGATGGGTCATAATCAATAAAGAAGTTCAACCAAGGTGACCTCTTTATAATGGCATTCATACGATACTGATGCGTAGAGAAACGCATTGATTGCCCTGTTAGTTCGAGTATCTTATTTGTTTGTGCTGTCAAAGCTGTATCTCCTTTCACGCCAATACCAGCCATACTAATAACGAAATCTACTTTCCCTTTCGCTCCCAACATGAAAGCTATAGAGCCTCCTTCACTATGTCCGAGTACGCCAACCTTACCAAAGAGCTTTGATCTACGCAGAAATTCAACGCCACTCATTGCATCTCGCATAAAATCAAGCGTCGTTGCATGTTCCACATCTCCGCCTGTTGATTTACCAAAACCACGGTCATCATAACGCAAAGTGGCTACACCATGCCGTGCCAGATAGTCTGCTATAACAAGGAAAGGCTTATGATCGAAGACTTCTTCATCTCTGTTCTCCTGCCCACTCCCAGTAACCATCAATACAACAGGAGTCTGTCCTTTCTTATAACCAATAGGGTATGAGAGTGTCCCAACAAGTGTTGCCTTATCTGTCACATTATTAAACGTCACTTCTTCTGTCTTATATGGATAGGGAGCTACAGGGTTCTGCGGACGATTTAGTTTCTCCTCTCCTCGTTTCAAGGTTAATGGAAAGGGTTGCCCCTGGGTAAAAACACCGACTATCTCGTCTCCTTTCAATTTTCCTTGATAGCTGAGAGCCAAACTTGCGAGGCTTACACTGATAGAATCAGACGAGCAGTAGTCTGTCTCTACCGCTATTCCCTTTGCCCCTTGATCAGGGCTATCGAGCGTACACTCAACCTTTCCTTGTGCATCACAATTCACATGCAACACAATAGTCAATGATTGTGGACCGAGATTCAACTTACCCATCCACACGCCTTCCATAGGTTTCTGTGCAAAAACTCCAACCCACGAGAACAACAAACATAAGAGCAGAATCTTCTTTTTCATATTCATCAAATTTATTGTACAAACTATTTTAGGCGAAACAAGCACTTGAAAACAACTCTTTCAAGTCTCGTTCTCACATCCATCCTCCACTTGCCTTGGTACTGAAAAACAAGCAAGTAAGGTTCCCACAGGGCAAAGATAAAGAAAAAAGACATATATGTCAATCTCTAAAAAAGAAAATATTTCATATAAAAAGAGAATTGTCTATCAAAAAGCAATTCATCAACATGACAAGTAACCCACAAACAAACACACAAAATGACTATATAAGAATAAGGCTTATAAGTTCCAATTGAACTCATAAGCCTTAACTCCTTTTATTAAAAAGTTCCCTTTATTTCGCCTTTGACTTCTGCTTTTTATCAACAGCTACATTGCTTGCTGGTTCGAGTTTAACCAAAGGCTGACCCACAACAGGCTGCAAGAGTTTCTTATACTCTGCTGGATTCTTCAAGATTTCCACAGCCTTTTTCCACTGCTTATCAAACTGCAGGCTATTCTCCAAGGAGCCTTTCTGGTAATAATAAGCTGATACGAGGTCGCTCGTTAATACTTTTTTCAGTGTTTGCTTGTTATAATCAAGGTCTTTAGCAAGATTATGATTCAACTTCTTCTCTAAGGCATCGAACTCACCTTTCGCATCATCATAATAGCCTTCGAACTTAGCCAACTTCACAAGATTCTCCAAGTATTTCTTACTCTCACGGTCATACTTGAAACCACTCTTCAACACTGCTTGCTTGAAGTCTTCAAAGTCAGCATCTGAAATGACAAATGTCTTTGCAGGACCAATTGTAGGATGCTTCTTCAAATACAGCAACTCCCAGTTCCACATTACCTCTGTTGAATCGCGACCAGAGGAAGCAAGATAGAAAGCAATGTTTGGTAGAGAGTCTGGACGTACCTCAACATCTGGCTTGATACCGCCACCATCACGCACCTCACGTCCGTTTGCCGTGTGGAACACATGTGTTAACGAGTCTGGTACATGCTCAGTATATCCGCCATTTGCATGCTTATAGTTGATAGCTTGTATACAGCGTCCGCTTGGGATATAATACTTACTCGATGTGAGTTTTAAGTTTCCATTATAAGGAAGATCCATTGACACCTGTACAAGACCCTTACCATAGGTACGTGTACCGAGAACGACCGCACGATCAAGGTCCTGCAGACTGCCACTGGTAATCTCACTGGCACTCGCTGTCTCATCATTCACCAACACAACGATTGGCATAACGGTATCGATAGGTTCAACTGTCGTCTTATACTCTTTGTTTGCACGCTCCATCTTACCCACTGTCTTCACCAGTGTAATCCCTTTCGGTACAAACATATTTACGATGTTAACCGCTTCTTGCAAACTACCACCACCATTGTTACGGAGGTCAAAGACAAGTGAGGTCATTCCCTGCTTCTTCATATCAAGGAAGGCGCGACGTACGTCCTTAGCACAACCTGTTGTGAAAGAGTTAAGATTCAAATATCCCACTCCACCATCCTGCACACCATAATAAGGTACGGCAGGGAGCTGAATAGCACGACGAGTAATCTTAAACTTCATCTTCTTATTCACTGACGGACGCTGAATGGTCAGGATAAAGGTTGTGCCAGCATCGCCACGTAGATGATTGCTGACGTATGCAACATCCTTACCCACCATTGACGAATCGCCAATAGCAAGGATGACATCACCCTTCTTCAAACCAACTTCCGCAGCAGGCATATTCTCGTATGGCTCATCAATCACCGTATTCTTCAATAAGAAATTATAACGAATCAATGCACCGACACCTGCATACTTACCCGAAATCATCAAGTCGAGGTCTTTCACCTTCTCCTCTGGGTAATAAATTGTATAAGGGTCGAGCGAACGGAGCATGTAATTGATACCCGTTCCGATTACCTCGTCGGCATTAAGGCTATCAACATACATCAAGTCAAGATACTTGTAAATAGCCGAAAAAGTCTCAAGATTCTTTGCGACATTGAAGTTATGCTCCTTCTCCGCAGTGCTTTGTGCCATAACAGACCCACCGAAAGTTAGCAACCAGAGTCCGAAAGCCAAAAACAATTTTCTCATTATATATTATATCTGTTTGTTGTTTAATGTTCTTATAACGGGACAAAAGTACATTATTATAATGGAAAACACGCCTTAATGACAACGAAAATAAAGAAAATTACGATTTTCTTGAAATTTTCTTCAAAAATATTTGGCAGTTTCAAAGAAAAACGCTATATTTGCAGCATCCTACAAAATTACAGAAAATGACAACGACTTTATTAAAGAAATTATTTTTGCACGCTATGGTGTGGAAAGCGGAAACGCCCCAATGCTTTTCTGT
>ERZ773009.1023-NODE-1023-length-19985-cov-2.931811_pt1 | contig 19985 bp, 37 predicted proteins | sample MGYA00580663_ERZ773009 | MGnify/ENA primary metagenome ERZ773009 (study PRJEB29015, sample SAMEA2737969) | human oral metagenome | biome: human oral; feature: human-associated habitat; material: dental | place: China | collected 2026 ... | reverse complement strand
ATGCCTGGAATGTTTCGGCAGATGCCGACGTGCGACAGACGTTGCTCAAGGCAGAGGCGAAGAAACTGGAATCGGCAGTCAAGGAGACGGAACGTGCGCAGAAACTCTTGAATCAGTCCTTTGCAAGCGGCTTTACCAGTGAAAAAGCGTATGCTGCGAACATGGAGATGATGAAAAAGAACCTCATGGGGTATAACAACGCGCTGCTCAAGAATGCTGATCTGCGCGCAAAGGCGGCGGGGGCGGACATTGGGGAGCAGGCAGACGGAAAAAGCGGCGGTATGCTCTCCAAAGCGATGGGCATAGCGGCAAAGGCTGTTTCCTTCGGGGCAATCGTGGGCGGGATTCAGTCTGCTGTCGGTGCGGCCGTTGATTTTGAGTCTGCAATGGCGGACGTGCGCAAGGTTGTTGACTTTGATACGCCGCAACAGTTCAAGGACATGCAGCAGGATATTCTAAAGCTGACACGCACACTGCCAATGACCGCCGAGGATATTGCGAAGATTGTCGCCTCGGGCGGACAGGCGGGCATCGCGAAAGAAGACCTGCTTGGATTTGCGGAATCCGCTGCAAAAATGGGCGTTGCATTTGATATCACCGCCGATCAAGCGGGCGACATGATGGCAAAATGGCGTACAGCGTTCAAAATGAATCAAGAAGAGGTTGTTGCACTTGCGGATAAGGTCAACTACCTCGGCAACACGACGGCGGCATCTGCGCCGCTCATCTCGGACGTTGTGACGCGCATCGGACCACTCGGCGAAGTCGGCGGCGTTGCCTCAGGTGAGATCGCCGCGCTCGGCGCGTCCATGGTCGGCGTTGGTATTCCGTCGGAAGTTGCCGCAACAGGTATCAAGAACCTCATACTTGGCATGGCGGCAGGAGAGGGCGCGACAAAAACGCAGGCAGAGGCGTTCTACGCACTCGGCATGAGTGCCGAGGAGATGGCGAGCAGAATGCAAGTCGACGCGAAGGGCGCAATCATCGACGTTATGAAGGCGATTCGCGAACTCGACAAGGACAAACAGGCGGCAGTTCTCAAAGACCTGTTCGGAAAAGAATCTATCGGGGCGATTGCGCCACTCCTAGGAAACCTTGAGAACCTGCAGGAGAATTTTGACAAGGTTGCAGATGCGGCGAAATATGCAGGGTCGATGGAAGCCGAATATGCGGCGCGCAGTCAGACAACAGAGAACCAGATCCAGCTTGCAAAGAACGCGATGGACGCACTGCAAATCAACATAGGAAGTGCATTACTGCCGACCATCGGGAAAATCATGGAGGCGGTTGCACCTGTCCTGCAAGGATTTGCAGAGTGGGCATCGAAAAACGAGGAACTCATTATAATTCTCGCGGGCGTCGGTGCGGCGATTGCCGCACTCGTTGTCGGAATCGCAGTCATGACCTTGGCAGTACAGGGGATCGCCCTTGCCTACGCCTCCCTCCAACTCGCCGTAGAATTCGTCAAGGGGCTTGAGCTCGCAATGAGAATAGCGACGGCGGCGCAGTGGCTATGGAATGCGGCTCTTTTGGCGAATCCAATCGGGCTTGTCATATTGGCAATCGCGGCGCTGATTGCCGTTATTGTGTTGGTGGTCGCCAACTTTGACAAATTGAAGGAAACGGCGTCCATTGTGTTCAGCCACATTTCCGGCACAGTAGCGGCGATGGTAGCCACCGTCAAGGAAAAATTCAGTGAAGCACTCAACAGGATCACGGAGGTGTGGAACAGCGTCACAGGACATAGCTTGCAATCATCGGAAATGCTCGGGGCTATCTTCAATGAGCTGGGGTTTTTACTGGGTGCGGCTTTCGACGTGGCGGCAGTTCTTGTCGGTACAGCGATTTCTACGATCATCAACATCGTCGTGTCATTGGCACAAATCATCGGCGGCGTGGTGAACATAATCGTCGGGATCTTTACTGGCGACTGGGACAGAGCTTGGAAAGGGGCAGGTGAGGTCGTTGACGGTGTCGCGGGCGCGAGCCTCGGAACGCTTAAGACATGGGCAAGCGGCATCGGCGATCTTTTCGACACGCTCATGGGAAAATCCGCAGAAGTACAGAAACAAGCCGAACAGGCACAGGTAAGTCAAAATGTCATTTCGGCAGGTAGAAACGCACTTCCGCAAATCAACAATGACTATATGCCCGATGAGGGAATGATGCAGACTGCCGCCGCCGCACAGCAGACCGCACAGGCGACCGCCGAAGCATCTGCGCACGCGCAGACACTTACTTCCAATGTTCAGCAAACGGGACAGGCTGCGCAGATGACGACAGACTATATGCAGCAATTACAAAACATCGTTGGGCAAGTTCCTTCACAGACGGAGAATACATTTCAGCAGCTTCCACCAATGGCGCAGCAGAGAACGGATGACATGGCGCAGGAGTTTTCACAGCTTGCCGCAAAGTGTCAGCCGGGCGGAGCGGCTTTCGTTCAAGCGGCGAGTGACTGGGGGCAAGAAGCATATCAGGCTATCGACCATTGGACAGATCAGATGGCATCTGTAGTGGAGAATAAGATGTCTAACGTGTGGGCGCGGATTTCATCACAGTTCAGCGCAGGGCTGAACGTCAACGTGACCATGAACGGCGGCGGGAACATTGCCCACAATGCCAAAGGCGGAATCTATCAGAGGGGCGCATTCCTTACGACCTTCGCGGAGGATTCCCCCGAGGCAGCAATCCCGATTGACGGCAGCGCACGCGCGGCGAATCTGTGGAGGAAGACAGGCGAAATGCTCGGGCTTCTGCCCAAACAGGCGACGCAAGCTGTCCCACGCATAAACCAGATACCGCAGGAAATTCCACAGGCGGCGCAGATGATGACGGCGGTACAGCCGCAGCTTACACTCGTTCCGCCGAGTCCCGTCATACAGGAGACACAGGCGGCGGCACAGATGATGACGGCACAGCCTCGGCTTACACTCGTTCCGCCGAGTCCCGTCATACAGGAGACACAGACGGCGGCGCAGATGATGACGGCGGTACAGCCGCAGCTTGCGCTTGTTCCGCCGAGTCCTGTCATGAGCAAGCCCCCTCAGTCGCCAATAAGCGCGCAGCGTCCCGCTGTCAGCGCACTGCCGTCGAGCGGTGGAATTACCATCAAATACAATCCGACCATCCACATCGACGGGGCGGCGGATGCGGGTGTTGTGGAGCAGCTGCGCGCAGAGCTTGAGCGACAGAAGCAGGAACTTATCGCTATGTTCCCAACGCTCCTCAAGCGGCAGGACGCGCATGAGAGGAGGCTTTCCTATGCCTGATACCTACACAAGCATACAGGGGGATACATGGGACATGATCGCATACAAAGTCTACGGCAGAGAAGCCGCTATGACGCAGCTGATCGAGGCGAACGATGTACTCGCACACATCGCCATTTTCCCGTCGGGCGTAAAGCTCGTATGCCCGTCAATTGTGCCCGAAGCCTCGCGTGTTCTGCCGCCGTGGAGGAGGTAGGCGATGGCGGAATACAAGAACCCCTTGGAGGATTGGCTGAAAGAACTCCCCGAGGGCGCGGAGCTCTCGCGCAGGGCGTGGATTGAGATCAAATACACGCCCACAGGAGAGGAGGAAGCAAAGGACATCTCCGAGGACGTGAGCAAATACCTCATATCCATGTCCTACACGGATAACCTATCCGATACGGCGGACGATGTAACGATCACGCTCGAGGATCGGGCGCAGCTCTGGCTGGAGGATTGGTTTCCCGAGGGTGAGGGCAATATGCTCGACATCACCATCCATACCTACAATCGCATCACACTCAAGGACGGGGAGGCGATTTTTCACGCGGGGAAATTCGAGATTGACGAAGTAGAAGTTGTCGGCTTCCCATCCACGGTACAGATCAAGGCAGTATCCGTTGTCGGTGCGTCCACCCTGCGCGGCACGCGGCGAAATCAGACGTGGGAAGAAATATCCGTATGGAAATGCGCCGCCGACATCTGCGAGCGAAACAATCTTTCGCTTATCTGGGACTGCGAGGACAACCCGAACCTAGACCATGTGGAGCAGGCGGATAAATCAGACCTTGAATTCCTGCTAGAGATATGCAAAAACAACGGCATGAGCCTAAAGATCATGGCGGAGCAGCTTGTTATTTTCGATGATGCGAAATACGAGGCACAAGCCCCGATCATCACAGTCTACAAGCCCGGCATAAAGGCGGAGCTGGATGAAAATACCATGCCGCTCCGATGGCTCACGGGCTACAATATGCGCGCCAAGACGCGGGATACCTACTGGAAATGCCATGTAAAGTATCAGAAGGGCAAGAAAAAGGAGGTGATCGAGGGCGAATACACTGCGCCGAACAAGGAGAGCGGGCGCATCCTATTTGTGCGTGAGCAGGTGGAGGACACTGCAGAAGCAGAGCGTCTTGCGAAGAAAAAACTACGTGAGGCGAACAAGGAGGAGGTCACGGGGAGTTTTTCGACCATCGGAAACACGAACTTCGCGGCGGGCACAACGCTCCTTTTGAAGAATTTCGGGAAGTTTGACGGGAAATATCTTGTGACGAAAGTATCACACAGCGTCACAACGTCCTACACGACGAGCGTTGATATAAGGAGGTGTCTGGATGGCTACTGATTCGGGCGGCGCGGCGCTCTCTGAGTGTATTTTCATCGGTCAAGTATCATCCTACGGAAAGGCGCCGGGGACGGTTATTGTACGCCGCCCCGACAAGGACGACCGTACAACAGCGGAACTCGCCGTTATGAGTCGGTGCACGAAGGACACTAAGGATTATTGGATGCCTGCCATCGATGAACAAGTCCTGTGCGTCCTGCTGCCGAACACGTCGGGGAAAGGCCCCGGCGCGGGCTTTGTCATCGGCGCGTTTTACAGTGAGGCAGACCCGCCGAAAGAGAGTGATCCGAATGTGCGCAGTGTCCGGTATAAGGATGGGAGCTACATCGTAAACAACAACGGGGCGATGGAGATACACGCATCCAAGTCGCTGAAACTCACAGCCCCGCGCATTGATCTGAACTAGGAGGGGTAGAAATGCCGGCAGCAACAAGACAGGGAGACAACGACACGGGGCACGATGCGTGCCCGCCGCGCGGGCTTGCAGGGCACAGCGGGAACGTATACATCAACGGCAGGGGGGCAGGGCGCGTTGGGGACAGCTACCCCGCGCATGGATGCCCTGTACATCCGCCGCACAGCGGCAACATCGCCGCCGGAAGTGGAACAGTATACATTAACGGACGCGCAGCGGGGCGCATCGGCGATCCTGTGTCATGCGGCGGGAGTGTCGCAATAGGGAGCGGAAACGTATTCATCGGCGGGTGAAGAACACCATACGGGAAAGAGGTGATGATCTATGTATATCGGCTATATGGGTGACATTGTCTTTGTTGTATCGCCCGACTACATGATCACGCCGATGGACTACGAACGAGAAAGTGCGGGACGATGGACAGAGCACGACCTGCTCATGCGAAAGCCCGTCAGTCAGTTCGGAGGCCCCGGACTTGAGAAGCTGTCATTTAGCATCATCCTCGACGCGGCGCACGGAATCGACGTTGCCGAACAGCTGAAGAAACTGCGCGTCATGCGTGACACGGGCGCGGTGTTTCCGCTTATCATCGGAGGGAAGCCCGTCACGCAGAGCTATTGGAGACTCGACAGCATCAAGGAGACGGGGCACTACTGGACGGCAGACGGGCGTCTGCTCCAATGCACACCCTCCATCACGCTCACGGAATACGATGACAGCAACTACGTCGAAGAGAACAGCATCGTGAATAAATATGGCAATGGGTTCAATGCCGCGAGCAGTGTTTTAGGAGGTCTGTGACGTGATCTATACAATCAACGACGGCGCATCGCCGCCAATCGATTTCGCGCCTGCGAGCGTCACAGAGGAAGTCCTGCAAAACGTCCGCACCATTATCAGTACAATCAAATATTCCGTCCCGATGGATCGTGAATTTGGTATTGACGGAACAGTTGTTGACCGCCCGATCAATCTTGCGAAAGCGCATCTCACGAACGAGATATTCCGCGCCGTGCGCAGGTATGAGCCGCGCGCCGTCATTGAGTCAGTCGAATTTACGGGCGATGAGATCGGGCGATTGACCCCGACGATAAAAGTAAGCATCAATGAATAATACAGGGAGGTGAAAAGTGAATGACTCTTAAGGACTTAGAGCCGCTGAAATTTGTGGACGCAGATCCAGAGACGATGGAGATTCACATCTTGGAGATCGTGGAGGGGCTACTGAAACGAAAACTTGCGCGAGCCGACCCCTTACGATTGGTTTTGCTCGGTGTCGAGACGCTCTTGATTCAGCAGCGCCTTTTGTTTGACCAGATGGCGAAGATGAACCTGCTGGCGTATGCAAAAGGCAGCCATCTCGACCATATCGGCGCGCTTGTTGGGACAGAACGACTGCCCGCAAGCCGCGCGACGGCAACGATGAAGCTCACGCTCTCAGCGGTACGAGAACAGGCTGTCATCATCCCAAAGGGGGCACGGGTCACGGCGGGGGACAATGTCTATTTTGCACTCAATGAAAGTGCCGTCATCCCGGCGGGCGAGCTCTCTGTCACGGCGGCGGCGACCTGTGCCGAGAGCGGCGAAAAGGGCAATGGATACCTGCCGGGCGAGATCAGCCGCATTGTTGATCCTGCGCCGTTTTGGACAGCGGCAGAGAATATAACGAAAAGCGAGGGCGGCGCAGATGTGGAGGATGATGAATCCTACCGCGAGCGCATCCATGAAGCGCCTGAGAAGTTTTCGACGGCGGGACCGACACTTGCCTATGAGTATCACGCAAAGGCGGCATCCGCACTCATCTCGGACGTGAGTGTAGACAGCCCCGCACCGGGCGAGGTTGATGTTTATCCGCTCCTCAAGGGCGGCGTGCTGCCGGGCGAAGAAGTCCTGACGCTTGTACGCGAGAAGCTGAACGACCGCCGCATCCGTCCGCTGACAGACAAGGTAAGCGTAAAAGCCCCCGAAAGCGTGAAATATGACGTTGAAGCACGGTACTACATCGATCGCCGCGACGCGACCGAAGCGGCGGCAATACAGACACGCGCCGAAAACGCTGTGCAGGAATTTGTCGCATGGCAGAAGGAGAAGCTCGGACGGGACATCAACCCGACCGAGCTTTATTATCGCCTGAGAACGGCTGGTGTAAAGCGTGCGGAGATCATATCGCCCGTATTTACCGCGACGAATCGAAAGCAGGTTGCCGTTGCCGAGAACATCAAAGTGACATTCGGAGGATTGGAGGATGAGTAAAGACCTACAGAGCGTATCGCTCCTTGACATCCTGCCGCCGAATCTCCTTGCGGACGAACAGATCAACGCTACCGCGCAGGCGCTCGACGACGAACTGCAAAAGATCACCACTGCGACAAAAGAAGCCCTCCTGCTTCCGCGCCTTGACGAACTCCCGGAGGAGGTCATTGATCTGCTCGCGTGGCAGTGGCACGTGGATTTCTATGAGCCGTCCATGAGCATTGAGACAAAACGTCAGCTTGTGCGTGAGTCTATCGCATGGCATCGCATCAAAGGGACAAAAGCCGCCGTTGAGAAAATGGTGCAGACCGTTTTCAAGGGTGGCGTTATAACGGAATGGTTTGAATATGGCGGCGAACCCTATCATTTTCGCATTGACCTTTTGACTGCGCCAAATATAACACAGGACGATACGGCGCGTCTATTTGCAGTCGTCAATGCGTCGAAGAATGTGCGCTCCGTGTTGGACGAACTTAGATTCCGACGCGAAGCACAGAATGATATGTATTACGCCGCCGCTCCCTCCATCCACACGACCTACGAAATACGCCCGGCGGAGATCACGGACGCGACGGCGAATGCGCGGCGCTATATCGGCGCAGCAGTCTCCACGCACACAGCGTACGAGGTCTATCCCGAAATCGCGCAAGATGCTGCGATCGACAGCACGCTCTATGCGGTCGGGGTTGGCAGTATCTACAAGAGCATTGAGGTCACACAGACCTAGAAAGGAGCAACTATGGCAAACTGGATAGGAGGGCGGCTTACGAAAGCGGGGCACGACCTGCAGATCAAAGTCGAGGCGGGGCAGTGCAAGCTTGAGCTGACGAAGATCAAGCTCGGGGACGGTGCGGAGGACATCTCAAGCGTCGACCGCATGACCGATCTCGTCGGCCCCAAGGCCGAGTTCGGCATCAGCCAAGTGGAGGCGAAGGACGGCCTTTGCACCGTCACGGGCATCATATCGTCGTCCAATGTCACGGCGGCGTTCTACGCGAGAGAGTGGGGGCTTTTTGCAAAGGATCCCGATCGCGGTGAAATCCTCTACATGATCTCGATCGACCCGAATCCCGAAAGTATCCCGCCGAAAACCGCCGCACTCAAACAGGCGGCGACGTACGCGATGAACATCGTCGTTGCGAATGCGGCGAATATTGAGGTGCGCATCGACCCTGCGGGGTTGGTCAACACGGAGATGTTGGCACGTGGTGCGCGGCTCATCAAACGCGGGACAGCGTATCAGTACGGAGACGTACTGTATGACCCGATGATGCACACGAACCTCCTGCTCTTTTGCACGCAGGGAGGGACGACGCAGACCAACTACAAGGATTATCGGGGCGCGTCGCTCGGACAGGAGTACACCGACGGCTCTGCAAAACTCTATGTGCTTGAGGCTGTGGAGCGTGGCAGGGATTTGTTTGTGCGGAATGGAGAGGGCGACGTTACGATGTCCGCCGATCTCACAGAGCCGAAAGTCGGTGTAAAATTTGCGATTACGGGCGAGGACATCACCCTCGCACCGGACACATTTTACACGCAGCAGTTCAAGATGTTCCCCAATGGGGACTTTACACTATCGTAAACAGGAAAGGAAGATGAAACATGGCAGGAAATTTTGTACCGCCGACACAGAGCAGCACGCTCGGAACGCCGGGCAACAGATGGGCGGGCGGCTTTTTCGAGAAGATCGCCGTAAAGACACTGGAAGTCATCGGCGGCGGAGGGGAAGACGCACAGCCCGCAACGGTCGGGTGGGTGAAGAGTAAGTTTCAAGATCTTTTCAATCATGCCATAAAGCTCACCGGGGTGAAATATAATTTTGGTAAAGAGGAGGAAAACGGGTACATCTATTTCGGGAGTCTTTTCGGGGGCTTGACGATAGAGCTTTTGTACTTCAATACGAACAATTCAAACGCCAACAACGAGCAGGAACAGGTACTGCCTATAGCTTTGGGAAAGGTGTTCTATGGACATATCTGCGCTCTTAGCTATAAGCACGATGTATTGCCTGTGTCAAAAATCGGATTGACACCTGATAAAGGTCGTATAAAAGTGAAATTCAGCGTAGGCAGGGAAAAGAGCATCCCAGTATACGGGATTATTGTAGGGACTATTTAAGGAGGGATACGAATGGCATATTTGGCAAGATTCGATGAAAGAGGATTATGCAGAGGCATATATATGTCGGGAACGAAAAGTGCGGAAGAATTGGCGGGCTGCATGGAAATCAGCGACGAGGACTACCAGCACTACGTTGGCAATCGTGGCACAGGTGACAACGGCACAGGCTACATCCGCGACCCAAAGACGGGTAAGCCAGTCTCCGCGCCTCCTGCTCCGCCTGTGGAAGTAACCGAAGAACAGACGGCAGAAGTCCCCGAGACGGAAATCGCCGTCATGGAAGGCATGGTTGACATGCAGAGCCGCATTGCGGCGCTTGAGGCAGAACTCGCAAAACTCAAAGGAGGAAAATAACAATGGCAGCAACAATCTACAGCTACATCGTCGTCGCTTATGGCGTCCTTGTGCAGGGCGGGAAATTTGCACTGTCCCCGGAGGACAATCCGAAGAATCTGCGCGTTGTACTGGAGACGTACCGCGAAAAGGTCGCAGAGTGGCTCGTCGCACATAACGCAGGTTGATAATGAGCACAGAAAAAGCCGTCATGCGTTATGACGGCTTTTTCTATGCGTGTAAATGAAAGCAAAATATGAAACATATATTTTGGGCGATGCCTGTCGCCACGATGACGGGGAGGGCAACATGCAGGATGTAATGATTTTTTTGAAAGGGATGATCCCGACGGAAGTACAGATGGTATGGGGAGCAGGGTGTTCCGTCGCAGGGGGGCTGACGGGGTATCTGCTCGGGTGGAACGATCTCGTTGAGACGCTGATCGTCGCGATGGTGATTGACTATATCACGGGCGTGCTTGCGGCATACCGCTACAAGCGCAAGCACCCGAACAGCAAGAAGGGACCCAGCAGCAGAGTCGGCGCGCTCGGAATCATCCGCAAGGTGTCGATTCTGTGCATCGTCGCGCTCGCGCATTATCTCGACACCGCGATGGGCATCTCAGCCGTCCATACGATGATCGTCTGGTTCTACATCGGGAATGAGGGGCTTTCCATCATCGAGAATGCGGCGAACTCCGGCGTTCCTGTACCGAAGAAACTGCGTGATACGCTGGAACAGCTGAAAAATGAGAAGGATGAGAAGAAAGGAGAGCAAAAATAATGGCACACGTATTGAGTAAATCCGCGATGCAGCGCGTAACGCCAGCAGAGCTCGAAGAGCTCGCAGGACAGTACCGGGAAAACATCCAAGCGGCCGCCGAATATGTCGGACACGAGACTAATGTTTAACCCTCCTTACATGGGACATTTTGCTATAAAAAAGTAACCCGATAAGGGATATAGGCACCCTTGCCACGGGTATCAGGCGTATCATCGAACGTAATCGATGCGATAATGGACTTCCAAAAGCGTTGTTTGTTCTCTCGCGTGAGACTTTCATAGGTGCTGCGAAAATCCCTATCATCGGCAACCTCGCGCAGGGCGGAGGGGATAGACAGCGAACGAGCGACGAGCGCCGAAAGATCAGATATTTCCTGTGTGATCTCCTTGTATGTTTTTGTATATTTGTCCTTATCCATTAAGCCTGCGATGTATATATCCTCAAGCCGTGAGAGCTTCGCCTTGAGTGCGTCTATCTTTGACTCCGGACGCTCTCTCCCTTGCTGACCGCAGAATGACTCCATCGTGATGATATGATCTCGAATCAATGATTGAATATTATCGAGCAGATACTGCTCCATCTTATCCTCGTACATACCGCGCGCAAAATGACAGCCGGGCATCGAGCGATTGACACGATAGCCGCACTGATATTGAAAACGCCGCTTCCCGTCGCTATTCACACGTCGCCCACGATATGCTGCTAAATTCCTGCCGCAGTCAGGACACCGGAGAAGTCCGGAGAATAAATAGATCCTGCCGCTGCGCGTATACTTTGTATTACGCGAAAGAATCTCCTGCACCCGAAAGAAAACATCATGAGGAATCAGCGAAAACATATAATCGGGAATACCGTACACCTCACCGATATAAGAACGATTACGCAGAAGGTCAAACAGCCCCGCCTTGGTGATCTTGTGTCCGAACTTATCATAAAGAACCTGCACCAAAGAGCGCGTAGATCCGCCGCTCAAAATATGATTGAACGCACACTCGACAATCGGCGCAGTCTCATCATCCCGCGCGAAATAGCCATCTGCAACCTTTAACCCTAGGGGAATTAGACCTGTTACAAACTGCCTGCGTGCGCGTTTTCCCTCGAACACATAACGGATGCGCTCGCCCGTCTGATCGCTCTCATGCTGTGCGATTGAGAGCTTGAGATTCAGCATAAGAAGCCCGTTCGGCGTCGTCGTATTATAGTCCTCGCGACTGCATACCCAATCAACGCCGTGCGCATCCAGCCGTTCTTTGACCTTGTAGAAATCCGCGACATTGCGAAACCAACGGTCAAGACACTTGATGATGATGATGTCAATGCGCCCTGCCTCCACATCCGCAAGCATCCTCTGCAGCTCCTTGCGGCGGGACATCGCCTTGCGTGCGCTCACGCCCTCATCGGCATAGATTCCAACCACCGAATAACCATGCTCCTTCGCATAGTTCAGCAGATCGGCGCGCTGCTCGCCGAGGGAAAGCCCGTGCCGCGCCTGTTCCTCGGAGGAGACGCGGATATAGAGAGCCGCACGTTTCGGCATAAAAATACACCTCCAAAATTGCGTATGGAAAATACGCCATGAAGGTGCTATAATGAAATTGCGTTTTCGGAGCGCCTTCATGGTGTTTCGGCAGGGCGGCGATATTGTCAGTATCGACCGTCCAATCAAGAGCCGTTCGTGTTGTCAGCACGGGCGGCTTTTGTTTTGTTTCATTATTTCCAATCAATCTCATCCATCCGTACAGCCTGCCCGTTCTCAAAGTCTGCGCGGGCATCGTCAAGTTCGGCACGCTCAATCGGCGTGAGTTTAGTGAAATCAGGATCCCATGCAAGGACGAGTTTCTTCATGAACGCGAGGGCAAAGTCCTGATCGACCTCCGGAAGGAAATTATAGAGACGCAGCATCTCCTGTTCGTTGGCAGTCATGTAGTCACCTCCTTATTTGTAAATATCACCACGAGAGCCAATATTGATGATATGCAGAGAATCAGACCCGAGTTCATAGATAACACGGTACTTTCCAACCCGCAAACGATATGTTCCGAGGGGCTGCCCCTGCATTGCCTTCACATCACCTCTTGGCGGGACTTCGAGCAGACCGTTCACGGCCGCTTTAATCCGTTGTTGCGTAATCCGATCTGCCGCATTGATGAACTTAAGCGCTTTTCTGGAATATAGAACATCCATCGAAACTCCTTCCCGCCGCCTATGGGCGGTCTTTTTTTATGCCATTTTGCCGGCGTTGGCAAATTGCATTTTCAACCTCGTCGAAATCGACCAGTTTAACCGTGTCGGGTGTGAGGCGGCTCGATCACGGCTCGCAGACGCCGCAGGGCTCATAGCCGTCCGCGATAGCCTCATCACGCGAGTTGTAGGGAACGAAGTGCGGCGCGTCGGGGTGCTTGATCGTGCGGCAGTCTGCATAATGGAACTTGCCGGACTTCGTGTTTGCAAGATAGTCCGAGGCGAGGGTAGGCGTTGCGACGGTGAGCGCAACGGCGGCGATGGTGGCGAGTGCAATCTTTTTCAGCATGACGTATCCTCCTTTATCAAGCATATGCGGGGCGCGGCGAGCTCGGCGATGTGGATGCGCGGCGGCGTTCCTCTTCCTCGGCGCGGTCAAGTGCTTCCTGCCGTGCAAGTTCAGCTTGATACCATCCTTCGAGGGCATCATATTCACGCTTGAAGTTGGGGTCTTTCATTAGATCGGCAAAGACTTCATCCCATGTAACCATGATTGTACCTCCTTAGGTAATCTGTTCTGTATTGTTTTGCCCGCTCAATTTCGCGGCGTGGTGTCAGTTGCGTTTTCTTTATGAATCCGTTGGTCAATACAGCTGTGTTTCCAACAATGAAAAAGTAGAGGACACGCGCAGTATTGCCACCGAAGGAAGCGCGAAGTTCCATTATTCCGTCGGTTAACTCTTTTGATTCGGGAGTACGCAGCCTATGTCCTTTCTCTTGTAAGAGAAAAATGGCACGGGCAATCTTGGCTCTGAGCTTTTCATCGAGAGAATAGATAAACTCTCTTGCGGGTACAGTCCCGTCATCCTTCTCGTAAAATATGACGTTCAAGGGCAGACCTCCTTTCGTCGCGTACGGTATTCCCGCCGCCTAGGGGCGGTCTTTTTTTATGCCCTTTTTGCGGCGGTGGTAGAGGAGGAGGCTAGGCGAATGCAGTGCGGGGCGCAGTCGGCGGCGCGTATGCGCGGCGGCGTTCCTCCTCATCGGCGCGCTCGAGGGCTTCCTGTCCGGCAGATTCCTCACGCATCAAGGCATCATATTCACGCTTTACATTGGGGTCTTTTAAGAGTTCTTCACGAACTTCATGCCATGTAATCATGATGGATTCCTCCTTTGGTAGTCTGTTCGGTACTTCTTTGCAAGTTGAATTTGATTCGGCGGTGTCTTCTGTGTCTTTTTGACGAAGCCATTTGTCAAAACGGCGGTGTTGCCAACAATGTTGAAAAAGAAAGAGACGCTAGCTACAGCTAACGCCTCTTTGGATAGAAAAATGAACCCTTTCGGGTAAGATACTTATATTATAGCAGGTATCTTTTTTCTGTCAAGGAGTTAGCCGTGTATTTAGTTTTTGGAGAACTTGCATGAACTTCGGCTTCTCCATAAGAAGGCGCGGTTCATTTGAAGTAAGTGGTTTTTCAATGCGAAGTTTACTGATATAGCGTATCTGATTCAGGACAACCTGACTACCCTTGCTATACCCGTGAATCGCACCAATCCCAAGATCAACATTTGACTTGTGCGCTTGTTGCCCTTGTGTTTGATCGTATGAACTGATCGGAGCGACCAATATAACGCTGGAGAACGGATTGTTATTCTTCTCCAAAACTACGGCATAGTGCCGTCCGCCAAATTCGCCGCCTACGTTGAAACCAAAGTCAACAAGGATAATCTCTCGTTGTCGGTATGCCTTCAAAGAACTCGGGCGAAAAGAACTTTCTCGTTGGAGGTACGACGCCCACTTCACAATCCAATCAACAATGATCAGAGCCTTTTTCAGTGACTTTGTAACGAGAGTAGCCTTGAACGACTGGAACGCAATCGCCAATCGTCGCTCCTTCGTCTTGTGCGCATCAACAGATGCGGCGAGGAGAGGCGCGACAAATGCAGAGAAGGCGAGAATCTCAGAGCGTAACGCATCGGGTAAACCACTAAAAAGAGGTGGACGTTGTTTTTCGACATCGTTATGAATTGACTGAAAGACCGTGTGAATATTGTCATCGAGATTCACATTTATAATCCCAACTGCCATATCATAGTTCGTGTCAAACGAGGAAACGCCATCGTGAACAACAACAATATGCTCCAAGACGTTCTTTATCTGGGCAAAGACGTGAGGATTGCTTGAGTAAATCTCAGAGATACGCATGAAATAAGTGCTATAATCGCGAGAACCTGCCATATACACTCCTTCCCGCCGCCTAGGAGCGGTCTTTTTTTATGCCCTTTTCGCGCTTCCATCTTCGGATGCTGACCGCGCCTTTCTTTCGGCAAGCAGCTCGGCGCGGTAGTTGGCAAGCTCGGCTTCGATTTCATCGTCCGTCATGGTGTGCTGCTGATTGGCAGCGGGCGCGTTTGCGCGTTCTGTATTCTCCGCTGCGCGGATGGTGTCGGCGAGATTTGTGATATGCGTGAGGAGGGCGGCGCGATCCGCCGGTGGCAGGAAGAAGCAATAGCGCATAACCTCACGTTCTGCCGGGGTGAGGTTATGCTGCGCCGCAAACATGGCGAAAATATCCGCCGCCCCCGTCTCCTTCATCTCTCCTTCGCCCGTGCGCAGCCAATGTTCATTGATATTGAACTTTGTGCAGAGCAGTTGGATAAATGTGTCGGACGGGATTACTTTCCCTAATTCGTAACTAACAATAGCATTTCTCGTTGTTCCTAAACTTTCGGCGAATGTCTCTTGTGTTACTTTTTGGGGTTGAGATTTTCGGACTTCTCTCAATCGGTCTTTTAATTGCACGATACATCAACTCCTTTAGATAATCATAGCAAAAATAAAAGTGGATGTAAACACAAAAAATAAAATAAAAGTGTTTACATCCACTAAAGTGTTTGATATAATGTGGATATAGAAACAAAAGGAGGTGAGAAATTGAAGAAGGCGAAGCGCAAACAGCGCAAAAAAAGAAGCCGCCAAGCGGCAATCGGGCTGATAACGAGCCTAATCACATTGGCGGCAGCGGTACTGAGCCTCATTAAAGAAGTGATTTCGTTGCTGCGAGACCTTCGCTAATGAGGGGGGAGGGGGAACCCCCTCCTTGCCCCTCATCATATATGGATTTGAAAAGAATGTCAAGAAAGGGGGCGCATGATGGATTTTGTTTTGATTGACCATATTTTGAATATTGCCGTGGATGTCCTACTCATTGTGGCATCGGGGATACTGGTGCGGTATTTCTGGCAGGAATGGCGGGAAAGATAGGAGGCGAAGGAAATGAACAACAACACATTGATGATGCCGGGGGCGGATGTCCCACTGGGGGAGGCAGCCGAGCAGGCATTGCACGAGGAGAACGCGCAAGTCCTGAATGCTCTGAGGAGCGCGGGAACGACGGGCGAAAAGATCCTGTGTGCGGCGGCACTCTCGTTCCTGCGCGGGCTTGAGGTCGGACGCAGCGCACGGATGGCGGATGATACCGCCGCCGATGGCGCACAACAGACTGCATAGGGCGAGGGAGGTGATGAGATGGAAGTACACGGATATAAGATTGGGAACAGGGCGAAGATTGAGATCAAGGGGAGCGCTGGGGAATTCGCCGCTCTGATGATAAATCTTGTCGGTGGGCGCACGGGTGACTCTTGTGCGGACGATGCGGAACGCGCGGCAGCGCGTATCAGGTGGCTGTTTCAGAAGCATTTCAGCACTTCCAATGGTCGACCGCATTGACCGTCATGAACGGCTCGTCTTCATCGTCGATAGAAATCGCCTCCTTTCCGTGCTCATTATAGCACGGTGAGGAGGCAGAGAAAAAGCCCGTATAGGGCAAGGAGGAAAATCATGTTAAAGGAAGAGTTCATCGCACGCACGGGCTACACACCGACGAATGCGGAATATGCCGTTATTGAGGAAGATTACTACGCGTTCGACGGCGACAAGGATGCGTTTTGCAAGGCGTTCGATGTGGAGGCGTTCAAGGCAGAGTATCCGGCGCGGGAGATTGAGAAACTGCGTCGGATCAATGAGAATCTGAATACGAGGATTGACGCACTGGAAGCCGAGTTGTCGAAGTGTGCGGCAGAGAATGTGGATCTGAAAACTGAACTGGAAAAGGAGCAGGAGTGGAAACATAGCGACGGCGCAGGGACGAACATGGAGCAGGAGGTATATGAATCGCTTGTGCGCGGCGGATATGAGATGAAGGAAGCGGAGGCGAAGGCGTGGATTCACGACAATTTCGGATTTGCTGAGGATCTTGTCGAAATCCTGCATGAGGCATCGACGATGGAGGTGAGCCGCCATCATAAGTTGCGGGTAGCAGAGACGTTTCGCCGCCCGCCGATCTACGAGGCAACGGACTGGAACTATGCGCGGTTCAACGTGCTGGTGCGGGGAGCGACGCACAGATGGGAAGTTGTCAACGGGGAACTGATGGAGTACAGAGAATAGCCGAAACGGGCGAAAGCCCGTCCGCAGGGAGTGACCGCCCTGCGCTGATGATGGCAGGTCACGAAAAAGCCCGCATGAGCGGGCAGGGAGGTGATGAGATGGAGAAAGAAAAACCTCGCCGATGGGCGAGGCTAGATTTGTCGATGTGGATAGATATGCTGTTTCGATATGCAGCCCCCATCGGATGGTTGTTGTTCGAAAACCATCAAATAAATGTTTTCCAAGACGCGGAAAACATAGAAGAAAAGCTGAACGTCATCTTTCGGATGCTGCAAGGGAGTCTTTTTTTGGGCATCAACTTGCTGGTTTATTTGGATCACCTGATACGGCGACAAGAATAACCACCACAGACAGCATCACAAAAAGATTTTTCAGCATAGGATCGCTTGCATCGAAGCCGTTTGACAAAATGTCGCAGACAGCGAGCCTTTCGCTTAAATTTCCGTGAACGATAGGGTACATTGCTTTTCGAATCTGCATCCATGTACTGTCAATATCTTTGGGAAGGATATTGACAGTACATGGAACATCCGAACGAAACAAATGGTTCTCAGACGGCGTTGTTTCGTTCATGGCTTGTTCAAAAACCGCTCTCGGAATTTCAATCGTGGAAGCATCGTCAATCACAGAACGCTGCTCCTCATCGGATAGCTTTTCAAAAGCCAAAAGAAAGCTATTCATAAGGGCTTCTGCGTCTTGTGTAATTCTCGCTGCTTCGGCAGCCCGTTCTATTTGATGCGCGGGCAGAGACAGCAAATATCTGTATGTTGGAGATACAGATATTTGCTGCAAGTGTGAAAGTGTTTTTGGCGATATGCCTTGATATACCGCCTGCACCGCTTCCATTTGGGGCATGAACTTTGCTTGTATCTGAGCCAGCTCAGATAATCTTTGTAATCTATCCATCAAAATCACCTCCTTTCTGTGCTCATTATAGCACGGAGGGGCGGGAGCAACAAATTTATACGCCGCCGATGGCGGCAAAGAAAAACAGCCCGCGTAAGGAGGTGAGGAGATGGAGCATAAAGCAAAAGGCTATGAGTTTTCAAAAGAATATACCCGAGGGAATATATCAGTCAATATATCCCTTCGGGCATCAGAGGAGACGGCGGAAAGCATACTGAGCGAGTTTGCAAGCCACAGTCACAAGTTCTACTTGGATATGGCAGAGGAACTCTTTAGTAATAAGTGTTGATGATTTGCTCTTCGCCTTCGTAGACACCATAGTCAGGGGAACAACTATGACGGATGATACCGCCGCCGATGGCGCACAACAGCCCGCATGAGCGGGCAGGGAGGTGATGAGATTGGGGATATTGACAAGAGAGTATCGCTATTATCGCGCCCATCCAGAGGACGCATTGGCATTGATTATGTCGCTTATCGCGCTAGGTCTATCCAGTGCAACGCTTGTAATAGTGATATGGTCGCCACAATAGGGCGAGTTTTTCAAGGATTTCATAGTCGAGGTCGGTTAATTCGTTCACAGGGATCATGTGAACCAGCTCCTTTCGGTACTCATTATAGCACGGTGGGGAGGTAGGGAAAAAGCCCGCATGAGCGGGCGAGGGAGGTGAGGAGATGGAGGAAGCAACGCATCAAGCAACCACGGACGGCTTTTCCGTTAGCGAGGAGGGCGTTCGCCATGCTTTTTTGTTCATGGACGCGCTGATTTCAAAGATGGCGGCGCAGATATTGGCAAAGAAAAAATTCCGAGCCGTCGTTGAGTACGACCCGGAAGGGCGAGCAACTGTAAAGTTTGAAGAGGCCGTTTAGTTAATTTCCACGTGACAGGGGTCAGGAATCAGGAAGTTCGCACGGATTTCCTCGACAGTGTCCTCGGTGTTGCTCATAAAGCGGAACGTCGAGGCTGTGCGCGGCTTGAATTCATCGTAGAAGATGAAGGAAAAACGATGAATTCGGTCAAGCAAAGCGGTTTTTCCAGCCTCACTTAAAGATGAAGTGTCCACAAGAAATGCTTTCGACATGAGATCACCTCCTTTCCGTACTCATTATAGCACGGTGAGGAGGTAGAGAAAAAGCCCGATGGCGGGCGAAGGAGGTGATGAGATGAAGGGTGGTATTTGGATTGAAATTGATGACAAGGAACTGGAATCCATCTTTAAGGAACTGGATGAACTGCGGAATAAGCTCTATGACTGCTATGACAGGTTACGGCAGATTCCGATTGTCACAATCAAAAAAGCGTCGCCCGATGAGGCGACGCTGCGCGAGGAGGATTAGCGGGATTCCCGATCTTCAAGGGCATCAATGATTTGATTCAGAACTTTGCCGGTTTCGTTTATCAAATCATTGATATTCCTGACGGTGACGGGGTCACTCCCGTTTGAAGAAGACGGGCGGCTTTCCCACATAAAATGCTCAACAGCGCGTCTAAGACATGCAGTATCCGTCATGAAAGTACCTCCTTTCCGCGCTCATTATAGCACGGCGGGGAGATGGCGGGATAGCTCGGATAACATGAAACAAAAGGAGGGAGCGCATGAACGCGAATCTCATCAACGCGAATCCAGCGACAATCATGACGCGGCTCTATCAGCTCAAGGCAGAGCAGGACGGAAAGGATGTCACCATCGTCGCTCACGCCGAGCGGCGCGAGCCGTCAAGCTCTCATGCGGTGAATATGGGAGAGCGGAAGCAGTCGGTCGCCGGGTGAGCAGAATAGGAGGAACAAAATGAATTTATATAAGCGCATCATGAACATACGGATGTCGTTCCTCTATCCGCTGGGATGGGCGTTCGTCCTCGGCACTGCGCTCGGCGCGGGCTATGTCATCGGCGTGGCGATCGAGCTGCGCCGATGCACGGGGGTCTGATCTGCCA
>ERZ773009.1016-NODE-1016-length-20053-cov-44.050805_pt1 | contig 20053 bp, 19 predicted proteins | sample MGYA00580663_ERZ773009 | MGnify/ENA primary metagenome ERZ773009 (study PRJEB29015, sample SAMEA2737969) | human oral metagenome | biome: human oral; feature: human-associated habitat; material: dental | place: China | collected 2026 ... | reverse complement strand
GGCAGCCTTTTCTATCCGTAACATCCGCCGTCGTTACCGCAAGGGCATGCGGCAAACCTTGCGTGTCAACCGCTATATGTCGCTTGATACCGCTAACCTTCTTGCCCGCATCGTAGCCTTTTTCCATGGCGGTATCCGTGTTCTTCACACTCTGCGCATCAATAATCAGGAAAGTAGTTGCTTCATGGCGCCCCTGCTTGCGGCGCTCCGCAACTACCTGATTTTTTTAATGCTTCCTCAAGGATGCTGATGCCACTCTCGCGTGGTTCGGTCCATCTCTGGAAGTAGGAATGCACGGTGCGCCATTTGGGGAAGTCGCCCGGCAAAGCGCGCCAGGAGCAGCCAGTGCGTTGCAGGTAGAGAATGGCACAAAAGACATCGTACAAGTCCACCTGGCGTGGCGCTGTGCGTTTACGGGCACTTTCCAGCAGGGGAAGGAGAGGCGCAAATTGCTCGCGACTGATATCGCTTGGGTAGGTTTTTCTGTTCATGCCGATAGTTTACAGCAGAGGCTGAGACAATGAACACGTTCTAAGGTAACGGGTTCTTTGACGATTCAGGTATTGTTCGATCGGCTTCCAATCAATCACCTGATCCAACTTCAATAGTGGGAAGCGGTCGATGTGTTTGGCGATCATGGCTTGTGCGGTTTGCTGGAAGAAGGTGCTCATGAGAAATCCCATAAATGTCTTGATGGGAATTTAGGGGATTTTGGGGAATTTTGCAAAGGTCTCTGGCTGTTTTCATGCAGCCATTAAAGAATTTCGGCTTTTTTGAAAAACTGATTGCAATGAATGGCATAAAAAATCTTAAGCCCAAATCCATACCTTGTGCGCAAATTCAGATATTATGCGTGTTAGGGTTCTTTTTCAGATTAAACCAATTAACTCTCCCATAGGTTCGCATTCTATTGAATTTTCTAAATATCCAGGCTGCCAAATTTTTTCATAACAAAATACTATAAATTTAGGAAATTCAAGTAATTCTTCAAAGATACTTAACCAATTATAGATAAAATCATCCGTATTCAGTATCCAAGGTTGATGTGATGGCGAGTAGTAAATTACCACGTTCTTCCCTTGGCAAGCTTTAAATCTTTTAAAAGTATCATAATGAATAGATGCTGTCGTTATTTCCCCAAATAAGGAAATACGCAGCTTCTCGCCTTTAATCTTATCCCAATCTATGCTCGATCCAGCCCAAGGCAGTTGATTTAAAGCTGAATCGATTCTCTCAGCATCAGTAATAGATAAAAAGTTCTTAATTTTTAATGGCATAATCCAGTTGTTTTCGTGATGTGGCTGTGTGTCACTTTAAAATCAGGTTTTGATCGGATTCTATTAACGTAACGTTTAGTCTTAACTAAATCTGCGATTTACTAATATCGCCTATTACTATTAGAAGTCTATTATCAGTTATAGTAATTTTGTTCTCAAGTCTCATTTTTATGAGTTATGAATGCTAAACAAATTTGTGTATAATGCAAAATTTGATTAGTTTCGTTATAAAGTAACTTGCTGGTTAAATAACAAAGGATAAGAAAATGGCTTTACTAATACCCGATTTTGAGCCGATGGAAAAACTGCCTGGAAGCAAGGAGGCTTGGCAGGAAATTTACTGTGAGCTTGTTACGCCTATTTATGGCGGTGGTGTTCAGGCAGCCATGCCTGATGTCTTGATGCCCATTCGTGCTACAGCGATTCGTGGTCAGTTACGCTTTTGGTGGCGGCTGTTAGCTCAGCAAAAATGGAATTTGAAAGAAAAAAGTTTGCGTGAAGCGGAATTTCGTTTGTGGGGAGGTATCGGTGAAGAAGCTGCTGCGAGTTTGGTGTTTTTGCGTGTGCTTGATGTATTAAATGTTAAACAGATTTCTTATTTTCAAGGCAGCTTGGATTCGTCTCTACCTTCAGATAAAAAAGTGCGTTTGAAGAATAAGAGTAATGATTTAAAACCTTATGCTTATGTTCTTTTTCCGATGGATAGTGAGGAAAAACGTGAAAAAACGTTATTGATTAAAGAGGGTTTGACTTGGACCTTGCAATGGCGTTTGAATGAGAAGGCAAACGAAACGGATAAGCAGCAGGTTTTGGAAACCTTGCGCTGGTGGGTAAATTTTGGAGGGATTGGTGCGCGTACCCGGCGCGGATGTGGTGCGTTTGTGGTTAAGGACAGTTCTAATCCTGTTTTCAAACAGCCTTTGAGTATTGATGAAGTAATGAAGGCAGGTTGCAAATTGGTTTTGCGTCCAAGTACTGATTGTGCTTTGAAAGCTTGGAAAGAAGCGGTGCAACGATTGCGTGATTTTCGGCAAGGCAAAGAGGTTGGACGTAATCCTTCATCTGATATTAAAAAACCTGCCGGTCGCAGCCGTTGGTCTGAACCTGATGAAATTCGACGTATAACGCGAACACATTCTGATCGGCACAAGCCGGAACATCCTGCCGGAGATTTATTTGCGCGCGGTGTATTCGGTATGCCGATTATTTTTCATTTTGTTGGTGGTGATGAACCAGCAGATACAACGTTACAGCCTAAATGTAAGGAACGTATGGCCAGCCCTTTAATTATTCGCCCTGTTTGGGATGGCAAGGGAGGTTTTCAGGCTGCCGCATTGAGCCTTCCTTTGGATAAGGTTTTAAATGTTTCTGTCGAGTTATTAGAAAAAAAACAAAACAAGGGAAATGGACATCCAGTAACGCTGTGGGAGGAAAGTAAGGCACGGCAAGTTAAGCCGTTAAGTGAAAACGGTGGCGGTAATCCAATTGATGCGTTTTTGAATTATTTTACGAAATAAAAAAGAGGAAAGCTGAAATGACTCAATACGTTTTAACCCTATCCATCGGTCCTGTACAGGGATTCATTGCTTCGGCACGGCGGAGTCGGGATTTATGGAGCGGTTCTTGGCTGCTGTCGGAAATGGCGAAGGCTGCTGCAAAGAGTTTGTTTGAAGCCGGAGCGCAGATGGTGTTTCCGTTTGTGGACGAGGCGACCAAAGACCGTTTAGAGCCTTGTGACCGGATGGATAATAATTTTTCAGTCGGCAACAAAATTCAAGTACAGGTTGAGGCGGCTGATGATGCCGCCGTGCGCGATTTGGTCGAACAGGCGAAAGCAGCGGCGCAGGCACGGTTTGAAACCATAGCGCGGCAGGCACGACAGGTGCTGCAGGAGCGGCAGGATTTGAACGCAGCTTTGCGCAATGAAATTTGGCAGATGCAGGTTAAGGATTATTTGGAAATCCAGGCGGCATGGGCGCGGATAACCGAAAAAGGTTATTCAGATGCAAGCCAACGTGCCGCATCGGCTTTGGCGGCACGTAAGGCAACACGCGATTTTACGCCTGCACATGCGGCTGATGCTTGGGACAAGCGGTTTATGCTGCCTAAATCCTCACTGGATGGCGCACGTGAAACCGTATTGCTGGAAAAAGCCAACGGCGATGCCGACTTGTCTGATGTAGCAAGACGCAAGCTGGGTTTGAGCCGGTCGGAGCAGTTGGATTGTGCAGGAATTGTGAAGCGTTTGGGCGGCAATAGCGAACAGTTTACGCCCGTTACACGTGTAGCCGCAGATGCTTGGTTGCAAGGTTTGCCTGAAGATGAGTTAAGCAACCTTTGCGATGCTTACGAACCTTTAATTGCGCTGAATTTAGCCACTCGTGTAAAGGGCAATCAAGGCATTTACGCAGATTTTCCGTTTGATGCACAGCTGCTGTACCGCAACCGTTTGGATGCTGCTTTATCAGACAATGAAAACAATGCGGATGCATCAGAAAAATTATTATATTTGAAAAATGTCCTAAAACCGATTTGGCACAAATACGGCGAGCCGTGCAGCTACTGGGCGATGTTGCTGGCAGACGGCGACCGCATGGGCGAGTTGTTGGATCGTGCAAAAACGATTGAAGAGCATCAAGAGATTACCGAAGCATTATCTACATTTGCTGAAAGTGTACCTGCGAAAATGCGCGATTTCCGGGCGCAATGTGTATATGCAGGCGGCGACGATGTATTGGGCTTTGTCGCATTGGATAAGGCGGTTGATTGCGCAGACGCGTTGCGGCAAGCATTTTCAGCCTGCCTGAAAAAAGTGTCAGATGTTTGGAAAGCAGAAAAAGCGCCCACATTGTCCGTCGGTTTGGCGATTTGCCACATCAGTACGCCGCTCGGCAATGTACGCCGCTTGGCAAAACACGCGGAAAAAGTGGCAAAAGGCGACAATTATCCTGCCGATCAACAGCGTAATGGATTAGGGATTACCCTGTCTGTACGTTCAGGCTCAGACAGCGATTGGCGTGTGCAATGGAGTGATGAAGCAGGTTTGGCAGCATTTGAAAAATGGAAAAAATGGTATCGGGAGAAAAAAATCAGCAGCCGAATTGCTTACGACAGCCGATATATTTTTATGAGGACCGATTTTTCACCGTCTAACGATTTATCATCCGAATTACATCAAAATATCCGCCAAGCCGAGTTTGCCCGTATGCTGGACAAGGCACGCGATATGGAGGGAGGAAAATTGGACAATGAAGTTCAGGAAGCCTTAAAAAGACGACTGAATGCGCGTCCAGACGCAGATGCATTAAATGTACTGGCAACCGAACTCATCATCGCCCGCTGGCTTGCCGCGAAAACACAAAACGATTTAGGACAAGAGGCGCAATCATGAACAGCTATTTTTTAGACGCACTTGCGCCGTTGGTGTTCCGCAGCGGCAAACCGTTTGGAGCGCAGTCGGATACCGATGATATTCAATTTCCTTTACCCTCCGCCGCCGCAGGCTTGGTACGCACGCAAATCATGCGGCAAAACGGTTGCGATTGGGACGGCAAAACCCAAGGCAATCGAGCCAAGTTGTCAGACGCACAAGTTGATGAATTGCGCCAAATTGCCGTACAGGGCGCATTTTTAGCGAAACAGGATATTTCAGACGACCTGAAAATTCTATTGCCTAAACCAGCCAATGCCTTGTATTTAAAAAACAAAGAGACAGATCAAACCGAACTCGTCCGTCTCGCGCCTCAAGCCTTTGGCAGCGATACAGCGGCGGATTTCCCACATGTCGATTTATTGCCCGTACAAATCCAATCGACCATCAAAGGCAAACCTCAAAGCGGCGCAACGTATTGGGATTTGGCGGATCTGCTGGCTTGGCAAAACGGCGGAAAATTAACGTATGAAGACGTAAACAAACGCGGCGCACAATCTCTGCCGATAGAAGCGCGTACCCACGTCGGCATAAACCGAGAAACACTTGCAGCCGAAGACGGGCGTTTGTTCCAAACTGCCGCCTATGACTTTGCCGAGTCTGCACGGAAACATCATCAGGGCTGGGAAAGCCACCGTTACGGTTTCGTGATACGCACGGCAGCCGAGTTGCAAGATAACAGCGTAGTACGTTTCGGCGGAGAAGGAAGGCTGTCGCGACTGAATAAAATTTCAGACGACGTATTCAAACAGCCCGAATACACATATACAAACGGATTGACGCTCACCTTGCTGACGCCTGCCTTGTTTGAAAAAGGCTGGCTGCCCGGCTGGTTGGACAGCCAAACCTTAATAGGCACACTCCCGCATACCAATTTGCAAGTCAAACTCAGCGCCACCGCCATAGACCGTTGGCTGCCCGTTTCAGGTTGGGATTTACAGCAGCATGCACCGAAAGCCATGCGAAAAGCCGTTTCGGCAGGCGCAGTGTATTGGTTTGAAATACAAAGCGGCAACACGGCCGAACTCGCCCAAGCCCAATGGCAGGCATTCAGCGACAACGAACAAGACCGGCGCGACGGCTTCGGCATCGGCTTGATCGCCCCGTGGCAGAGCATTTGATTTTCAGACGACCTGACAACCTATTTCATATTTACAAAACGAGGAAACCAAAATGAACACCCGCATTTTTCACCTACATGCCTTATCCGCCCTCCACGTCGGCACAGGTCAAGGCATCGGTGCCGTAGATTTGCCCATTGCCCGCAGCCGCGCCACCAATCTGCCGCTCGTCCCCGGCAGCGCGCTTAAAGGCGTATTGCGTGATGAAGCCAAAGAAAAATGGCACTTAAACCAAGACGACATTCAAGCCCTGTTTGGCGCAGACAGCCAAGCCGACAAAGAAAATATTCATGCCAGCGCCGCCGCCTTTGGCGATGCACACCTATTACTACTTCCGATCCGCTCATTCGCAGGAACCGTCGCCTTTGCCACTTGCCCCTTTATCCTGCAACGCTATGCGCGCGATGTACGCGGGTTGCAGCCGGAAAGCCCCAAAGTACCCGTTTTAAAAGATAGCGCCTCCGTGCCGGACAACACCGTATTGCGCATTTCAGGCAGCCAAATCGCGCTGGAAGATTTGGACATCGACAGCGAAACCAGTGCCGAAGCCAAACAATGGGCAGAACACATCGCCGCCGCCGTTTACCCCGAAAACACCGCCGACTACCAAGCATGGAGAGAGCAGCTCATCCAACGCTTCATTATCCTGCCCGACAGCACATTCTCCTTCTTAGCCGATACCGCAACCGAAATCCGCATGCGCATCAGAATCGACCGCGAAACACGCATCGTCAAAGAGGGCGCGCTCTGGTCGGAAGAAAACCTGCCTGCCGAAAGCGTGTTGTACGGCATCTTGGCAACCGACAAATCACGCCACAGAGGCAACACCAAAAGCGCAGACGAACTTTCCGCATTGATTCCCGCAGGCGAAACCCAAATCCAGATTGGCGGCAAGCATACAGTCGGACGCGGCTTATGTCGCCTGGTACTTTCAGACGACCTCAAAAAAGGGGAATAACATGCCACACATCCGCTCGCAAAAATACGCCCAACGCGCATTTGGCTTGATTCAAAAAGTCAAAGATGACAACAAGCAAGTCAAAGAATACCGCACGCTTGCGCTGAATTTCCCCACCATGATCCTGCAATCCGGGCTTGCCCAAGCCATCGGCTTTTTACAAGCCAAAGGCAAAGACAAAGACAAAGAAGCCAAAGGAAAAGAAGAATATCTGCTCCTATTGGCGCACATTGCCGAATTGTTGGAAGAAAACAAAGACAGCCTTCACAAAAAAATCTTAGAAGCAGACTTATCGCATTACCAACTTCTCACGCGCCAAGCCATAGAAGCCGCCTCCAGCCTCAAACGCTACACCCAAGCCCTGCTGCCCAAACCCAAAGACGAACAAGGGGGACAATCATGACCATATACCTGATGCGGGAAAGCCTGAAAAAACTCATTTCAGACGACCTCAAAGACGCACACGCCGGTTTGCTCATGCAACGCGGTCTGACCAAATGGGACAAAGACGACAAAAAAGCCAAAGCAGACCTGATTCAAAAAATCGCCAAAATTCCCGCGCCCAAAAAAGACAGCCTGTACGCGCTCGCCTTCACACGCTGGGTGCAGGCCACTTCCGATACCTGCCGCTTCGCCACACTTGCCGCCGGCATTTCAGGCAGGCTCTATACAGGCCTAAACAGCGCAGGCGTACTGGAAACAGGCATCAGCACCCACCACACCTACGGCATGCCCCTCATCGCAGGCTCATCCGTTAAAGGCATCGCCCGCAGTCATGCCGAAAGCCTCGGGCTGGATAAAGCCCATCTGACCGTATTATTCGGCGACGACAGCGACTCAGGCAGCCTCAAAGCAGGCGCACTCGTTTGGCACGACGCATGGTTCATCCCTGCCAACACCCCGCCCTTTGCCGCAGAAATCATCACCACCCACCACCAAGACTACTACAACGGCAAACAACTCGAAGCCGACGAAATGGAATCCCCCATCCCCAATCAACAAATCGCCACACAAGGCAACTTCTATTTCGTCATCGAAAGCGCACCGGGCGCGCAGGCATGGGCAGCATACGCCCAAAACCTACTGTTTCAAGCCCTGCAGACACAAGGCGCAGGCAGCAAAACCGCATCTGGTTACGGCTATTTTACCGAAGCAGGCGAAGAAGCCCGCCGCAGCATCCGCAATATCCAAGAAGCACAAAACCAAGCCCTAGCCATGCAACAAAAAGCCGCCGAGCTTGCCGCCATGCCCGCGCATCAGCAGTTTATCCAAACATGGCAAGAACGAATGGCAGCGCAAACAAACATGACCGTAGGCAATCAAGCGCACGATACATTCTATAAAGAATGGAAGGCAGCCCTGCAAACTGCCGCAGAAAGCCCCGATTTCAGCGCAAAGCAGAAAGCCGAAATCGCCGCCGCGTTTGACGTCAAAAAGATGATGGCAAAATACGCGAAATGGCTGACCGGCAAACGCCCCAAAGAGCTGAAACCCATCTTGGAGAAACTGAGCGGCAAATAGATTTTCATCTTTGTCAAAGCCCAAGCTTTTCAGACGACCTAAAGCCGCAAAACAGTTAAAAATCGTTGTCGAATGCAAAGCAGACGGCTATAATCCGCAACACAAGTTTTCCGACGGATAGCAAAAAGTCTGTCTTTCGGCTGCTCTTTCCAGTTAAGATTTTATTAAATAATGTTTTTGATGGTTAAGGAAAAATCCTAACTTTTCTTAACTATATAGAAGCCTGAAAATAATGAAATTTTTTAACCGAGCGCAGTCGGAAGACTTGCCCCACGTATCGGGGATTAAGACTTTAGTACATTTTAACATGTACCAGTGTGTTCGGTCGGAAGACTTGCCCCACGTATCGGGGATTAAGACGACCTTGCTGCCGTCCTCGTAAACGGTGCTGCCAGTCGGAAGACTTGCCCCACGTATCGGGGATTAAGACAAATGCGCGAACGCTTCTTCAAATTCATACACGCCGCCTGCACGTCGGAAGACTTGCCCCACGCATCGGGGATTAAGACGCCAAAAGTCGTGTTTTCATATATTGCCTTTTGTGTCGGAAGACTTGCCCCACGTATCGGGGATTAAGACTTCGCCGTCCTTCTTCATGACCATCAGCTCGCGTCGGAAGACTTGCCCCACGTATCGGGGATTAAGACTATGGAAATCCGCAAAAATGCACGACGTTGTTAAGTCGGAAGACTTGCCCCACGTATCGGGGATTAAGACAAATACACCGCCCAAATTTCTGCCGACGGGTCGTCGGAAGACTTGCCCCACGAATCGGGGATTAAGACTGAGGTATCAGCGGTACTCTGACATCGGCTGCAGTCGGAAGACTTGCCCCACGAATCGGGGATTAAGACTTCATTAAGACGTTTAACTGATTGATCAATAGCGTCGGAAGACTTGCCCCACGAATCGGGGATTAAGACCAAAAGAAACGGAATACATTCCCATCGAAATCAAGTCGGAAGACTTGCCCCACGAATCGGGGATTAAGACTAATGGATTACTATTAAACTACCCCTCTACCTAGGTCGGAAGACTTGCCCCACGAATCGGGGATTAAGACTTAACGTACCCAATTACTTCAGGTAACGTGGTTAAGTCGGAAGACTTGCCCCACGAATCGGGGATTAAGACTAAACAACCACATTGGATAGGTCAAATTCACCTGTGTCGGAAGACTTGCCCCACTAATCGGGGATTTAAGACTCATGATTCTTATTCTTATGGGTATACAAGTGTAGTCGGAAGACTTGCCCCACTAATCGGGGATTAAGACAGTATGCTACACGCTTTTTGAGTCTTTCAATTTGTCGGAAGACTTGCCCCACGAATCGGGGATTAAGACACATCACCGTGTTCCCATGCGTGTCTAATTGTTGCGTCGGAAGACTTGCCCCACGTATCCGAGCTTCAATCTTTTCAGACGACCTCAAGCCTGGGTCGTCTGAAAACGTAGGTCGGATTCTTGAATCCGACAAATATTCCGACGTTTCTACATAGCAAAACAGCCTTGATATTGCATCAAGGCTGTTTTTGTTGGCGGAGGGTTTGTGTGAGTTCGGGGTCGTCTGAAAGGCGGCTTTGCGCTTACAGCTTGCCCACACCGCCCAAGATGATGCCTTCGGGCAAGGCGGGTTTGCCCAGGGCATGGATTATGCTGCTGTTGGGCAGGGGATAGCAGCGTAAATTGTCCTGCTTGGCGTTGAGCATTTTGCAAAGTGTTTCAAAGCATTGCCTTGCTTGATCACTGCTGCCGATGTGCAGGAAAACGCTGTTTTGCAGGGGGATGGCGTGCTGTATTAAATAGCGGTGTGCTTTTCGCAGGCGGCGCGGGTCGGCGATGTCGTAGGCGATGAGGTGGCGCATTTTTATTCTAAGGTGGTCAGTCCGCTTAATTGGATTTCAGGCTGCCCGATGTATTGGGAGAGGATGGCCAGATAGTCGGCGCAAAGCTGGTGGATATGGATCCGCCATTGCTTGGCGGTTGCTTCGTAGGCTGGATAAAATTTGATGCGTGCGTTTTTGCTCATCAGGCAGCCTTGCGCGGTGGTTGAAAAATCCTCCGATGTCAGGGTTTCTTGATGAAACAGGGAAAGCACCCAGACATCGCATAGGCTGCGCAGGTGTTCCAATAAATCGCAGGCAAGGGATTCGCGACCGTGTTCGGGCTGGTGGTAGTAGCCTATAAAGGGGTCTAATCCGCTTAGGTAGAGATGTTTGACGATGTCGAAGTGCAGCAGGGTGTAGGCGAGGGACAGGGTTGCGTTGAGCGGGTCGCGCGGCGGACGTTTGTTGCGTCCCGTAAAGTGCCAGTTTTCGGGCAGTACACTTGCCCATGCGCTGAAATAACGTGCGGCGGCAGCACCTTCTATGCCCCGCAATGCGGCAATGTCGGGGCTGCTTGAAATGGCATCGACAAGGTTTGCCAGGGCTTGGCTGTGGTTGTTCAGGCAAGCTGCATTCCGATTGTCCGAACATGCCATTTGCTGCAAGTGCTGCTGTTGTGCGGATAACTTGGCGGCAACAGTGTTTCGGGCGGCGGCAAGGCTTGCTGCCTTATCCTGCGACAGGGCGTATTGCGCGACACGTCTTTTTCCATCCAGTTTCCAGTTGGGCAGCATGAGGGCAGGGCGGTTTTGCCGCCCATTTAATATGAGTACGCCGACGCCAGCTTCGCCCAGTTTGCTTAAAACCTTTGCCGATAGGGTTATATCCCCGCGTATGCAGACTCGCTGTAAGACTTTGAGCGGTACGGTTGCTATACGTCCATCGTTCTCGTAACACACTAAAGCATCGCCGTCTGCTCGCAAGGTAAGGTTTTTGCGGTCCAGGTAGAGCGTGGTCATGAATTTGCCTTTCGGATTGAAGCTATACGGGTATAGGCATGAGGGAGGCGAATATCCTGTCGACAATCTTGCCGATGCAAAATTTAATAGCCCATTTCAAAATTGCTAGCCACATGGTTTTCTCCTTATTTTGTTGATGTTTCGTTGACGGTGACGACTGCGCTTATGGCGATGCCGAATAGGCAGACTATTGCGGCAAGTTTCGGATTTTTTTGCGCAATGTCTTTGACGGTTACAAAAATCGTGTCTAGGTTTTGCATCTTTTTTCCTTTCCGTGTTGTTGTTTGTGTAATGTTGTAGGCGGTTTCAAATACTAAACCACCATAAAAACATCGTAGCGAAGCGGTTTGGTTGTGCTAAATAGCCATTCATTGTCTGACTGACTTAAGGCGAGATAATGCAGCGTATCATTTGAATCCAATAATTCACTCAATTTGCCGTTAAGTTGCATTAATTCGTCTGTGGTCAGCCAGCATTCAAATAAGGATTTCTGCATACCTACCGCATAGCTTTGCAATAAGCGGCGTACGCGTGCTTGACGGCGGGGGCAAGTGATGTCGTAAGCAAAAAGATAGTGTTGGCGCATTGGGACTAATAAAGAAAAAGCAACGTTGTCGAAAACAACGAAGTGAATTTTAGGCTTATGCGGCGTGAAATACTAAGAACACAAATTTGTTTTTCCGTATCAGCTCGTTTCGCTATTTTGGCGGTTGCATCCTTGTCCCGAAGGGTAGGATTGTTTTCATTCTCTCTATTTCGCATTTTCAGGTCGTCTGAAACGCCGTATCATGCCATTTTTTATTTGTCTGTCTGCCATGAATCCGCTTAATCTTCCTTCGGAATTGCCCATAGCCCGTTATCGTTTGCATTTCACGCTGAGGCATGATTTGCAGCTGCCGTCCTATGCGGCTTCGACCTTGCGCGGTGTGTTCGGGCATGCGCTTTTGGCTGCCGCGTGTACCTGCGACACGCCCCAAACGCCGCATCTTCCCGATTGCCCCTATGCGCAGATTTTCGAGCCGGCGCCTTGTGCCGACTTGCCCGGCAGCGTGCGCCAAAGTCCGCCGCCGCCTTATCTGATCGAGACGCCGCTGGTCGCGCCCACGCATTTTCCGGCGGGCGCGGGGTATGCGTTTGATTTGGTGCTGTTCGGCAGGGCGCGGCACAGCCTGCCTTTGATTGCCGCGGTATTTGCCCAGGCTTTTGCCAAAGGGTTGGGGGCAAACAATGCGGGTAAGGGCGAATTGGGCGGCATTGCGGTACAGCAGGCGGACGGCAGTTTCCTGACGATTAGCGAACGCGGCAGCCCCATCGCGCTACACGACAACCATATCAGGCTGCCCGAACGCTATCCCGCCCATGCGTATATCCAGCTGCTTACGCCTCTGCGTATCCAGCAAAAAGGCAAGATTTTGCGGGAAACCGAACTGACGCAGGCGGTTTTCCTGCGCCAGCTCCTGCGCCGCTATCTGACGCTTGCCCATCTGCACTGGGGCAACAATGCAAACGCTGCCGAGCTGTCCGCCCAAATCGGCGGACAAGGCGTCCCGCCCCGACTTTCATGGCACGAACACCGCCGTTTTTCCAACCGTCAAAAGCAGATTACGCCCCTTAGCGGCGCAATCGGCACATGGCAGCTGACCGGCCTTCCGCCCGCCTTCTCGCAAATGCTGTATATCGGACAATGGCTGCACTTGGGCAAAGAAACCGTATTCGGCAACGGGCAATACCGCATTATCCAAGCAGCTTGACAATACACCCGACGCAAAAACAGCCTTGATGGAACGAACCATCAAGGCTGTTTGATTTTTATCCCCGATGAGAGGGGCAGGTTTTCCGACGCCGACTATATTAACAAACTGGCGGGAGACGCTGGGTCTTAATCCCCGATTAGTGGGGCAGGTTTTCCGATATTTTCAGACGACCTTGGTTTGAGGTCGTCTGAAAAGCTTGAAAGACTGATAAGTGGAGCAAGTCTTCCGACTGTACTGACGGGCGATACACGATTGGCGTGTGAGTCTTAATCCCCGATGAGTGGGGTAAGTCTTCCGACCAAAGGAACTGAGTTGGTAAAGCTCACCAGTTCGTCTTAATCCCCGATAAGTGGGGCAAGTCTTCCGACAAATTTCGAAATCAATCCAGCTCGTATCATCTCGTCTTAATCCCCGATTAGTGGGGCAAGTCTTCCGACCAAAAAGCATTGCCGAAGAAGGCAAGGAAATCGTGTCTTAATCCCCGATTAGTGGGCAAGTCTTCCGACATTAACCCAAAGCGTCTTTCCAACCCGAACGGTGTCTTAATCCCCGATTAGTGGGGCAAGTCTTCCGACTTATCATTTTTTGCTGATGAAGTTGATTTATTTATGTCTTAATCCCCGATTAGTGGGGCAAGTCTTCCGACGTGTAATGCCCATCCGTTGCATAAAAAGGTAGTGTGTCTTAATCCCCGATTAGTGGGGCAAGTCTTCCGACGTTAACAATTAGTATGGTAGATGGTTAACCTAAGTCTTAATCCCCGATTAGTGGGGCAAGTCTTCCGACGTAAACCCTGAGTACTTCGAGTACAATAAGCGTGTCTTAATCCCCGATTAGTGGGGCAAGTCTTCCGACCCAAAGCTTCGCGGCGTGCGTGCAGGTATTTGTGTCTTAATCCCCGATTAGTGGGGCAAGTCTTCCGACTAATAAGTATCTGAAAGGTTGATATGAACTACTGTCTTAATCCCCGATTAGTGGGGCAAGTCTTCCGACATGAAGGTACGAGTAAAACCAAAAAGCCTGAACGTCTTAATCCCCGATTAGTGGGGCAAGTCTTCCGACAGGGAATTGTATAATACTATGAGTGACACGGGCATGTCTTAATCCCCGATTAGTGGGGCAAGTCTTCCGACACAAAAATCTGTTGCAAAGAAGAATTTGCCAAAGTCTTAATCCCCGATTAGTGGGGCAAGTCTTCCGACTGCACTCGGTCAAAAAATTTCATTATTTTCAATCTTCTATATAGTTAAGAAAAGTTAGTATTTTTCCTTAACTAACAAAGACATTATTTAATAAAACCTTAACTGAAAAGAGCAGCCGAAAGACAGACTTTTCGCTATCCGTCGGAAAACTTGTGTTGCGGATTATAGCCGTCTGCTTTGCATTTCACAATGTTTTTTAACGTTTTCAGACGACGTTTCCATGGTCAAGAAACTTCGATGTCAGCTTGTCAGGGCTTTCAGCGCTTCTTTGTCGCGGGCGATGATGATTTGGATGTTTTTGGCGGCGCAGTTGCGCTCGAATTCCGTCCATTGTGGTTTTTTACGTTCTTCTTTTTGGTAATCATTTTGGATTTTGGGCGACAAAATCAGGACGCGGCGTACTTTGCCCATGTTGAGGCTTTGGTCGATCACTTGCCTTAGCGGGTCTGCCAGCTTGCTTTCGGAGCTTAAATCGGATTTGAGTTCGCAAAAAATCAGTTGGTTTTTACGGAACAGCAAAATGTCGGTTTCGTTGCCCTGACTTTCTCCTTGTATCAGTTGCAAACCTGTCTCCAGTTCTTCGTCTTTTACGCCGTTTTCTTTAAACCATGTGTAAATGAGTTGTTCAAACCAGTCGCCGCTTATCCATTTTCTCCAGTCGTGAATTTGTCGGGCTATTTGGCTGTTTTTGTTGTATTTGGTGGGCAGGATCAGTCCTTTTTCGTCCAGGCGGATGCGGTCTTGCGGGTCAAGCAGGTTGATCAGCCTTTGAAGGAAGGGTTTGAGTTCGTCGGGTTGTGCAAGCCCGAACTCTTGCCATTCGAGCAGGATTTCTTTTTGGTCTTTGGAATATTTTTGTGTCCATGCGTTTTCCAATACGGGCATAACGGCGGGGAAGAGGTTGCCGTTTTCTGGCTGCTGCATGCTTTGGGCGGCAAAACGCATTTGGGCAAGGGGCAGGCTGTCGGGATGTTTGGCAATGGGGTTGGGGTTGTGTTTTTTGATTTCGTCGGCGTAGAGTTTCAAGCTGTCGCGCAGGGAGAATCGGTCGGATAGGACGATTTCGCCCAGAAATGCCAGGTTGTCGGGATTGAGGCGGTCTATGTGGATTTGGTTGCTGTCGCGTTGGAAGGCTTGGTAGTGCAGCTCCTGCCATATGCCGGTTTGGGCGGCGAGCAGTTGGGACAGGATTTTTGTGCCGCCTGTGATGTTGAGTATGGCGTTGTTTGCAATGTGGTGTTCGGCGCAGTAGGCTTTGAAGACGGTGTCGAGCCACATTTGGATTTCTTCGGTTCGTTCGCCGATGAGTTGGCTGTCGCTTTGAAAGCCGATTTCGTGGATTTTGCCGTTAAATTGTTCGCTTTGCTCGAGCGTGTTTTTGAAACGGGTGTGTGCGTTTTTACCGGCTATCCAGCCGGTGACGATGAGATGGACGTTTTGGGGCCGTAAATCGAGGCAGGCGCGGTATTCGGCGATGTTGTGTTCGGAAAGGATGATGAAGTAGTGTGGAATTTGGGACATGGCGGTCTCGCTTTGTTTGAGAGATTCGGTTTGCTTGAAAAAGGGCGTGTTGTGTCGGTATGTGCTTTTTTATTTGAAGTTAAAAGGCAGGCAGGCTTTCAGCGCGGCAAGCAGTTTTTCGGGTTGTGCTTCGCTTTTCTGCAAGGTCTGTAAGGCTGCGTGCGGCGCTTGGGGGAACGCGGTTTTCAGACGAGCAGCTTCGGCGGCAATGGGGTAGGGGCTGGATTTGCCCAGTCCGAGCCGTTCTGCCAATACGGCAGTCGTCAGCGCAATCCATTGCAGGGTCAGGCCGTCTGCTTCTTCGTCTAGGGCATGGTTAAAGGCTTCGATGGCAATGATGTCGTTGCCTGCAAAATGCGCCAACCAGCCGCGCCACAGGTGGATAAGCTGCCATGGGTGTCCTGCTTCGCTTTGCCAGTGGGCTTGATTGTACAAATAGGTTTTTTGCGCGGATGTGGTTTGCTGCGGATAGGCGGCAAGCAGGCGCAATAAGGCATGATGGGTAAAGCGGTCGTCCGGGCTGATTGAAAATTTGTTGGCGGCTTTGTCTAAATCGCTGCCGAAAACAGATGTGGCGAGCGGCTGTATGTTTTCCCATGTTTCGCCTGCGTCCAGGGCGTTGTGCAGCCGGTATAGGCGGGTTTGACGGATGTCTTTTTGTGCCGCGTCAGGGTCGGATAGTTTTTCAAATGTTTCAAGTGCTTGGGTAAAAAATGATGCGGCAGCTTGGTGTTCGCCCGAGAAGGCGTGTATCTGTCCCATGCCTGATAGAAGCCTGCCGTATTGCTGCCGACCGACGGCAATTTCAGGCAGTTTGAGCGCGTGTTCCAGAATTTGTTTGGCGTAGTCGAATTCGTATATGTTGGTGGTGGCTACCGCCAGGCGGTTGTATACCTGCGCGACTTCGGGTGCGGCTTCGTATTTCAGTTGGTTGCCCAAATCAAGCAGGTTTTGTATGGCTTCCAGACGCATTCTGCCCTGATGGTTGTCGGCGGCAAGCCGGGCTGCTTGAAAACGCAGTTGTAATAGTGGCGGCAGTTTGTTGTCTGCCGGGGCGTAGGTTTGCAGCCAGCCTAAGATTTCATCTAGGGCTTGGGGGTGGTAGTCTTTTTCGTTTAGGCGTTGGCGGACTGTTTGCAGGTAGTTTTGCCAGATTTCGGGCTGTGTTTGGCAGCGTTCGCCCAATTGCTGCATGGCTTCGCGTAAGAGGCTGTGTTCGGGTTCACCGGACAGGGCGCAGACTGCTTGAAACCAGTCGTGCGACGACAGGGCAGTTTTGCCATCGAGTGCGGCATAAATGCGTTCTAAATCGCCGCTTTCCGGGGTAAGGAAACAATGTCCTTTGAATTTGGCTCTTATCAAACGTTGTTTGGCGGACGAACCGCCCCAGCAGTGCGCCAGTGCATCAACATGGGCGAGATAGGGGTGTTTGCCTTTGGGGGCGATTTCCAGCGACAGGAGCAGCTGGCTGAAACGGGCTTCGTCTATGCTTTGCAATTCGCTTAACAGCAGTTGTTTTAAAACCTGCAAGTCGGTGTCGGCATTAAAGCCGCCGCGTTGTTCGATAAATACGTGTACCTGCTTGCTGCCTTCGTTGGGTAGCGGCAGCAGGCGCAAGGCAAGTTGCAGTAAACGGTACACACCGCTAAACCAACGCGGGCGGTTGAATGAAAGCGGGTCTTTGGCCGTAATGCCCAATACGCCTACCGATTGCGAGAGGATGTTGTTGATGACTTTGTCCAGCAGCTCGGGCTTTTCTTCAGCGGCGTGGAATGTTTCGGGCAGTTTGTCCAATTTGGCTCTGCCTTGCGGAATGGCAAGCGCGACATAGCGGCCTAAGCTGTAGTCGTCGATGGATAAATCCTCCGCCTGCTCAAATTCCATGCCTGTTTCGTCAATGACGATTTCCCAGTTGGAATGTGCTGGCAGGTGGCGAAGGCTGTTGGGATGATGTTGGGTAAATTGGGGTGGTCGTACCAGGCAGCCTTGTGTGGGCGTGAAGGATTTTCTCTTGTCTTTATTGTTGTTGAGCTTGCCCAGTTTGATGGCTAAGTGTTTTTTGATGCGTTGGCTTAGTTCGGGGCGGGCTTGCTGCTCATTAAACCAAGCGTTTAGAGCTGTCTGGTTGTCTTTTTTGAATAGGGTTTCTAATTCTTGCGTCAGCTGATAGGCGTGTTCGCCCTGTTTCTTGTTTTTTTGAGCGGAGTTTGACAATTCAGTACCACGCTGTGCCGCAAGGTAAAGCAGTTCGTTTACTTTTTCTTGATTGTCTTTGTTGTCTAAGCCCCAGGCGGCGAATTTGAATATTTCAAACAATAGTGTGTTGTCTGTCATGTTACCAGGCGGATTACTGGACTGTTTGATTTGTATTTGTTGGGGAGGAGTTGTTACTGCCTGTTGTTCTTTTTTAGGCTGTTCGCGGGTAGATAACAGCTGATTGAAATCTACAGATTGCCGTGTTTGTCCGTCCAGCCACTGTTGTCTGCCCTGTGAGATGAAAAAGCGGCTTTGGGAAAAACGCTGCCATGCCGCACTTAATAATGGAACGGGCGTCTCTGGCAAGCACAAAATGCAATCAGCTGCTTGGAAGCGGTTTAGGCGCTCTGATGTGTTTGCAAATTGAATGCCGTATCGTTGCCAATCGGGAATGGCGGAGGCCAGTTGCTCGGCAGTGCAAAGGGCAATGATGGTTTGGGACATGTAAGACTCCATGTAAAAGTGGAAATAGGGCTGGCAGCTTAAAAAAATGATTTTTTGTTACCCTACAATTTCAATTTTTTCGACCGGCATTTTTAAATAATATGTAGGCGTTGTTTTGCGCGTACCTGTGCTAAATACGCCGTATTGTTCTGCAACGTATTCTGAAAAGTTCTCTATTAAGATGAGACGGAGTTTGGAAGGTAGTTCGCGCAAACTTTGCAATGCGCTATTGCGCGCCTGCTCTAACAGCTCTTGACGATTCGGAGCATTTTTGAGAGATGGTTCGTTGATTTGCATGATGTCCCAATAGCATGTTTGAAAATCATCCAGTTCGGGATATACGCCAAGCTGCCATTTGTTGTTTTTAATGTTGTCATAGCAGGCTGCTTGGTTTATCAGCTTGATGCTTTTATTTTGCAAATGAAACCGCGCTAATGCGGCATAGGCAAAAAAGTAACGTTTGTCGGCTATTTTAATGGGTTTGTCCTGCCCAAGTTGAATGGTGCAATCTTTGATATTTAAAATGATGCGGTCAGCTTTTAAATTGTTTTGTAAGAGCTGTACTGCTTCGGAGTAGCTCACATCATTTTGCGCCAAATTTGGCAAACCGTAACTCATGCGTACAAACGGAATTTCTGCCTGCATTACTTTGGCTTCACGCGTGTTAATGGTTTCTGTGCAATTAGGGTCGTACGGCTTTTTGGAAATATAGTTGTCGTAATGGGTCGGATAGAAAAAAAGCGGGTTGTTTTCAAATCCTTCAGTGACCAGGACGTGCGACAGCTTATCCTGCGGACGACCAAACAAAGATAGTGCATAACCAATATAAAATCCCATGGATTTTCGTCCGCCTGCGATGGAAACGTGTAGCTCGGTCTTATCATCGGCGCATTGTTGGCGGATAAAATTCACAATCATATCCGCTGCCAAATTGTTTTCTTCAGGTGTGCGGATATCACTCAGTTTTTCTCCTCCGGCATCGTGGATAACATGGATGTTCCGTTCGCCGAACTGAATTTCAGGCAGATTGTAATCTTTGCAAAGGCGCGTGAAAAAGCCGTCTTCCCCAAGCAAATTACGAACGATATTGTTGTAGCCGGTTTGTGTGGTCAGTACAAAAATTTCATCAGGCAGCCAATTTTGCTGCGTATACAGGGCATAGACGGTTTCGGTCAAAATTTGCGGTGACATACCGGTAACAGCGACTAAAACTCTGCGTTTGTATTTCATTGCACTCTCCTTGATTGAGATTTTTTAGACAGCCTGAAAAATTATTCGGTGATTTTTTTGACTTCAAACCGTTGCAAGGTTGCGCCTGCGGCAGACATGGCTGCTACAGTATGCTCGTTGCCTCGTTCTGCAAACTGCTGGGGCAAAATTAAAAAATAAAATTTGGCACCGCGATGGCACACTTCTGCAGCCAAGTCCAAGGGCAACGTTCCTAAAACAACATCACCCGCTTGAATTCTTGTTGCGTCCAGGTGTGAGGTAAATTCATCTATTTGCCATTGCGGTTGCTGTTTTATCCATTCAATCGCGCCTGTATGACGAGAGACGAAGTAGGTAGTCATGTGTTCTCCTTTTGATCAATATACTATTCTAATGCAGAGAATTTGAGGTTGGGTAGAGGGAGACCTTTGCAAAATCCCCCCAAAATCCCCTAAATTCCCATCAAGACATTTAGGGGATTTCTCATGAGCACCTTCTTCCAGCAAACCGCACA
>ERZ773009.1014-NODE-1014-length-20086-cov-17.200939_pt1 | contig 20086 bp, 18 predicted proteins | sample MGYA00580663_ERZ773009 | MGnify/ENA primary metagenome ERZ773009 (study PRJEB29015, sample SAMEA2737969) | human oral metagenome | biome: human oral; feature: human-associated habitat; material: dental | place: China | collected 2026 ... | reverse complement strand
CCAACATATAAGCGAATATTATAAGGAAAGAATTTCTCAAAACGACCTTGTTTGATGCGTGCGAATGTGCGCAGTGGGCGTGATTTTCGTGCATTTTGACCTCGTTTTTCGATAAATTTTAGGTACATTATACCCCAAAAAAACGCTTAAATTTTAGCCAAATCTCCCTCTAACTCGATGTTTACGCGCTTGCCGATATCTTTTAGCTTACTAAACTCCTCTATCAGCCTCGGCGCGTCGCTGGGGCTGATCGCAAACGTCTTAAATGCGCTATTTTGCATAAAATTCCTTTGGTTAAAATCGCGCGGATTTTAGCTGATTTTAAAATTCGCGTCAAATTTTTTTGAAAATTTTTGCTGTAACTCTTGAAATTACAACAAAATTTTATTATACTTCGTTCATCGGTTGTAAGTTATAGCATTACAACAAAAATTTCTAAGGAGAAAAAGATGTCAAACTACAAGATCGTTTCAACGAAAAACGAACCGAGAGTCGAGCTAAAAGAAGCTCTAGGCTTAAGCGGCTGTGAGCTTTCTATCAACGAACTTCCGGCAAACGCGAGCGTGCCGTTCGTGCATTCGCACAAGCAAAACGAGGAGCTTTATTTGGTGCTAAAAGGCGGCGGCACGCTTTTCATCGACGGTGAGGAGACGGCGGTCAGCGAGGGCGACGCGATCCGCATTGATCCGGACGGCAAAAGGTGCTTCAAGGCGGGCGCGCAGGGGATGAAATTTATCTGTATCCAAACTAAACGCGGCAGCTTGGAGCAGTACACTAACGGCGACGGCGTGATAAACGAGGACGTAAAGCCAAGCTGGCTGTAAATTTCGCGAGACGGGCGCAACAAACGCGAGCGTAAATTTTAAACTGCGCGGCGCGGCATACGGCGCCAAATGTGCGAGCGCATTAACCGCAGCGGATGTGCGATCAAACAAATCAAATTTAAAGGAGAAACAATGAAAGTAGCAATCATCGGAGCAAACGGAAAATCAGGTTCAAATTTGGTGCAAGAAGCCCTAAAACAAGGACATGACGTAACGGCTATCGTGCGAAACAAAGAGTATAAAAACGGCGACGTAAAAGTCGTTTATAAAGATGTTTTTGAGCTTAGCAAAGCCGATTTGGAGGGCTTTGACGCCGTTATCAGCGCATTTGCGGCATGGACACCCGAAACGTTCCCGCTTCATAAAAATGTAGCAAAACACCTCGCAGACGCGCTTAGCGGTACGAAAACGAGGTTACTAGTCATCGGCGGCGCGGGTACGCTATACGTGGACGATAAAGGCACTATGGCTATGGATACGCCTGACTTCCCGCCTGAGTATATGGGCGTCGCAAAGGCTACGGCGGAGTCGTTTTTTGAGCTAAAAGATAGAAGCGACGTGCTATGGACCTACGTCTCGCCGGCCGGAGAATACGACGCAAACGGCGCTCGCACGGGCAAATACGTCCTTGGCGGCGATAATCTAATACTAAACTCCAAAAACGAGAGCTACATCAGCTACGCAGACCTAGCGCTTGCGGTCATAGACGAGCTAAAAAACGGCGCTTTCGTGCAAAAGCGCTTTACCGCAGTGGGCGAGAGAGCGTGAGCTTAAATTTTTGCGTAATTTAGCTAAAATAACGCCGCACGAAACTAGCGTGCGGTTTTAAATTTAAATGAAGGCCGGTTATGCAGGTGGGTATCAAATTTTCACTCGCCGTTCACATCATGCTTTGCGTCGCGTATTTTCGTGAGGAGAAGGTCACGGGCGATTTCGTCGCCGCAAGCTCGGGGATAAACCCCGCCATCGCGCGCAAGCTGATCTCGCAGCTAAAAAATGCAGGTCTCGTGCTCACGACTGCGGGCGTGGGCGGCATCACGCCGGCTCGCGACGCGCGCCTCATCACGCTTTTAGACATTTACGAGGCGGTGAGCGAGGAGGACGCGATGTTTCGCCTACACAAAGGCTCGCCTAGCGCCTGCCCCGTGGGCGGCAAGATAGAGGCGGTGCTCGCGCCGCGTTTTGCGCGCATTCAAGGTGATTTTGAGAAGTCCCTATCGAGCGTGAGCCTGGCGGATCTTTTGAGCGATTTGGGATAGAGCTTTAAAATTCTAAATACGCATTTATCTTCTAAATTTGCTCAAATTTCAAGGCTTGCGGGCTAAATTTATATAAATTTTACCCGCCCGCCATGTAAAATTTCGATTTAATTTGATTTAAGATATAATCCTCCTAATTAATTCTAAGGGGAAATTTTGAAATATTTAAAAGCTATATTGCAATTTATCGCAGTTTTTGCTTGCCTTATTTTGTATCTATTCATAAGCGGAAGAGTAGGACTTCATAAATCTCAATCTCACTACACTATTACGATAGGCTCTGATGCTACTAAAGAAGCAGGGCTTGATAAGTATGTAAGCGAAGCGGAGATGCAAAGTTTTGCATTTAGACATTGGGATATAGATTATAATTCAAACCCGAAAAACATATTCAAAGAACCCGCCATAGACGTAGAGCTAAAAAGGCTTTTAAAAAGCAAGCAAACGGATAAAATTTTAAAATTTATGAAAGATAACAATCTAACCGTCGATCATACTATGCACGGAGGGGTAACGCCCGTGATGTATTCTAGCTTTTGGGACGATACAAATACCACTCAAGAGCTTATAAAGCTAGGTGCGGATATACATAAAAAAGATGAATACAAGCTATCCGCTATGGCCTATGCGATAGAAAATAACTCCACCAAAACGGCAAAACTATTACTGGATAACGGGGTTAAATTTGAAGAGGCGGAAGTCGTTAGAAATAGGCTGCTTCCGCCGAATTATAACCATATAAAATCTTTGCAAATAAGTGATGACGGAAATTTTACGTTGATTTATGAGACCGACTACCCTATGATTAGTATAGGAGAGCCGAATTATTTCTTTTCATATCTTACGAATACGAATATGTATGAGATAGTAAAGATGGCATTAGAAAGCGGCTACAAGCCATATATTTGGAAATTTCAAAACTCTACGGTGGGTCTAAGGTACGGAAACGATATCAAGAAGGTCGTGCCTGAGGGAATATTAAATGATAAAGCGGAACCGACGGATGGATTTGATATTACCGAATATGATTTTTCATTATATGATACATTTCCGGGCACTCCAAATTACGAACCGATTTTAAAGCTGCTTATGCAGTATAATGTAGGCGGACAACCGAGCCCGGAATTCCTAAAACGAAAATATGATGATTGCCACAGACGCTATATATATAATTTATGTAGCTATTCTGAAATAAACTACGATGCAACTTATTATATACCTAAAAGTGAAATTTCGCTTATAACGACGGTATATCGCAAATATTGCAAAGATAGAAATTCTACATTTAAAGATGTTTATGAATATACGAAATTTGCAAGCGAGCTAAATGAAATGGAAGCGGTATCCATCCATATGTATACTATAGATAAAAATGGTCGTAAGCTTGATCAGCCGTATAAAGATAATTTAAAAAAGCTAGATAAATATATAGATGAGATCTCATCTGGTGAGATAAAAAATGCAAGAAAAGAATGTCATCAAAACTAAATATTAAGGAGAATAAAATGACGGAGCAAGAGTTAAATCAACATACTCAAAGTTAGCTTTTTGATATAAAGTCAACCGCAAGCTCGGGCTTAAATTTAAACTAGCCCGAGCCAAAACTATAATTTTATCTTCCTAACTTCCAGCTCGCCGCCAAAAAAGTTCGCGTAGTAAAGCAGGTCTTTTTCGACCTCAAGCCCCGCTAGGTAGCGCAGAGCGAGGTTCGCCTCAAAGCTCGCTGCAAACATCACGATCGCAGCCGTTATGCCCGCAGGTGTCGCGTTTAGGCTCGGGAAAAATTTAAAATCCGCATTCTGCACGAAGCAGACTTGGCACTGCCAGCTGTCTACCGACGCAAACACCCACGGTACGCCTATTTGCTTAGCAAACGCATCGATCTGCGCGCGCGTGGCGAGATTATCGGTCGCATCCAAAATGAGATCAAATTTCTCGCTCGAGCCTATCGCGCTAGCGAAAAATTCCTCCGCGCGGCTTTTGTGCACCTCCACGCTCACGCCGTCGTAGCGGCTTTCTGTGCGGCTTTTAAAAACATCCGCTTTAAATTTACCCTCGTCTTCGAGCGTGAATAAAATTTGCCTGTGGATGTTGTGAAGCGCTACCGTGTCGAAATCCACGACGCTGATCCGTCCGATGCCGCTTGCGCCCAGAGCGTAAGAAAGGCTGCTTCCAAGCCCGCCCGCGCCGATGATTAGGATGTGCTTGTCCGCAAGCGCACGCTGCGTCTGCTCGCCCCAAAGCTGGATCTGTCTATGAAAGTAGTTCATAAAAGCCCCCTGCTGACTAGATTTTTACGGAATTTCCACAGCCCGCGCGCCGCAGCGATCTCGTCCGCGTCCACTTCGCACATCAGCACGCCCTCTTCGTTTTTCAGCTCGTTTGCGATCTCGCCGCCGGGGGTCGCGACGAAGCTCTCGCCGTAAAATTTAAACTCGCTTTCGCCGAATTTCGCCTCGCCGATGCGGTTGGCGCGGATGACGTAGAGCGAGTTCGTAAACGCGCGCATCTTCAAAAGCTCGCGCCAGCGCCCGCCGCTTTCAAAGGTCGAAGCGCACGGCACGAGCACGCAGCCGACGTTTTTTTGCATAAAATAGCGCCAAAATACGTCAAAATGCGCCTCATAGCCGAAGCAGACGCCGAATTTCACGCCGCCTTCGCTAAAGATCATCGGCGAAATTTTACCGATTTTGCGGCTTTTGCGGTTGGCGAAAAAGCCATCCTCGTTCCAGTGCGGATAGTCCATCAGGATATTTTGATCGTAAAATTTCACCTCCGAGGGCGAAAATTTCGCGCAGGATTTCACCCAGATAGGCTCGTTTTCGCTCGCGCAAAAGATCTCCTCTTCGCTCGCATCTTTTTGGCTTTCGGCTTTTAAATTTGAAGCGTTCGAGTTACTCGGGAGCGGGGCTTTTAAATTTGAACTGTCTGCGGAATTCGCGGCTTTGAAATTTAAAGATTTTGCGCCGCAGGAATTTAAGCCGCCTTTGGAACTCTGCTCGTTTTTGGAATTTAAAGCGTCTTTAGAATTTGAGCAGCCGTTGGAATTTAAATCGCTCTTGGAATTTAGCTCGCCCTTGCAACCGGGCTCGCTTTTAAGGCTTAAAGAATTTTCGCCGCTAGAGCTCACGCTTTTTTGAGCCGTGCCGCCGAAAATGCCCGCCTGCCTCAAAATCGCGCCGCTTGCGGCTCTGATTATCGGCGCTACGATATGCAGGTCGTATTTGGCAGCCAGCCGCGCCATCAGCTCCTGCTTATGCTCGCTCTGTTCGCAGGTGATGGAGCGGGGCATTTTTTTAAGCTCGCTAAAGAAGGAATTTAGCTCATATTCGCCCAGCAGCACGATCCGCGCGCCGTTATCTTTGGCGACCTTCATATAGTAATCGATCCGATTTTCGCTCATCGAAAGCGTCGGTAGTTGTAAAACGCATACGTTTATCATCACCACCTCCTAAGCCTGCTCGGGTGCGCTTATTTCGGCAACCTCGAGTTTGGCGTTTTCTAAAATTTCCTTCGCCTCCTTTAGCAGCGCTACGCCCTGTTTATACAGCTTCACGCTTCCCTCTAGGCTTAGATCCTTGTCGTTTAGGCTTTTTAAAAGCGCATTGATCTTTTCCATTTTTTCCTCGAAACTCTCACTCATCCAAAATCCTTTTTATGATGTAATCAAATTTTTCTATCTCGACCAAAAACGCGTCGTGTCCGTAGTTGCTGTCGATCTGCGCGTAGCTCGCGCGATCCTTTTTCCCTAGATCGCTCATCGTGTCGTAAATTCCTTTCATTAGCTCCGGTGGAAAGAGCACGTCGCCTTTGAAAGAGATGAGGTGCAGGCGCGATCTGATCTGCGCGCAGGCGTTTTTGAGATTGCCGTAGTGGCGCGTGCAATCAAATATATTCATCATCTTGGCGATGTAAAGATAGCACAGCGGATCGAACCTGCGCGCGAAATTTTCGCCGTTGTATTCAAGGTAGCGATCCACCTGAAAGCGCCCGTTAATCTCGTAAAGACCGTCGGTTTCGACGTAGTTGCGCCCGAATTTATCCTGCATCGAGCTTGGGCTTAGAAAGCTGATATGCCCCGCCATGCGCCCCACCGCCATGCCGTCAAGTCCGTGCTCGGCGATCAGATTTTTATCGTAGTTGCCGTTTTTAAAGCTAGGATCGCGCAATATGGCCTCGGTCGCGATCTTATTAAACGCGATCGCCCAAGGCTGCGTAGCGTATGTGCTTGCGAGTACGAAAATTTCATCCGCAAATTCGGGATATTCGATCGCATAGCACAGCGCTTGCATGCCGCCCAGACTGCCGCCGATAACGGCGCGGACGCGGGCAATGCCTAGGCGCTTTAAAAGCATCATCTGCGCGCGCACGACGTCCGAGACGACCACTACCGGAAAGCGCAAGCGGTACTCGCGGCCGCTGCTTTCATCGACGTCGAGCGGGCAGGTAGAGCCAAACGGCGAAGCTAAAATGTTTATGCAGATGACGAAAAATTTTGTCGTATCGACCGCTTTATGATCGCCGATGAGCCCGTCCCACCAGCCCGGCTTAACGTCGCCATCGTAAAGTCCCGCGGCGTGCGCGGAGCCGGTTAAGGCGTGGCAGATGACGATGACGTTTGATTTGTCCGGGTTTAGCTCGCCGTAGGTTTCATAGGCGAGCTTGAAGTTGGAAAAGACGCGACCGCTCTCCAGATAGAGCGGCTCGTCGAAATTTTGAATTTTGCTTTGAAGGATCACTGATTTACTCGGTAATTCGGCGCTTCCTGCGTGATGATGACGTCGTGGACGTGGCTTTCTTTAAGACCTGCGCTCGTGATCTCGACGAATTCCGCCTTTTGTTGAAAGGTCGCGATATCCTTACTGCCGCAGTACCCCATCGAGCTTCGTAAGCCGCCTAATAGCTGAAAGATCACGTCTTTTAACATGCCCGCGTAAGGCACGCGTCCCTCGACGCCCTCGGGCACGAGCTTTTCTTTTGCGGTGCCGTCTTGAAAGTAGCGATCCGAGCTTCCCTTCTGCATCGCCGCCAAAGAGCCCATGCCGCGGTAGGTTTTGTACTGGCGACCCTGAAACGTAATGAGCTCGCCCGGGGTTTCGTAGCAGCCCGCAAGCAAGCTTCCCATCATCACCGAGCTTGCGCCCGCAGCTAGAGCTTTGGCGATGTCGCCCGAGTATTTGATGCCGCCGTCTGCGATGATCGGAATTCCAAATTTAGCCGCCTCGATCGCGCAATCGTTGATCGCGGTAAACTGCGGCACGCCCACGCCCGCTACGATACGCGTAGTGCAGATCGAGCCCGGGCCGATGCCTACTTTAATCGCGTCCGCTCCTGCGTTTGCGATATCCTTTATGCTAGCGGGGTTTGCGACGTTTCCTACTACTACGTCGACATCAAAATTTCGCTTCAGCTCCTTAAGCGTGTCGATAATGCCTTTGGAGTGTCCGTGCGCAGAGTCCATCACAAGCGCATCTACGCCCGCTTTTACAAGAGCTTCGGCTCTTTGCAGGTGGCCTACGCTGATTGCTGCGGCAACGCGAAGGCGTCCGAATTTGTCTTTATTGGCGCTTGGATATTCGATACGCTTTTTAAGATCTTTAATCGTAATAAGCCCCTCCAAATGGCCGTTTGCGTCGATTATCGGAAGCTTTTCTACCTTATTGTTTCTAAAAATTTTCTCCGCATCATCCAGAGTGCAACCCTTCGGAGCGGTAATTAGCGGAGCTTTGGTCATCTTTTCGCCCACAAGCGCGGCGGTGTCGGTTTCAAAGCGCAAGTCGCGATTGGTCAAAATCCCAATCAGCACGCCGTTGTCGTCGATAACGGGAATGCCGCTGATGTGGTACTCGCTCATCAGATCGAGAGCGTCTTTGATCGTGGCGTCCGCCTTGATCGAAATAGGGTCTATAATGACGCCGCTTTCGCTCTTTTTTACGCGGCGAACCATCTTGGCTTGGGAGCCCTCGTCCATATTTTTATGGATCACGCCGATGCCGCCGAGGCGCGCCATCATTATCGCCGTGCGGTACTCGGTGACCGTATCCATCGCAGCGCTCACAAGAGGGGTATTTAGCGTGATATTTTTCGTAAAACTCGTGCTGATATCGACCTCTTTGGGTAAAATTTCAGAGTATTGCGGTACCAACAAAACATCCTCGAAGGTCAGAGCCTTTTTGACGATCTTCATACTTATCCTTTCACGATTTTTTCTAAACTCAAGCCGCCGTCCAGCACCGTTTGTTCATCGTAGGCGCGCCCGATAAGCTGCGCGCTGATATTAAGAGCCTCTTTATTTTTCGCTACCGGCACGGAGATCGCGGGAAGCCCCGCTAAATTTACGCCGATCGTGTAGATGTCGCTAAGATACGCGCGAAGCGGATCGCTAAGCTCGCCGAATTTATACGCCACGCCCGGCGCGATCGGCATAAAGATCAAATCGGCGTCTTTTAAAATTTCCTCATATTCGCTTTTGATGAATGCCCTTGCTTTCTGTGCTTTGATGTAGTACGCGTCGTAGTAGCCGCTGCTTAGCACGAAGGTGCCTAGAAGCATGCGGCGCTTGACCTCGTCGCCGAAGCCTTCGCCGCGAGTGTTGGCGTAGAGCTCTTTTAAATTTAGAGCCTTTGCGCGGTTTCCGTAGCGTACGCCGTCGTAGCGGCTTAAATTTGCGCTAGCCTCGGCGGTTGCGATGATGTAGTAGGTCGCGATGTCGTATTTAGAGCTGCAAAGATCGCGATAAACGATCTCATGCCCGAATGATTTTAGCTTTTCTATAGTCAAATTTAGAGCCTCTTTGACCTGCTGCGAGGCCTCGTCCACGTAGTTTTTTATAACGGCGATCTTAAGCTTGCGATCGGCGTTTAGCTTATCCGCGGTGCTTTCGTAAGTGCCCGCGTAGCTCGTGCTGTCCATCTCGTCGCGCCCTGCGATGATGTCGTATAAGATCGCCGCGTCCTCGACGCTGCGCGTGATCGGTCCTATCTGATCGAGGCTGCTCGAATACGCCGCGAGTCCGTAGCGGCTGACCCTGCCGTAGCTTGGCTTAAAGCCTACGCAGCCGCAAAATGCCGCCGGCTGGCGGATTGAGCCGCCCGTATCGCTTCCGAGTGCGGCTACGGCGATATTTGCCGCTACGGCAGCCGCGCTTCCGCCGCTACTGCCGCCGGGTACGCGCGAGTGATCGGTCGGATTGAGAGTTTTGCCGTAGAATGAGCTCTCGGTCGTGCTTCCCATCGCAAACTCATCCATATTTGTTCGTCCAAACGGCGCCAGGCCGCGCTCGCGTAGCTTTTTGATCACCGTCGCGTCGTATGGTGCAACGTAGCCTTGCAAAATTTTACTCGCCGAGGTGACGCTCCAATCTTTTACCTGAATGTTATCTTTGATCGCAATCGGCACGCCCTCGCCGCTGATGTTTAGAGCCTCGCCCGTGAGCTGCTCGACGTAGGCGCCGAGCTCTTTGGTTTTTAAAATTTTATCCTTTAGCTCCGCTCTAAGCGCCGAAATTTCATCCCCGCTCAGGCTTAGAGCCTCTTTCAAACTTATCATCTGTCATCCTTAAATTTATTCACGAAATAGATCCCCACGCTCGTTGCTACGCAGATCAGCGCGATTGTAAAAAATACAAAGCCGAGACTTATGGGGCTAGCGAGCATGCATGACCTTCGCGCAGCGCGGGCAGAGCTCATCAGGCTCTTTTGCGTTAAATTTCCAGCATCTCGGGCATTTGTGTTTAGAGGATTTTACGAGGCGGAAAATTTCGTCGTTTATCTTAAACTCCGCCAGAGCCTCCTCGCTTTGCAGAGTGTCCACGTCGCTTACCATAAACCAATCCGCCACGCCTAGGATGTCGTTTGATAAAATTTCGTTCGAGCTCGTTTCTAAAACCAGCTCAAGCGTCGATTTGATGATCTTGTTCTTTTTCAGCGCGTCGATGAGCTCGAAAAATTTCTCTCTCGATTTGATTAAAATTTCGTCGAATTCTATGAAATCGTCAAATTCTATCGGCTTATAGATCAGATCAAAGACGTCCTCCTTGCCCTCCTTGATGATACGCGGCGCGAACTGCATCACTTCGTCGATCGTGTAGGTTAGCGTAGGCGCGATTAGAGGCAGCAGCGCTCGCGTAATCAGTGCGATCGCGCTTTGCGCGCTTCTGCGGCGCGGCTCGTCGGGTGCGTCGCAGTAGAGCCTATCTTTGCAGATATCAAGATAAATTCCGCTCAGATCGGCGCTTAAGAAGTTTAGTAGCTGATTGAAGCCTTTTGAAAAATCATAGTTTCTAAACGCCGCTTCCGCGCCCGCAAAGGCGTTTGCCGCGCGCGTTAGGATCCAGCGGTCAAGCCGCGTAAAATTACTCGTCTCGATCTCGCCCAGATCGCTAGTGCTTGCGAGCAGAAATCTTATCGTATTTCGGATCTTGCGGTACTGCTCGCTTACCTGCTTAAGGATATTGTCGCTGATCTTCAGATCGGTCGAATAATCGCTCATCGCGACCCACAGGCGTAAAATTTCCACGCCGTGGCTCTTGGCGACCTCTTGCGGATAGACGACGTTTCCGACGGACTTACTCATCTTTTGCCCCTTCTCATCGACGGTAAATCCGTGTGTGAGGATGCTCTTGTACGGCGCGCATTCGTTGATCGCGCAGCTTAGAAGCAGTGAGCTTTGAAACCAGCCGCGGTGTTGGTCGCTGCCCTCAAGATACATATCCGCAGGGAATTTGCCCGCATCGTAAACGCCGCTTTGTAGCACTGCCTTCCACGTCGAGCCGCTTTCAAACCAAACGTCTAAGATATCCATCACCTTTTCTAAATTTTCAGGCTTATAGCCGCTGTCCTGCGGCAAGAGCTCCGAAATTTCCATCTGCCACCAAGCATCCGCGCCTTTGGCTTTAAAAATCTCGTAGATATTATTTAAAATTTTTTCATCAAAAATCGGCTCTTTGGTGCTTTTGTCGCGGAAAAACGCGATCGGCACGCCCCAATCCCTTTGGCGCGAGATACACCAATCGGGGCGGTTTTCTATCATCGAGCTTAGGCGGTTGATGCCGCTTTGCGGATAAAATTTAACCTTGCCGATCTCTTCAAGGGCTACTTGGCGCAGCGTCTCGCCGCTAGGCATTGGCTCGTCCATCGCGATAAACCACTGCTTCGTCGCGCGGTAGATCACCGGCTTGTGCGTGCGCCAGCAGTGTGGATAGGAGTGGACGAATTTGCCGGATTTGATAAGCGCGGGGCCTAGGATCTGTAAAATTCTCTCGTTTGCTTTGAAAATATGCATCCCCACGAGCTCGTCTACGACGTCTGCGCGAAAGAGTTTTTTAGTTTTAAGAGTTTGATCGAAACAGCCGCCCTCATCTACCGGCATAATCACCTCGATGCCGTATTTAAGCCCTACGAAATAATCGTCCTCGCCGTGTCCCGGAGCCGTATGCACGAGCCCGGTGCCGCCGTCCATCAGGACGTGCTCGCCGAGGATAAATTTTGAAATTCTATCGTTTAGCGGATTGATCGCGTTTAAGCCCTCAAGCTCGGTAGCCTTAAATTCTTTTACGATCTCGCCTTTCGTGATGCCCAGGCTTACGAGGCTTTCGACCAAAGGTTTTGCAAAGATTAAATTTTCGCTCGTCAGCGCATAAATTTCATTCGGGTTTAAAGATATCGCGCCGTTTGCGGGCAGCGTCCAAGGCGTGGTCGTCCAGATGACCGCTTTAGCGCCTTTTGCGCCGATTTTAGCGTTTGCTTCACCGCTTAGATCAAACGCCACGAAGATCGAGTAGTCCTCTTTGTCTTTGTATTCAACTTCGGCTTCTGCAAGGGCGCTCTTTGCCGCCCAGCTCCAAAACACGGGCTTACTTCGCTCGATTAAAATTCCTTTTTTAGCGATCTGGCAGAGCGCTTTGTAAATTTCAGCCTCAAACTCAAATTTTAGCGTCAAATACGGATCGTCCCAGTCGCCCAAAATTCCCATATCTTTAAATTCATTGCGCTGCACGTCGATGAACTCTTTGGCGTGCTGTCTGCAAAGCTCGCGGATCTGCACTTTTGAAAGCGATTTTTTCCGCTCGCCTAACTTGATCTCTACTTGCTGCTCGATCGGCAGACCGTGGCAGTCCCAGCCCGGCACGTAGCGGATATCCTCGCCGAAGAAATAATGGGTTTTGGTGATGATGTCTTTTAAAATTTTATTCAGCGCGTGGCCGATGTGGAGGTGTCCGTTAGCGTACGGCGGGCCGTCGTGGATATTAAAGCTGACGCTTGCGCCCTTGCGCCTAGCTTTCATCTTTTCGTAAATTTTACGCTCGTCGTACCATGCCTTAAACCGCGCAGGTTCGTTTTGCGGCAGTGCGCCTCGCATCGCAAAATCCGTAGTAGGAAGAAAGAGAGTATCTTTGTAGTCCATATTTGTACCTTTTCGTGTCTTAAAAATTTGTGAAGTTTATCCAAAACGCCATTAAAAAGCTCTGAAAGAGCAGTCTGCGTTTATGCTATAATGTGCGAAAATTTAATGAGGGTCTTTATGAAAAATATCATCCTTGTAATCGGCGAGAAGATCCGCTACGACGCGGCTTTGATGAGTTATATTTCTCGCAGCTACGAGCAGGTTTTTGGGCGGATGGACGATCTGAAATTCTTAAGCGAAAACGATAAGGTTTTGCCCTTCGCGCTTGAAAAGATGATCGATTCGTACGATTTTATCACGATCTTTGCGGCAAACTCCGCCTACGCGGTCGTCGGTAAAATTTTATCGACGCTCTCTTTCGATTCGCTCGAGCTGAAAAACGGAGAAACCCTAGCGCCCTCGATGGCGCGCACGGTGGCGAAAAACAGCTTCCTGCTAAACGTCAGAGGCTGCTCGGTAAACGTGATCAAGACGCTTTGCTTACAGAGCTTGCCGCCGATCCTCCAAGACGCGCCGAATGCGGGCGAGAGCTTTTATCTATTCGATTGCGAATACGAAAGCGTAAAGCAGCGCCTAGAGAGCCTTGCGATCAGTTATAAAATTTCGCTTACGATCAGCAGGCCCTGCTCCTTTTTGCTGCTCGTGCGCGCCAGTGCGATGAAATTCGGAGCGCTGGACGCGTTTTTACAAAGCGTCGGCAAGTATTATGAGAGCTGCTACATCAAAGGCGGCGATTTTATGGGCTTTGTGGTGGATAGACTGCGCGAAATAGGCGCTAAGATCACCTTTGCCGAAAGCTGCACCGCAGGGCTCATCGCCGCAAAATTCGGCGCGGTCGCGGGCGTGAGCGACGTTTTTGACGGCTCGCTCGTAAGCTACGCCAACGAGATAAAAAATCTCTGGCTAAACGTAGGCGAAGATACACTCGCGCGCTACGGCGCGGTTAGCGCGCAGACCGTGGGCGAGATGCTGGAGGGCGCACTGCAAAGCAGCGGGGCGAGCTTCGCTCTTGCGGTAAGCGGTATCGCAGGCCCCGGCGGCGGAAGCGCGCAAAAGCCCGTAGGGACGGTCTTTATCGGCGCGAAAGAGCAGGGCGGCAAACAGATCGTCGGGGAATTTCATCTAAAAGGCGATCGAAACTACATCCGCGAACAAAGCGCCGATATCGCTATCTGCTTGCTTTTAAAGCTTAGAAGCGATCTGTTTTTCGGGCGACTTCCAAGCGCGCCTGCGAGAGATGAAATTTAAAGGAGCGGATTTTGAAAAGACAAATTTTGAAAGGATGCGTACGCGATTTAGCGCATAATTTTATCCGAGCAAGCGGCGAGCGGGGCTTTGAACGATGGCAAAATTTCGATTCGGCGGACGGTGCGCGAAATTTTACTTCGACGCAGGGCGGGCAGAATTTTACTCGGGCTAGCGACGGGCGAAATTTTATCTCAGCGGGTCGTACTAGAAATTTTAGTTTTATAAACGCGGCGCGAAATTTTACTTTGGCGCTAGCCGCGACGTGTGTTTTGAGCGGCTGCGACGGCGGATCGGACGCGCAAGATCGCGAACAAAGCGCACGTTCGGAACAGAATTTTAGCGCGGGTAATCAAGGGCAAAATTTTAATAAAAACGCGGATAGCTCGAGGCAAAGCTCTACACAAAATTCTACGCAAGGCTACGTGCAAAATTCCGCGCCGCAGGGCTTTGAGGGCAAGCAAAAATCCGATCTAAACTCCACTATAGACGAGCTTGCAAACGATGCTAAAGTTTTGGGCGAGGCCTTGCAAAATTTGCAGAAAAAGGCGCCCGAAGCGCTGAATGATTTTGCCGCTCGCAACGTGGACAGGACCAAGGATCTGCTAAAGCAGGGCGAGGCGGCGGCACGTGAGGCGGGCAAAAACCTTGATAAAATGGGGCAGAGCCTACAGGGAATCATCAAGGACGCAAACGATAGCCTAGGTAAGGTCTTGGAAGGCTTTGGCGTGCAGCCTAGACAGGGGCCTCGCGGCGGGCGCTCGCAGGAGCGCGATGATAATTCAGATCCTGAAGAGGCGGCTGGTAGGCAAAGCTTTAGAATTTAAATTACGCTAAATTCTACTCAAATTTTTTTGTTGCAACTACCACCCGCAGGAAAGTGGCAAGTCTTCGCAGGAGCGTAACGAGCCTGCACGAAAGGGACGGACACTCATAAGAGCGCGATGAGCACCCGCAGCCCGACGACGGAGCCGATGGCAAGGTTTTTATAGTTTAAAGCACGGCTAGATTTCATCTAAATTTTATTTGTTGCGACGAATGCTTGCAGAGAAGCGATGCTAAATTTTATTAAAATTTCCCCTGCGCGGCGGTTTCGTTAAAATTTTACTCGCGCGAGCTTCCGCAATGGTGCGATGAACACTTACAAAAAAGTAGTAAATCTCTGCAAAACGCGACGAGTGCCCCAAGGGCGAGCATTTCTAAAATAAAGCGCGAGTAGTGAATGAAGTTTGGAATTCAAAGCTCGCGCTCTTTGAAGTTGCTGTAAAGATAAGCGGGTGGCGGCCAGTAAAGCTTTAGAATTTAAGGCTGCTTGTGATAAAACGAGAAAAATTTTACGAAGTAGGGCTATAATGCGCCCCGCAATTTCAAATTTAAAGGATAGAAATGAAAACTCTCATTATTTTAGCTCATCCAAATATCGCAAACTCGCTTGTAAACCGCCACTGGAGGGATGCTGTGCTAGCGCATCCTGATAAGTTCGAGCTTCATGATCTTTACGCGCTTTATGCGGATTTTAAAATCGATGTGGAAAAGGAGCAAAAACTGCTCGAAAGCCACGATAAAATCGTGCTTCAGTTTCCGTTTCGTTTTTCAAACTGCACGCCGCTTCTTAAGCAGTGGTTTGAGGATGTTTTTACGCGCGGCTGGGCTTATGGCGCAGAGAGCGGCGGCAAACTTAAGGGCAAAAAATTCGCGCTTGCGATCTCGCTTGGCGCGACCGAGGAAAACTACTCTAAAAACGGCATCGTGGGCTTTAGCGTGGATGAGGTGCTAGCGCCATTTAAGGCTACGTTTAATTTTGTCGGCGCAGTTACGCTACCAAATTTCGTCTCATACGGCTTTACTTACGATAAAAGCGAGCAAGCCGTAGAAAATAGTGCGAAAAATTATATAAAGTATTTAAATCAGCTTTAAATTCTTTGTTTTTCTAGCCGCCCGCTGCGCGTAAAGCTTTAAAATTTTACGTAAGCGGCGCGGCTGATTTTTTAAAATTTTCGCTCAAAAAGCTCGAATTTAATCTCAAAATTTTTAAATTTTACCCCGAAATTCCGCTCGCGCTTCGTATGTGATCTCAAATGAAATTTTAAGCAAATTTCCGCGCCTAAATTTGAGCCCAGCTCTTAAATTTTAAAATTTTATCAGAGATTTTTTTATACAATTACGGCTGAAATTCGGCCCAAAAAAGGAGAGGGAATGTATAAGCTAAAGCATCTTCTTAGCGCGCAGGATCTGAGCCGCGAGGACATCTACGACTTCATCGATCTGGCGCGCGAGTTTAAAGCGCTCAACCGCTCTGACGTCAAAAAATCCGACTCACTTCGCGGCAAGACGGTCATCAACGCGTTTTTCGAAAACTCCACCCGCACCCGCACGAGCTTTGAGATCGCAGCCAAGCGCCTGGGCGCGGACACCATAAATTTCTCGGCTGCGGACAGCAGCACGAAAAAGGGCGAGACGCTGATCGACACCATCAGAAATATGCAGGCGATGCGCACGGATATATTCGTGCTGCGCCACAGCTGCTCGGGCGCGGCGAAATTCGTCGCGGCCAACTGCAACGCATCGATCGTAAATGCGGGCGACGGGCTGAACGAGCACCCGAGCCAGGCGCTGCTGGATCTTTTTACGATCAGCGAGCATAAGGGCAGGATCGAGAATTTAAACGTCGCGATCATCGGCGATATATTTCGCTCGCGCGTGGCTAGAAGCGACATCTGGGCGATGAAAAAACTAGGCATAAACGTGCGGCTCTTCGGCCCTCCGATGATGCTGCGCGACTGCGACGCGTTCGGCTGCCCGATATGCAAAAGCGTAGAGGAGGCGATCGAAGGCGCCGACGTCATCATCATGCTAAGAATCCAGCTTGAGCGGCAAGACGGCGAGCCGAGCTTCCCGAGCGTGCGCGAGTACTCGAAATTTTTTGGACTTACCGCTAAGCGAATGCAAGCGGCGAAAGAGGACGTCATGATAATGCACCCGGGCCCGATCAATCGCGGCGTGGAGATCAACTCCGACGTAGCCGACGATCCGCGCTATAGCTGCGTCTTAGATCAGGTAGAAAACGGCGAGGCGATGCGAATGGCGATACTTCATACGATAAATTTAAACAGGAGCGCACGATGAAAATTTTGATAAAAAACGGCACGATCGTTAATCACGACGGCAGCGAGGAAGCAAACGTCCTGATCGAGGGCGATAAAATTTCAAAGATCACGCGCGAATGTCCCGCCGCAGACCGCGTCATAGACGCCGCGGGCAAGCTCGTGATGCCTGGGCTCATCGATATGCACGTGCATTTCAGAGACCCGGGGCTCGAATACAAAGACGACGTCATCAGCGGCAGCGAAACCGCGGTCGCAGGCGGCGTGACGACCTGCCTTCCGATGGCAAATACCAAGCCCGTAAACGATAACTCAAGCATCACTCGCGCGATGATCGCCAAGGCTAAGGGGCGCGGACTTATCGATCTGCTGCCCATAGGCGCGATCTCGCAGGACTGCAAGGGCGCAAAGATCGTCGAGATGGGCGATATGCTTGAGGCGGGCTGCGTGGCTTTCAGCGACGACGGGTTGCCCGTGACCGACAGCTCCGTGATGCGACAGGCGCTCGAATACTCCGCTCACTTCGGCTCATTCGTGATAAATCACAGCGAGGATTGCTCTCTTTGCCACGGCGGCGTGATGAACGAGGGCAAAGTCAGCGCGATCCTCGGTCTAAAGGGGATGGCGAGCGAAAAAGAGGAGATTATGATAGCGCGCGATCTGCTGCTTGCCAAAAAGACGGGCGGGCACATCCACATCGCGCACGTAAGCTCGGCGTGGTCGCTAAAGCTTATCGAGCAAGCTAAACGCGAGGGCATCCGCGTCACCTGCGAAGCTACGCCGCATCATTTTACCTTCGACGAGCGCGAGCTGATGGGATACGATACGAATTTTAAAATGTCGCCGCCGCTTCGCACCCAAAGCGACGTGCAGGCGATCAGAGAGGCGCTTAAAAGCGGTCTAATCGACGCCATCGTGACCGATCACGCGCCGCACAACACCGACGATAAATTCGTCGAATTCGACCACGCGCCGTTTGGAATTTTAGGGCTTCAAACCCTCGTACCGCTTACGCTGCGGCTCGTAAACGAGGGTGTCATCAGCCTTGAAGACATGGTGCGCCTCTGCTCGTTTAACCCGGCTAAAATTCTAAATTTAAAGGACAAGGGCGAGATCAAAGAGGGCTTTTTGGCCGACGTCGCGATCATCGATCCGCAGATTTCCTACGTTTACGACGAGGCGCTAAATAAGTCCAAATCGCGCAACTCGCCGCTTTTCGGCAAGCAGCTTACGGGCGCTGCGGTTTGCACGATCAAAAGCGGCCGCGTGGTGTATGAGTTTCCAAACGTCGTAGCATAGGGCGCTTGCGGCGTAGGACTTGCGATCGGCGGCTTGCGGGCAGAGCTTGCGAGTGGTAGCTTGCCGACGAGCGGCATTCGTAGCGCAAATGGCGCTATTGCTTAATTTTAAATTTAGCTAGTTTGGGCGCAACGGCTTGCTTTTAAAATTTTGCGGTGCGATCGGTTTATTTTAAATTTGGCGGCAGCGTAGGCGCGGCGACTTGTCTTTAAAACATAGCGCGTTTTGCTTGGTATCGGCGTGACCCTCGATCTCGCAGCGTGATTGCCCTGCTTAAATTTATCGGTAGCTTGGGTGTAGTAAACTACATTTAAAATTTTGCGGCGCGATTTTTTGGTCTAATTATGTGGAGCCCTGTGGCTAATTCGCTTTAAATTTTGCGGTAACTCGGTGCGGCAACTTACTTTTAAAATTTCATAGTGAGAGCGCAGTTGGAATTTCTTTAAAGTAGTTTGTCATTTTTAAAGTGCGCGTAAATTTAACGTACGTCGCCTTGTTTGTGGCATTTGTATATTTTGGCTTCGGAATTTTATCCATGCCCGTGCGCGAGCTGCTCTAAATTTATAACGGCACCTTTTTCGATATGGTCGCTGCTTTTAAAATTTTATGTTCGCGGCGGTTGAGAATTCTATCTTTGCGCAGATTTGTTTTTGCTTTGCGCGCAAATTTTATCGTGATTAAATTTGTCGCTAAGGCGCAAAATTTTAAAATTTTGCCGCCGCTAGCTTTTGGCGCGGAGCATAAATAATCCGCCGCATGAACGGGAGCGATCGAAATTTAAAGGATATCTATGAACGGCGAAATATATCTCTCGTGCGCGCTGTGCGTCGCGCTAAAATCAGCTCTGCGCGGCAATCCTAAGCCGTTGTCGCAAGATCAAAAATATATAAAATATTTAAATTTTGAATTTGCAAAGGAGCATTTCCGCACCGCAGAGGGCGCGAACCGCGTAGTGCAGGACGGCGTAAACGACGCAAGTAAAGCTGCGGAGCAAAAAGATGCGTACGGCGCAGTGCAGAGCAGTGCGACGGACAAAACTGCCGAGAGCGGCGGTGCAGCGGAGCAAAAGCGCACGAACAGCAAAGAAGCGGCAAATGAAAAAGCGGCTAGTAAAAAAGGCGCCGACGAAAGCACGGGCTCGCCACTTTTGCAAAAAGCGTGCGAGTTTTTCACCGGACGGCTCGCGCAAAAAGGGCACGAGGACGAGCCAATCTCCGCACGGCGGCGTTGGATAGAGCAGTGCCTAAAGCTCGGTCTGAAGGACGCGGGGCTTAGTATTCCAACTTTCGCAAAAGATAGAGCGCTTTTGGGCTTTTCGGGGATGAACGTAAACGGCATCGTTTGCTGCTTCGAGGACTTTGACGGCGTTTTTACGCCTGATTGGAAATACGATCGCGACAAAAAGGCTTGGTATGTGAAATACGTCGAGCGCCTTTGGCGCGGGATGCCGCGGGATGCGCTAAAGGCGCGCGATAACAGCGCAGAATTCGGGAATGTTTTGGTGCAAATCAGGGATTTTGCGAGCAAGATAGGCTGCGAAAATTTCGCGCAGACGTTTGATAATGCGCTTAAGACGCTGCGGGGCGAAGTCGCTGTGGGCTAGTATTACGCCGTTTCGTTTGCAGCGCTGCCGCAGCCGAGCTTGAGGGCGTTTGCCGCGGCGGGGATCGCCGATGTATTCGGTGCGATGGGCTCTTGGAACGACGAGCCGCCGTATATGACGCAAGAAATGGGGCTTGGGGACGAATACGACCGTCTTTCGGATGAGCTCTTGGCGCAGAAAAACTCAGCGATTTTGTTTGCAATAAATGGCTGGTAAGGCTTTGGCACAAGAGCTAGAAAGCACGCTAAGCCTCTATCGTCGCAGGCCTATCAAACGCCGTTACGCTCGGTAGCTCGCCTTTAAATTTCTCGATCTGCACCATGCTCGTGTGCGCGGTGTTGCTTTGCG
>ERZ773009.1007-NODE-1007-length-20151-cov-4.082554_pt1 | contig 20151 bp, 13 predicted proteins | sample MGYA00580663_ERZ773009 | MGnify/ENA primary metagenome ERZ773009 (study PRJEB29015, sample SAMEA2737969) | human oral metagenome | biome: human oral; feature: human-associated habitat; material: dental | place: China | collected 2026 ... | reverse complement strand
CAGGATCCGTGGCAGGTTGGCCTTGCGCATCGAGGTTCGTGTAGATCGGTTCAGAAGGATTCGCAGCTTTGTAGACATTCTGCACATCAAAATAAAGATTGAGTACCCATTTCGGGAAATAAAACTCTCGGTCTATCCGCACATCCAGTTGGTGAGCCGATGACAAATGGAGGGAGTTGAATCGCGAATAGTCCATATACGCCATATTGCGGATGTCCCAAGCTGCCTTTTGCGAAGAGAGCGCGTAGTCGATGGGACTATAAGGCGCACCGCCCAACCAACGCCAACGAGCTGCAAAATTCCAATTCCTGCCGAGGGGACAACTAGCGATGACATTGAGGATGTGGCGCGTGTCCCACGAAGAGGGCTGATACTGCCCAGCCTGATTGGTAAACTCGCTGCGGAAGAGCGTGTAGGTGGCAGAGAGCATCGCCCCTTGTGGCAGTTGCACACGAGCCACGACCTCTGCTCCATAGGCGCGCCCTAACCCCGAAGCCGCCACAGCCTCATCGCCCACGGCCGCATATTCCGCACCTTTGCTCGCCAAGCTCACACCTTCTGCCAGAGAAATGGGATAATGCTCATAGGTCTTGTAGAAAGCCTCGGCAGCAAGCGACACCCCCTCCATGGGACGATGGCTCACACCCACCACCAGATGATTGGCCATGATGTATTTCAACGCATCGCGGTTCGCCAACTGCCCCTCGGCATTGCGATAGCCCAAAGTGGTGTAGGAGGGTAATTTGGCATAACGTCCCACATTGGCACTCACATCGGTGCGATCGCTCAGCGCATAGGTGATGGAGAGGCGAGGCGACAACTGCGGCAAGGGGTTGCGCATGGCAGTGTTGTAGTTGTTGCCTGCCACACTCAAGCCGAAGGAGAGCTTCAACTGCTGATTCCACCACTCTTTGGAGGCTTGCCCGAAAGCGGCGTAGGACAAGAAGTCAAGGCTGCTCTCATAGTTGTCGAGGGTGGACACGCCTGCGATGATGCGGCGACGAGCGGTGCGGTTGAAATAGTGCGCATGCTGCACGCCAGCTCCCACATTGAGTTTGAAGGGCAATCCCCAAAAGATGCGCTCGAAACGGAGTTTATTTTCCGACTCTTGCGACTGATAGTCGAAGATTTTGGGCAAATTCGTCTGGTTACCCACGTGCTTATAACTGCCATTGTCGAGCATGTTGCGACTCAGCACCCAGCGGTCGGTGTGTTTCGCGCCGAGCACCTTGTAGACGGCTCCCACGGTGTAGTGCCATTGGTCGTAGACGGGGAGCATGTTGAGCAAGAATCGTCGGCTTTCGCTGGCGTTGGCTCCCAAGTCGGTGTTCAGGCGCATCTTGTCGATAGAGCCCAAGCCGATGATGGAGAGATTGCGCCGCTCGCTGATGCGATAGTCATATTTGAGTTGGAAATCATTGTAGGTGGGCAGAAAAGGAAGTTCTAACCACTTGAAGAGCATCTGCAAATAGGACTGTCGGGCAGAGAAGATGAAGGTGGAACGCGCATTGACTGGCCCGTCGAGAGTGAGCGAGGCATCCGATGCTCCCAAAGAGAGCTTGGCATGAAGGCGATCTCGACTGCCGTCTTTCATGCGGATGTCCATCACCGAACTCAAGGCGTTGGGACGATTAGCAGGAAAAGCTCCTGTGTAGAAGTCCACAGCACTCACAAAGTCGGGATTGAGGATGCCCACCGCTCCGCCTGCTGCTCCTTGCGTGGTGAAGTGGTTGATGACGGGCAACTCTATGCCATCGAGGTAAAACACGTTTTCGGCAGGGCCTCCGCCTCGCACCAAGAGGTCGTTGCGGTTGGCAGCGGTGGCGGCTACGCCAGGCAAGGTTTGCACGAGTTTCGACACATCACGGTTCACACCAGCACTCTTTTCGATCTGTCGCACTTCGAGAGTTTGCACGGAGAGCGGACTCTCGGCGCGTGTCTCCTCAGTGCGCGGTCTGACGATGGCTTCGGTGAGCGACACCTCGCTTTCGTTCATCGCCACATCGACGAAGGTGGTTTGGTTGCCCATCACCTGCACCTCTTCGGTGCGTTTCTTTTCGTAGCCCAGGAAGCTCACGGTGATGTGGTAAAATCCAGGTTTCACCTGCTTGATCACGTAGTTGCCCACGGAGTCGGTGACGGTGGCTGCCGCTTGATTTTCGAGTCGCACGATGGCTCCTATGAGGGGTTCGTTGGTGCGCACATTGAGCACGCGGCCTTTCACCATCCCGCGCTGCGCCATCAGTGGAAAAAAGGCTCCCGAAAACAGAAGAAAAATAATAATCCTTAAAAACATAAGTCTAGTTTTAGAGGGTCGCAGACCCTTTCTGCTCGCCACTTCGTGGCTCGGGCACTGCTTATACGTTAGACGTGAGAAAGTAAACTTTAGAGTCCTGCGGAGTAAACCCTACCGCGCTAGCCTTAAAAGTCTAGAGTCTCTAGTGTCTATCTTCTAATGAAAAATGGAAAAAGAGAAAGAGTAAGAATGAGTTATGACTAAGAAATATGAATAAGATGAATGATAACTATGAATGAAGTGTATCCCTATATGGAATGTAGTATCTCTATATAATGTAGACGTTAGACGTTAGAAATTAGACGTTAGAGAGTAGACGCTAGATATTAGAGGGGCAAAGACTCTTTCAGCTCGACTCCGTCTACGCTTCGTTCTGCTCACCTCGGGCAAACGCGGCTGGACGCTCCTCCGCATGGCTCTAACGTCTAACGTCTACCCTCTAATGTCTAGAACCCTCTAACGTCTAGACCCCGCTATTGTATTAAAAGTACAATCATTTTGAGGGCAAAATCGAAGAACACCATTTTGGCATTCACATTTTGCGCAATGTCGCGGCGTGCCAGAGCCAGTTCGTCCGAGATGCTCAGCACGTTACGCTCATTAATAAAGGGCGAAAAACGGCGAGAAAACTCCTCCTCCGCCCGTGTCATATAGTTCAACTCGGGGCGGTGGAAGTTCATGATGAAATTCTCACGCACCATGCGCAGCGCATAGTCCAAAAACGCCTTCTGACGTTCGCGCCCCCAGCTAGCCACGCACTCACTCCAGGCGTGCATCTCCTTGATGTCGCGCAGGTAGCACTTGCGCATCAAGACCGCAAACATGTCGAGAAACTCCTGTTCGTCATGTCCCACAGAGAGCAAACGCAATGCCCGCACATAGTTGCCCTGAGCCGTGTGCGCCACATAGGCCGCATCTTCGGGCGAAATGCCGCGTTCGCGCTGCAGGTGCTCCGCTATCTCCGCTTCGGGAATGGCGTGCACCACCAGTCGCTGTGTGCGCGAAAGAATGGTCGGCAAAATAGCTTCTGAGCGGTGTGTCACGAGGAGAAACACCGTCTGCGTGGGCGGTTCTTCGAGGAGCTTGAGGAGCTTGTTGGCACACGCCTGATTCATGAGTTCGGGCAGCCACACCACCACCACGCGCCAGCCCCCTTGCGAGGGTGTCAAAGCCAATTTGCGCACCAATTCATCACTCTCATCGGCAAAGATCTGCGGTTGCTGATTCTCAATGCCCATCTCGCTCTCCCAGAGTGAGAGATCGAAGTGGGTGGACTCCGAGAGCATCTTGCGCCACTCCTTGAGCCAGAGGTCACTCACCACACTTGTGGTGCTCGAAGCACTCTTGGGACGAATCACGGGGAAGACGAAGTGCAGATCTGGGTGAGTCCACTTGCCAGTCATGGCACAACCGCCACACTCGCCACAGGGCTGCAATAGTGCCTCATGCTCATGAGGCTGGTGGTCTGTGGCAGACGTGTCAGCGACCATCGGCTGTGTCTCATCTGTGCCATCAAAGGAGGGCGTGTCTGAGAAGAGAGACGTTGCCTCCTGCTCCGCACCATCGACTCCTCGCTTAGCCGTTTCGCAGAGCAAGAGTCGCGCAAAGTCGAGTGCCACGGCCATGTGCCCTGCACCTTCTGGCCCATCGAGGAGAATGGCATGGGGCAATCTGCCCTTGCGCCACTGATTTTGTAGTTGTTGATAGAGTGTGGATTGGAACATGCTAGACGTTAGAGGGTCGCAGACCCATTTATGCTCGGGGGCGTCTTCGCTCGCCTCTGGCCATTAGACATTAGGCGTTGCAAAGTCGAAACCTCCTTTTTGCTCTTCTTTGGGCACACTGGCTGAGAGCTTTCAGACGTTAAACCATAGAATTGAGCAAATGTAGCAATAAATTCCGAGATACTCATCTCTTTTGCTGGATATTTTGGGATTTAGAACAAAGCTCATGATGCACATCGCTCCTGCCGATGATGGGGCTAAATGAAGAGTCCTCCTTCCTGATTTAGTCCACTTAGTCAAAAATTGAACTAGAACTAGAACAAAAAAACGCAAAAATATAGAATAATCAAACTAAATGTACTATATTTGCATTTAACACACATCTAAACTTCCCTCTTTTTCAGATATATTATAGTGGCACGAAGCGTTTTTACGCCAGTGGTGCACCCTATCTGCTAGGAAGAATTGTGCGCTTGCGCTAATGGCGCATGCCCCATCAGGGAATCATCATGCCCCCCCTGAGTGCACATGACGAGATGATACATCTGATTTTACCAATTTATCTATTATATGCAATACATCATCATTATTTTTCTCAGCTTTTTTGCTTTGCGACTCATTTCGCTTTCGTTTTCTATCCGCAACGAGAAACGCCTCCTCAAAAAAGGTGGTAAACAATACGGCAAGTTCAATTCTCTCTTGCTCACCTTGGCACACATCGCCTTCTATTTCGGTGCGCTCTATGAGGCCTACAGCAAAGACATGGAGATGAACTCTCTCTCGTGGATGGGTGCTGGGGTGATGCTCTTTGCCTACGTCATGCTTTTTTATGTGATGTACAAATTGCGAGATGTGTGGACAGTGAAACTCTACATCGTGCCCAACCAGCGCATTGAGCGCAGTCTGCTCTTTAGAACGGTGCGCCATCCCAACTATTTCCTCAACATCATGCCCGAACTCATCGGCGTGGCTTTGCTCTGCAACGCTTGGTACACCCTCTGCATCGGATTTCCCCTATATGTGGTCTTGCTCATCGTGCGCATCCGCCAAGAGGAGGCTGCTATGAAAGAACTTTTCGCAGCAGCAGAGGTTAGAAAATAGACGTTAGACGTTAGAGGGTCGCAGACCCGTTTTAGACGTTAGACATTAGACGTTAGATATTAGACATTAGAAAATAGACATTAACATAAAAGGCTCGCGCAGTTGTATTTCTTCTGCGCGAGCCTTTTGTGTTGAAGCTCCACAACGCCCGAGGCGAGCGAAGACGAAGCCGAGCAGAAAGGGTCTGCGACCCCGAGTGCAGAAAATGTCCAACTGCGCGAGCCTCTAACGTCTAACGTCTAATGTCTAACGTCTAACAGAGATATAGCTTGCCACTCCGAGCACAGAACCGGCATAGACCAGACATTGTCCGAAAAACCACAACACGCTTTCGTGTATCGTGCCACGCGGTGGACACCAAAAGCCCACCATCACCAACAACGTGCCCACTGTGAGCATCGCCATTGCGCTCCATTCCTGAAGCTCCCATTTCGATAAGTGTTTCATAATTTAGATTTTAGAATATAGACCTTAGAGGGTCTGCGACCCCTAACGTCTATTTGATCACCCTTGAGGAGTGTTTTCCTCTTTCTTCTTTTTCTTTTTGGGTGTAGGCACCAATTCAGCCTTGGCAAACTGCAGATCGCCATTCTTCACATCGAGTGCACGTTTCACGCGAAGCGCAGGCACAAACACCACGTGCACGCTCGTGATGAGCCCAGCATTGACCGCCTCCTCCTTGTCCACACCCTTAGAGCGCAGCGTGGGACGAAACGAACCCAGGTCGCCCAAACGCACCGCATTGCCTTCGCGGAGCGCGTCGATGAGTTCCACCTCCAAGGCATCGACCACCGCCTTGATGTCGCTCGAAGCCAAGGTGCACTTCTTCTCAATGCGATCAATGATCTTCTGGTTGTTGATGGCCGCAGGAGGCACAATGGCAGGATGGAAAGTTTGAGCTTTGGTGTGAGGATTTTTGCGTTTTGCAATCTTGTAACGAATCATAGTAATACAGATTTTGAAGTGAATAAAATAATGTGTGTGTGTGTGGAATTCGACAAAGGGCCACGCAATCGCGCACTCTTCAGCCATGACATTCGCATGCCAAACTTGCACGAGCATCTTCTGAAACTTTCGCGTTTACCTACACTACTCACGAAATGGCCGTACACAACCATCGCGAATACCGTATGCAACTTGCGAATCGCTCTTCTGAAACTTTCGCGTTCCTCCCTTTTTGTGTATTTTCCACTCACCCAAGGTTAGGATGGGGCAAGAGTCATTTCCGCTCGAGTGCTGTGCCCCACAGCCTCCTCGTTGAGAAGCAACCCTCTATTTATATATGGGTTGATATGACCCCAAAGAGTGAAAAAATCGGGAAAATCTGCACTTTTTTCTTCATCCACCCCTCTTTTTGTACTATCCACTTTGCAAAACAATAGGATTTCACTACAATAACTGCTCCTCTTTCCCAAGGCTCTAAACGGAAGCATGAGCAAGCCTCATCCCCAAAAATCGTCCCCCCCATCACACAAAATCCCCTCCGCACCAAGTGGGGAGGGGAAAACAAGAGGACTAGTCTATTTTAGGGTTAAGCCATCTCAGCGTGAGCACCAGCCATCATCATGGCAGGCATCGACTCACCCAAGCAAAGGACACACCGCCCAGCACTTCATCATCGCAAGATTTCAGGCAGCGGCATATCGTCTGCATGCAACTTAGCCAAGAGTTCCTCGCCTAGCGCAGTGAGCGAAAAGCGCATTCTCCGCTTATCATCCTTGCACAGCTGTCGCTTGATGAGTTTAAGTCGCTCGGCAGAAGCGATGACCTTAGAAGCGTTAGAGTTGGTGAGTCCAAGCGTTTCGGCCACTTCTCCAGCCGTCTGCCAGGGGCGCGCACTCAGCGTGCAGAGCAACATCGCCTCATTGAGATTCACATCATAATGCTGCTCGAAATATTGCTCCACATCAACGATGGCACGATAGATGTCGCGGATGCGACAAAGGCAAGAACTGTCCATAAACGAGAAAAATGGCCAAAAGAAAATAGACTAATGCGTGCGTGGTGATTACTTCTTTCTGCAACGCTTCAAGATCATCTCGAGCGGACAGATGCCCGTGAAGGCCGACTGCACGAGATTCACACCCATAAAGACAGAAAGGAAAATCCAATACTCAGACACATAGTGAGCCAAAGCGATGCCCAAAAGCACCACGATACCAGCAAATAGACGTATGATATGTTCGTTACACATGATGATAAATATATAATTAAGTAAATGAAGTGATGGAGCCCCCCTCACACGGTGTCCCCTGCAAGAGGCTGTTCCAAGAGAAAATAGTTTAGCGTGTTAAAAATCAAGAAGAAGTCATTAAGACTGAGGCAGGAGGATGTCAGCGATCACCTCTTTGAGTTGGCCATAGGTCATAGCTCCCACCGCCTTTTGGGGCAATCCTTCTTGGGGGATAAAGAGGAGCGTAGGCATGGAGCGCACGCCAAACACCTCAGTGAGTTCCACCTCTTGGTCCACATCGACCTTGTACACATCGAGTTTTCCTTCAAATTCTTCTGCGATTTGATCCAAATGCGGTGCCATCGCTTTGCAAGGGCCACACCACTTGGCATAAAAGTCTATGATGGCCGGACGTTGTCCGATAAACTTCCATTCATTAGGGTTAGCCACATAGTCAAATACATGTTTTTGGAAGTAGTCTGTTGTAATTTCTTTTGCTTTCATAATTTCCAATTTTCTTTGTGATATAATATTTTTACTAATTAGTTTCCCATGAGGATTACTATTCATTCCCATGGGGGCTGCTATTCATTCTCATGAGGGCTGCTATTTATTCCCATAAGGATTGCTATTTATTCCCTTGATGATTGCTTTTTCCCATCATAGCTGCTAGCTTTTCATGAAAGCTTCAATTAGTTTCCCCTGGAAATAAGTGCAAAAGTAAAACATATTTCCCAGACTAACAAATTTCCACAGGAAAATATGCATTAGACGTTAGAAAGTAGACGTTAGAAGGCTAGCGCAGTTGGACTCTTCACCGCATCAAGCAAGAGACTTTGTCTTTTTGTGGTGATGCACTTAGCTTTTTGTGGCAACCTTGCGCGAAAGCAATTTCTTCTTTCTTGGGGTCTCCGTTTTGAGCGATGAGACAACAAGCATAGCGAGTAAGCACGAAATCAGGGATACCACGCTTGGTACGACTGCCGATTGCACCATTTTCGTGAGGTCACGAAAATGGTCCTTTACATTGACATCCTGCGACTTACACGAATCGACTGCCCGATGTATGGCTACAAGGACTATTGAAATGATTAAATACGTAAATCCTCACTCACCTGCTGTAGATGAGGGGGGATTATCTCATTTGTCCGAGCCACGCTTATCACGGCAAACCAAAGTGGGGCTGCGAGCCTATAACCTAGTACCAATAAATATCAAATTGTACATCGCTCTCAATGAGAAACAGCAGCCTATTCTCACCATCAATTGCCTGTCCATCTCAGGTAGAAATAAGCAGAAGTGGCAACAACTCATTCACAGCAACCGTTCAGAATGACTGTAATCGCTTTTTTTAGCAACAAAGGAAGAAAAACGCAAAAGATCAATCACTTCTTCACGCAAAGTGTTATATTTGCAACTGAAATAGTGAGCGCTCTGAGGACATTCCGCATGTTCTATATTAGTACACTTACCTTATTTCCTAAATCAAAAAACAAATTATGACAGAAAACAGTAAATACACTCCAGAATTCGAAAAAGTATGTAAGAAGTTTGATGCAAACTACGAAAACATAGCCTCATACGGCACCAATCAAGCGAAGGATGTTTTTCTTGGTGATAAAAATAATCAGGTTTGCAGATTTTGCGGTCGTAAGAAGGGAGAGGTTACTTTCAAAAAAAAAGCGCATGCTTTATCCAATTTGATAGGAAATAATCGTCTGTTTTCATATTATGAATGTGATGAATGCAATGGAAATAGATTTTCAAAGTATGAGAGCGATTTCTCAAACTACATGAAACTCTTTCACTGTTTATTACAAATAAAGGGCAAGAGAGGTATTCCATCATACAAATCCAGGAAGGATGACTTTACACGTGTAGATATTAAGGATTGTATTTCTGTATTGCAAAAAGAAGATGAAACTGCAATCGCTCATCTGGACAAAAAGAATAAGATTATTCATTTTAAGGGTAAAAGAACGTATACTCCAATAAATGTATACAAATGCCTTCTTAAGATGGCTCTAACAGTCATGCCAGATAGCGAACTACCAGAAATTACGAATGCCATGGATTTTTTGATGGATAGAAAAAACATAAAAGGGCAGCTCCTTGTTGGGTATAGGCAATATGGAGGAATTTCACCATTCCCTACTCCTGTCACAATGCTTTTCAAAAGAAAAGATGAGAGGGTAGATGAAAATGTTCCTCTATATATGTTCCTGCTTGCATATGGCAACTTTGCATTTCAGTTTCAGATTCCAGTCTGTCCTGCTGATAAATTCCTGTTTGGGAAAGAAATATCTATGCCATATATACCAACTATGGCAGATACGATAAACCCACAACGACTGACAGGATTAGATTTTAGCTCCTCTGAAAAAATAACAAAAGAGGAATCATTCGAAGGTATGAAACGCAATTGGATAGTGACGCTTAACTACGTTCTACAGCATCCGTGGGACTCACTTAAACGCCTTTTGAAGAATAATTTGTAATACAAACTATCTGCATTATGAAATTGATATCGTGCAACGAGTATGATTCTCTAATGTCATATATGGAACCAAAGTTACATCAACTTTGGAGTCATGAGAATACAGTAAGGGAAGAGCGGGGAATCGAAAAACTTGATTCATTTCAGATTGGTTTCTCTATAGATGAAATATATCACTATTATGCTGAGGGAGACCATAATTTCTATATAGTTTATAATGTGTCATGCCATAGATTATTACGAAAAGGTATTTTAAAGGCCCTTGAAGCTTTCCCTGAAAATTTCGGTACTGGTAATGCGATGGATGTAGTAGATGCGCTATATGAGGTAAATGTATTCAATAGTCTTGGCGGTAAAGATAGATTTATTAAGTTCCTTGCTGAAAATGCCTGTTGTTATGTAGTATATGCAAACGAAGAAGGTTTTGGCGATATCTTGAGAATTGACACCTTTCGTAAAGTAGACGAGCGTAATGGTAAGCAAGATGTATATGACTTTACAGGCGGTCTAATGCATGTACTCAAACATTTCTCATATGAGGGAAGAAATCTTGCCGTAGGCAAAGACGTTCATGATTTATTCGACCTGGAACACCTTGTATATTTAATTGCCATGGCATTCAGATTAAAAGAGGGAGAAAAATGTAATTGGGAAGCTACTCAAGAGCTAATAGAAGGTCCCATGCACGCAGTTTTCTACAAAGAAGAAGCGACGGGCTTTTATTTCATCAAAACATATCATAGAGTCAGAAGGAACAATAATTTCTTTCACTGACAAAGAAAAACAGAAAAACGCTCACCTTTGCTCGCAAAGGGTTACCATTGCAAGTGATATTCTTCTCATCTCGAGTCACCTAAGTCTATTTATTCTTTGCCATCATCGCTTTGGGCATATCGAACTATGCTGTCAAAGTCCGATTTGTATTGCAATATACTCTTCTTGTCCATAGTATTTCTAGTATTCATGGGTCTAAAAAATTGACCCGCACATTTGAGCATCGTTGAGAGGCCTGGCGGGTTCTAGTAGTGCAAAAATACTAACTTCCTCAAATATCAGCAAACTTTTGGAGCATAATAGAGTTTAGACGCGTTTTAGAGGTTTGACGTTAGACATTGGAGCCATGCGGCGAAAAGCCCAACCGCGCTAGCCCTCTAACGTCTAACGTCTAATATCTAACGTCTAAGCCCCGAGCCACGCTTGTCGTGGCGAGCAGAAAGGGTCTGCGACCCTCTAACGTCTAACGTCTAATATCTAACGTCTTTAAGTATTCTATCGCTCGGTCGGGATCGTTGTCGCAGAGGGCAAGAGCCTCGGCATAGAGGCGTTTCGCCACCTCGTGGCTCACAGCACGGGAAGCCCAGAGTTCGTGCTCACGCTGGCGGTCGATGCGCTCCTGTTGGCGACGAAACACCTCAATCTCCTTGGCACGCTGCGCCAAAAATGTGGGCAAGTGGCTCACCAGATGATCCGGCGTGAGTTTGCCATACGCCACCTTGCCGTACACCCCAGCACGCAGACGAGAGAGATAAAGCCCTATCTCCGCCAAGTTCAACTTGCTATATTCCCCCACAAACGACTCTGCCACAGCCTCCAACATCTCCCCCGAGATCTTGTCGCTGCTGCCCCACAACCGCGCCGTCTCGCTCAGTTGGATGGTCACCCACGTCACCGCTGTCTGCGTGCCGTAGCGACGTTTCACCACCTCCAAGGCGGGAGCACAACCTCGGAAACAGCGGTCGGCATCGAGTGCCATGTGGCGACACACCTGCGGATTGTAGCGTTCGAGAAAAGCCGTTCGTGCGCGCTGCACCGCCTCCTGTGGCGCAGCGGTGAGGGGCGAACCACTGCGGGGTGAAGCCGCAAGAGCCGAGCTGCCTGCGATGGCGGGTACTATGGCTGGTGCGGTGACTGCTATGGCTGGTGCTCCTGCTGCGGTGGGGATGGCAAGCAGAGACTCGGGAGAGGCAGAAGAAGTGCGAAGAAGTTGCGAAATCGAATTTATCTCAGCCTTCTTCCTCCGCGAAGGGAGAGTTGATGTATCGGATTGTTGCGAACTGATGGTTTCCATTTCGGGAAAAAGCTGAGCATCGTCCTGTGAAGACGGTGCAGACAAAATGCAAGGAGTGAGTTTCATGGTCAAAAGAGGTTAGGAAAGAAGATGGAACGTTTAGTAGAAAGGTAAACAGAAAGCCAACAGACATTTAGCAGAACTGCATCTCATGCTAAGCTGAAAAGCAACGGACATTTAACAGAAAGCAAACAGACGGGCAACTGACGTTTAGCAAAAAATCAAACGGACATGTACAGACACATAAGTCATCAAAACGGCACACACGGAGGAAGCGCGTATTTGTCTTCTTGGCTCGTGATGGCCTGCACCACTTGATGCTGGAGAAACTGCTGTCGCTCCTGGTGAAAGAGCCGATCTTGCTGCTCCTGCGAAGCATTGCGCTCGAGAAACACCCGATTGCGCCATGCCCTATCGGCCTGAAAACTAGCTTCTCTGCGCTCTTGCTGCTCCGCCTTTTGCTTCGCCTGCTGCGCTCGTTCTTCGGCATATCGACACTGATTGAGATGCCACGTACTCACCGCCGCATGCCAGTTCATCATGTCGTGGCGCGTGGTCTTCCAGCCATTGGCAGCATAGTACGCCACAAAGCGATCGGCCTGAAAGTCGGCATAGCCCAAATGCCGAGCATAGGCAGCCACCTCCTCCACCGTGGGAGGATTGAGATAGACAGGAGTGCGCAAAAGATGCCCTCTCACACTGGCACGCTTGCGCCGCAGGGGAAGAGCTGCAGACGATTTCGCCTTCTTCGCCTTCCCTGCACCCCGAGTATCGCAAGATTTTGCGAAAAGATTTAATTCCTCGCAGCTATTCTCTTCATCGTTCGTCACGCTTTGTTCTTCCGCTCCCCTACTCTCCTCTTTCTCGGTGACGAGGAGAGAAGATGTTTTTCTTCTCTCTTCTTTCTCTTGTTCGTTTGTTTGTTCGTTTGTTTGTTCGTTTGTTTGTTTGTTAATGCGCACGCACGCGTGAGAGTCATTTGCAAGTTCTTCATTTGCAGGAACTTGCACACTATTTTCTGGCACTTCACAACCGTCTTCCAGCAAATCAGAGGCAACACACGATGCAAGTTCCTCATTTGCAGGAACTTGCAAGCTATTTTCTGGCACTTCACAACCTTCTTCCAGCGCATCAGTGGCAATACACGATGCAAGTTCTTCATTTGCAGGAACTTGCAAGCTATATCTTTTGTTTCTCGACTTCGAGAGTGCAGGGTCGATGGTTCGCAACATTTCGTCGAGCATGGGAGAGGAGAATTGAGTTTTTTCGCGGTCGATGGTGAAGAGTCCGAAATCCTCGATGATGCTGCGCAGGGTGTCTTCGTCCGTCCAGAAGGAGAAGGCGAGCGACTCATAGTCGAGTTCGAGCACACAATCTTTTTCGGAGCGCAGACGTTGGAGGATGGCCAGATAGATGCCATATCCTGCCCAGCCCATGCGTGCACGGAGTTTGGCCGACCGCTGTTCGGCATAGTTGTCGATGAAAAGCGGCACATACTTGTTGTAGGAATCTGTCTTTTTCATGATGGTGTCGATTTAGGTAAAGGATGGGACTATGGCCCAAAGGGTGCAGTTTTCTCGCAATCCTGCGAAATCGCTGCGCTTTTACACCGCAAAGTTACGACTTTATCGCAATAAACAAACGGATTTAAGATTTATTATTTTTCTCATGTCGTTATTCTCCTCCTCTCTTTTGGCTTGTGATGCTTCAGGGAAACCCGAGATTGGAGGTGACCTAGGCTACGTCACACGGTTTTTCTCCTAGATTTTTCATGAAATCATGGAGAAAAATTCAGCATTCTCCCAGACTTTTGGAAAAATCTCGGACTTTTCAAGGGAAGATTTGAGGGTTACAAAAAAACTTCAGAAAAAAATTGGTCACCTCCTCAACTTTATGTATATTTGGCGCACAAGCATGTTACCCCCAACACACAAACGCCTAAATCTTGACTAACACTTCGGGACACTTCCTCTCAAACTATCAGACTATCAGAGGGAGGAGTCCTCGAAAACCGTATTACCTAAAAAACAAACCACCTCTGCCAGATGGATAGGCATAGTCAAGCCCTGCCACCTTCACAGACGGATGTCACCACATATATCATAACTCACAGATTCTCAACTATTAACGTCACCCACAACATCATTACTTAACCATTAATATCACCCAAAACATCATTACTCTCCCATTTCTCGAGAGCGCGCTCCTGCTTCCCTCCCCTCATTAGCCTCTATCGACGGAGGATGACCTAAACCACGAGGCGAAGACAGCAGTGCATGGCGCTCCCACCTACCGCAGAAAACACCTTTTTTCAACCTCAATCCCTAGCTCCAAGAAGGCATCTTCCCCATTCTGGAGAGAAAAGAATGAGGAGGACTCAAGTGAAGCCCACACACAATGAAAACTCACACGCTACGCACCCTCTTTGCGACCCTCGTCGCCATGCTGTGCGCGCTCTTTGCCCTGCCACAGCAAGCACAGGCTCAAGAAGCCTACGTGCAGCTGAGCGCAGACAAGACCACGCTCACCTTCTACTACGACAAGGAGCGCACTTCTCGCTCTGGCACCACGTGGGGCATCGAGGAGAAGAATAAGGATGGTGACCCAATATGGGCAGGTTTTTTGGAAGCTCCTAACAAGGAGGTGAATAAGGCCGTGCTTGATGCCTCATTCCGAGATTTCCGACCGACTAGCACGTCTGCTTGGTTTTATGCTTTGGAAGAGCTAAAGACTATCCTAGGTTTAGAAAACCTCAACACCTCGGAGGTGACGGACATGAGCTTCATGTTCACTGGTTGCAAAAAGATGGATAAGCTTATCCTCAATCACTTCAACACCTCAAAGGTGAAGAATATGATGGCGATGTTCGCTAATTGCCATGCTTTGACGGATGTCCAGATCTCAAGCTTCAACACCGAGCAGGCGACGGATATATCGGCGATGTTTGCTGGTTGCAAAGCCTTGACCTCTCTCGACCTCTCGAACTTCAACACACCGAAAGTGCAGGCTATGCAACAAATGTTCACTGGCTGCTCTGCTTTGACATCACTTACCCTATCTTCTTTCTTCACCACCTCAAACGTGAGGTATATGAAGGAAATGTTCGAAGGGTGCTCTGCATTGAAAAAACTTGACCTCTCGAACTTCAACACTGAGAAGGTGGAGGATATGAGCGCTATGTTCGCTGATTGCCAAGCCTTGACATCGCTTAATCTCTTTACTTTCAACACAGCAAAGGTCTGGACTATGATAAGAATGTTCGCCGGTTGCTCTGCTTTGAAGGAACTTGATCTCTCCAGCTTCAACACCTCGAAAGTGATACATATGAGCGCTATGTTCTCAGGTTGCTCAGCGCTGACGGCTATCTACTGCGCCAACACTTGGCAGAGCAAACAATCTAAAGACATGTTCAAGGGTTGCACTGCCCTCAAAGGCGCCGTGGCGTATGATGCCAGCAAACTGGATGTGACGATGGCAAATCCCGAAACGGGATATTTCACCAAGGAGAAAGTGAAAAAGACAGAAGCCTACGTGCAGATGAGCGCAGACCAAAAGACGCTCACGTTCTTCTACGACAAACTCCGCCACACTCGCCAAGGACAAACTTGGGGCATCGAGGAGAAGAAAGACGATGGCTTTCCTGCGTGGGCTTTTCTGATTAAAGAAGACCCGGAATGTAACACGACAACCACGAAAGCAGTGTTTGATGCTTCATTCAAAAACTTCCGCCCCATCAGCACATTTGGTTGGTTGAGTGGCTATAAAACCCTCACAACATTCGAAGGTTTAGAAAATCTCAACACTGAGAAGGTAACGGATATGAGGGTCATGTTCGCTAATTGCTCATCTTTGAAGAGTCTCAATCTCAAGAACTTCAACACGGCTGCGGTAACGAATATGCGACTCCTATTCTACGAATGTTCGTCTTTGACAGAACTCAATCTCTCTAGCTTCAACACGGCTGCGGTGAAGGAGATGAGTAGAATGTTCTATGGCTGTTCTTCCTTGACGGCTCTCGACCTCTCAAACTTCAACACGGCTGAAGTGAAGGATATGGGTAGAATGTTCGCTGGCTGCTCTGATTTAAATGTTCTCGACCTCTCGAGCTTCAACACTGAAAAGATGGAGCATATGGTGGCAATGTTTCAGAATTGCTCTTCATTGAAGACAATTTATTGCCCCAACACGTGGCAATGCAAAGATGCAGAAAACATGTTCCAAGGCTGCACGAAGCTCCAAGGCGCAGTAAAGTTTGATGCCAACAAACTAGATGTGACGATGGCGAATCCCAACAATGGCTATTTTACTAAGGAGAAAAAGCCCGAAGCCTACGTGCAGCTGAGCTCCGACCAAAAGACGCTCACCTTCTTCTACGACACCAAGCGCGCTTCTCGAGAAGGCACCACATGGGGCATCGAGGAGAAGCGCCCCGACGTCACAGCCGTCCCCGCATGGGCAAGTACAAGCACATCCCCCAACAACACCACCACGAAGGTAGTGATTGACAAGTCGTTTGATGGTTTCTACCCCACCAGCACGGCATATTGGTTCTTGTACTTTAAGCAGCTCACCACGATTGAAGGACTCGAACATCTCAACACCTCGGAGGTGACGGACATGGAAGGCATGTTTGAGTCTTGCAGTTCCTTGACTGCTCTAGACCTCTCGCGCTTCAACACCGATAAGGTGACGAACATGGAGTCTATGTTTTATGGTTGCTCAGCTTTGAAGGAACTTGACCTCTCGAACTTCAACACCGCGAAGGTGACGGATATGAGGAGTATGTTTGCAGGTTGCAAGTCTTTGACTGCGCTAGACCTATCGAGCTTCAATACCCACAATGTTAAAGAAATGAATAACATGTTCGCTGATTGCGAAGCATTGAAGGAAATCAACCTCAAGAACTTCAACACTGAGAAGGTGGAGGGTATGAGCGCTATGTTCTCTGGTTGCTCAGCTTTGAAGGAACTTGACCTCAAAAACTTCAACACCGCAAAGGTCTGGACTATGATGAAGATGTTCGCCGGTTGCTCAGCTTTGAAGGAACTTGACCTCAAAAACTTCAACACTGAGAAGGTGGAGGATATGAGCGCTATGTTCTATGGTTGCTCAGCTTTGAAGGAACTTGACCTCTCGAACTTCAACACCGCAAAGGTCTGGAATATGATGAATATGTTCTGGGGTTGCTCTGCTTTGAAGAAACTTGATCTCTCCAGTTTCAACACCTCGGAAGTGATATACATAAGCGCTATGTTCTCTGGTTGCTCTGCTTTGAAGGAACTTGACCTCAAAAACTTCAATACCTCAAAGGTGGAGAATACGAGCGATATGTTCGCTGGTTGCTCAGCTTTGGAGAAACTTAACCTCTCGAGCTTCAACACCTCAAACGTGACGGATATGAGGGGTATGTTCTATAAGTGCTCTGCTTTAAAGGAACTTGACCTCTCGAACTTCAAGACCGAGAAGGTGACGGATATGGGCTATATGTTCGAGGGTGGCTCCGCGCTGACGGCTATCTACTGCGCCAACACTTGGCAATGCAAGGAGTCTGAAGATATGTTTAAAGACTGCACGCAGCTCAAAGGCGCAGTGAAGTATGATGCCAGCAAGGTGGATGTGACGATGGCGAATCCCACTACGGGATATTTCACCAAAACAAAGCCTACGGCGATCGAACAAATGTTCCTCAACGCGCACAAGGCACAGGGCATCTACACCCTCCAAGGTAAGCGCGTCAATGGCAGCCTCGAACACCTCCCCGCTGGCGTCTACATCGTCAATGGTAAGAAAGTTGTGGTAAAATAAAATGTCTAACGACTAGAACGAACAAAATCCCCACTCACCTTTTAGTAGATGAGTGGGGATTATTTTGTCTCATCTCTAGAATCGTCTAAGAATATTTGGCAATATCGGTGACATTCAGTATTTTTGTCCCAACAGATCAATATCAACGCCGACACACACTCGGATACCTTATCCAGACACACACTTAGGGACACTACCTCACTGGAAAACAAAGAGGGAGGAGTCCTCATATAATCGTATTACCTCAAAAAACAGACATTATCGCGAAAACAACATCTCCGAAACATTACTAACATCTAAAAACATACACACGATGAAAACTCACACTCTACTCACCCTCTTTGCGACCCTCGTCGCCATGCTATGCGCGCTCTTTGCCCCTCCGCAGCAAGCGCAGGCTCAAGAAGCCTATGTCCATCAGAGCACCGACAAGACCACGCTCACCTTCTACTACGACACTCAGCGAAATGCTCGCCAAGGCCAAACTTGGGGCATTGAGGAGAAGCGCAACGATTACTCTGCTTTCCCAGCATGGGCTGGTACCAACAACAATCCCAACACCACGACCACAAAGGCGGTGGTGGATGCTTCGTTCAAAGATTTCCGACCCACCAGCACGGCTAAATGGTTTCACAGTTCCAAGGCGCTCACAGCCATAGAAGGACTCCAATATCTCAACACCTCAAACGTGACGGATATGAGGAGTATGTTCTTTGCTTGCTCTAGCTTGACATCACTCTACCTCAAGAGCTTCAACACCGAGAACGTGACGAATATGCGCGGAATGTTTTCCGGTTGCTCTGCCTTGACAACACTCGACCTCTCGGACTTCAACACCTCGAAGGTGACGGATATGGGCTGGATGTTTTCCGGTTGCTCTGCTTTGACATCGCTCGACCTCAAGAACTTCAACACCTCGAACGTGAAGGATATGGCCGTAATGTTCCAAGGTTGCTCTGGTTTGACCTCACTCGACCTCATGAGCTTCAATCCCGAAAGAGTTGAGTATATGAGATATATGTTCTATAACTGCTCGGCATTGACGGCTATCTACTGCCCCAACACTTGGCAATGCAAGGAGTCTCAAGACATGTTCAAAGGCTGCACGCAGCTGCAAGGCGCCGTGAAGTTTGATGCTAGCAAACTGGACGGGACGATGGCGAATCCCACTACGGGATATTTCACCAAAACAAAACCCACTGCTATCGAACAAATGTTCCTCAACGCGCACAAGGCGCAGGGCATCTACACGCTGCAAGGCAAGCGCATCAGTGGCAACGTCGAACGCCTCCCCGCTGGTGTCTACATCGTCAATGGCAAGAAAGTCGTGGTAAAATAAAATGTCTAACGACTAGAACGAACAAAATCCCCACTCACCTACTAGGATGTGAGTGGGAATTTTGTTCCCTTTTCCGCATGGCTCTAAAGTCTAATCTCTATCTCTATTCCCTCAAAAACACACTTCTGAGGGAATGTTTGGGATCGAATTGGAGGCAACAGCCTCTGAACCTTTCATTGTATTTTCGAGAAGAACGGAACGATATTTTTCGAGTATGACGCGCCCTCTATCTGTGACACAACCTCGGAAAAGCGTAACCACAAAGTTCTTGATAAATTCCTCGATGGTAAATTTTTCCATCCCTTGCTGACGGTGGATGACATTATCGGAGAGCAAGGCCAAAGCCTCCACAATCACTGCATAATCCACATCATCCCGGAAAAGACCTTGTTCCACTCCTACCTGAAGCAATTCGACAAAATGCTTATCGGTGGCTTCACGACGAGATTTGAAGTATTGAGCTACAGCAGGGAAATACTGAATCTCTCGCAAGTAGTGATCACTAGCTGATGCAAAATCGTTGATACGATATTCCGTCACCCCCATCATGAGCTCCAATACATTGGTGGAACGTGCAGCCAATTGTGCAGAATACTGATACTCCCGATCTAAATTGTTTTGCACACAAGCCATCACCAGCTCTTCCTTGTCACGGAAAAACTGATAGAGTGTGCGCTTCGACATGCGAAGATTTTTAGAAATCTCGTCCATGGTGACCTTCTTAATGCCTCGCTGACGGAAAGCAAGGTCGGCAGTGTCAATGACCAACTGGCGCAGGTTGAGCTGTTCGGGCGTCATACGCTCAGGATCGGTGCTGGCCATACTAGTGAGGGAAGCATTTCTTTTCCGGCGGTGGTTAAGAGAAGTAGAGGATTGCATAGTTGGATAGTTTTAGTGAATCATCAATGGCAAAGGATGCTCCTTGCCTCACATTCCAGAAAACAATAATCAACAAGGAATGAAACAATATACCTAGCGGTAGTTATCCTGCCAATAGCGAAATATACTTTAAAGAAAAACCATTGGCGTGTGAGCAAATTTACAAATGTCTGCCCATTTGACCAAGGATTTAACGAAAAAGTGAAGATATACTCCTCATTTTTGGGGATTTACTATCTGTAAATAGGCATATTAACCTCACTAGTATG
>ERZ773009.1004-NODE-1004-length-20166-cov-3.941326_pt1 | contig 20166 bp, 12 predicted proteins | sample MGYA00580663_ERZ773009 | MGnify/ENA primary metagenome ERZ773009 (study PRJEB29015, sample SAMEA2737969) | human oral metagenome | biome: human oral; feature: human-associated habitat; material: dental | place: China | collected 2026 ... | reverse complement strand
CTGGCCGTTGGCTGTCAGCACCAGGCTGCGGTTGCGGTCGATCTCATGGGCCAGCTGCTGCAGCGCACGGTTCTTGGTGGCCGTGCTGGCCCGGGCCATGTCGTGGCTGGCGTGCCGGGCGGCACGCCCCAGGTTGGCCATGTAGGTGGCCATGTCGGGGGTGTTCATGGATCGGAGAGCTCCAGAAGCCAGAGGGAAGGTCCATGCGCCGAAGCAGCCGCATGTGACCCGTGGGGCAGATGTGCCGGGCGCTGCTGGACGAAAGGCCGTGGCCGGGACGTGACGGCCGGCATCCGGGGCGTTTCAGTCATCGGCCAGCGCCGCGGACAGTTCGACCGGGCCGGGCAGGTGCCCCCCGGCCAGCGCGACCAGAAGGGTCTCGGCGTGGAACCAGGGATCGGCGGCCGGACCGGTGCCGCCCACACCCTTGGTCATTCTATCGAGCCGGGCCACTTGCTGCAGCAGGTGTCCGAGTGTCCGGATATCCAGGCGACGAAGGGCCTGGCGCATGATGGCCTCGCGCTTGCCGAACACGCCGGCGGCACGCATGGCCTGGGCGGGCGCGACGCGCTCGATCTGCAGGGCCTGCTGGATGCGCAGCAGCTTGCGGATCGCGTCGGCCAGTGCCCAGCAGAGCAGGGGCATGGCGGCATCCTCGGCAGCCAGCGAGCGGGCCATGCGCACCGCACGGGCCGGGTCGCCGGCCAGCGCCGCATCCACCAGGCCGAACAGCTCGAAGCGGGCACTGTCCAGCACGATCTCGGCCACCGCCTCGAGCGGCAGTTCGCCGGGGGGCAGCAGCAGGCCCAGCCGCTGGATGGCCTGGTGGGCGGCCAGCAGGTTGCCTTCGGTGCGTTCGGTGATCAGTGCCAGCACGGCAGGTGTTGCCTGCTGCTTCTGTGCGGCCAGGCGCTCGGTCACCCACTTGCCCATGGCGCCCGCGTCGATGCGCGGCGTCTCCACCCACAGCATCTGTTTGGCCAGGGCCTCGAACCAGGCTGTGCTGGTGGTGGCGCGCTCCAGATGGGCGCTGGAGACCAGCACGCGGGTGCCCTCGTCCAGGCGGGGCAGCAGCTCGCGCAGCGCATCACCCAGTTCACGGGTGGGCTTGGTGTTCAGGCGAAGATCGATGAGTCGCTGGCTGGCAAAGAGCGACGTGGACTGGGTGGCTTCGACGAGCCGGCTGCGGTCGAAGCGTGCATCGACGTCCAGCACCTCGCGCTCCTCGAAGCCCAGCTTGCGGGCCCTGGCACGTACCAGGTCGGCCGCCTCGATGACCAGCAGCAGCTCGTCGCCGCTGACCCAGGTGAGCGGGGGCAGGCCCTGGCCGATGGCCTGGCGCAGCTGCGCAGGCGTGCTGATGCGTTGGCCCATGGGACGGGCGCTTACTCTGCCGGCCGGATGGCCGCCAGCCGCCACAACAGCTGATGGGCCATGTCGTTGCTCATGTCCCGAAAGAGCATGGCTTCCTCGTCGGCGCGGGCCGTGAGCTGGTTGTCCGCGTTGGAGATCTCGCGGCGCAGCGTGATCTCGCTCTCGGGGATCAGGTCGTTGCCCTTGGCATCCTCGACACGGAAGCGCAGCCGCAGCCGCAGCTCGTATTCGCGGGCGCGCCCCTCGGACGAGTAGGCGACGACCTCGCGCTCGGGCACTTCCTGCAGGATCATCAACCGGACCTCGGCCTTCTTCGGGTCGGTCACCAGCTCGGTACCCTCGCTGTGCGACAGCTCGCGACGCAGTGCCAGGCCGATGCTGCCGTTGGGGGCCAGGTTGGTGTAGAGCGTGCTGAACGGCAGCTGCGTGGCGCGGCGCATGTGAAAGCCGCAGGCCGCCAGCGGCCCGGCCAGGCCGACCAGCAGCGCGCTGCGGGAAAGCCCCCGCAGCCATCCGCGCCGGGAGGAGCCGGCCAGGGGGCGAGTCTCGGGAAGGCGGGACATGCGGCTTTCTCCTTGAGGCCTTTACAGCACCACGTTCACCAGACGGCCCGGCACCACAATGATGCGCTTGGGCGTCTTGCCTTCGCCAATGCGGGCCACCTCGGGCGAGGCGGCTGCCACCTGCTCGATGGCGGCCTTGTCGGCATCGGCCGGCACGCGGATGGAACCGCGCAGCTTGCCGTTGACCTGCAGCATCAGCTCCAGCTCGCTCTTGACCAGTGCCGCCTCGTCCACCACCGGCAGCGGGGCGTCGATGATCTCGCGACCCTCGAAGCCGCGTCCCAGCTCCAGCGCCTGCCACAGGGCATGGCCGATGTGCGGCACGATCGGGTAGAGGCTGCGCACCAGGATCGACAGCCCCTCGCGCAGCGCGGCGGCATCGGCGGCGGCCGTGGGGGCCTGCTTCTGCGCGGCGGCTTCCAGGGCGTTCAGCAGCTTCATGGCACCCGAGACGATGGTGTTGTACTGCTGGCGCTCGTAGTCGTACTGGATCTGCTTCAGCACCGTGTGCACCTCGTAGCGCAAGTCACGCCACGCCTCGGACAGGCCGGCTGCATCCACGGTGTCGGCAGCGCCGCGCACCACGTCGCGCTGGGCATGGCCGAAGGCCCAGAAGCGGCGCAGGAAGCGGCTGGCGCCTTCCACCCCGCTGTCGGACCACTCCAGCGTCTGCTCGGGCGGGCTGGCGAACATCACGAACAGGCGCGCCGTGTCGGCCCCGAAGCGCTCGATCAGCGAGGTGGGATCCACCCCGTTGTTCTTGCTCTTGGACATCGTGCCGATGCCGGCATAGTCGATCTCGGAGCCGTCGCTCTTGAGGCGTGCGCCCACGACCCGACCCTGCGCGTCGGTGACGTTCTCCACATCCTTCGGCCAGAAGTACTCGATGCCGCCCTTGGCCGTGCGCCGCTGGTAGATGTGGTTGAGCACCATGCCCTGCGTGAGCAGCCGCTTGAAGGGCTCGTCGAACTTCACCAGCCCCATGTCGCGCATCACCTTGGTCCAGAAGCGCGCATACAGCAGGTGCAGCACGGCGTGCTCAATGCCGCCGATGTACTGGTCCATCGGCATCCAGTAGTCGTTGCGGGCATCGACCATCGCCTCGTTGTTGTCATGCGAGCAGTAGCGCATGTAGTACCACGACGAGTCGATGAAGGTGTCCATCGTGTCGGTCTCGCGCCGGGCCGGCTTGCCGCAGCACGGGCAGTCCACCTTCAGGAAGGCTTCCGACTTGTTCAACGGGTTGCCGCTGCCATCGGGCACCAGATCTTCCGGCAGCACCACCGGCAGGTCATTGTCGGGTACCGGCACCTCGCCGCAGCTCTCGCAGTGGATGATGGGGATGGGGGTGCCCCAGTAGCGCTGGCGCGAGATGCCCCAGTCACGCAGACGGTACTGGACGTGCTTGCCGCCCAGGCCCTTGTCGGCCAGCTGGGCGGCCACCGTGTCCACCGCGTCCTGGTGGCCCTTGCCGTCCAGCAGCGGGCCGGAATTCACGCAGATGCCGTTCTGCTTGTCGGCATACCACTCCTGCCACTGGTTCGTGTCGTAGGGCTGGTTGTCCACACTGATGACCTGACGGATGGGCAGGCCGTACTTGTGGGCAAAGACGAAATCGCGGTCGTCGTGCGCAGGCACGCCCATCACCGCGCCGTCGCCGTAGCTCATCAGAACGTAGTTGCCCACCCACACCGGCACGTCAGCGCCGGTGAGCGGATGGCGGACCACCAGGCCCGTGTCCACGCCCTGTTTCTCCATCGTGGCCAGGTCGGCTTCCATCGCCGAGCCGGTGCGCGCCTCTTCCACGAAGGCAGCCACTGCGGGACGGGAGGCTGCGGCCACGCGGGCGATCGGGTGCTCAGGGGCCACGGCCACGAAGGTGACACCCATGATCGTGTCGGCGCGCGTGGTGAACACGTACAGCTGGCCCTCGTCGATGGGCTGACCCTGCTCGTCACGGATGTCGTGCTCGAAGGCAAAGCGCACGCCTTCCGAGCGGCCGATCCAGTTGGCCTGCATCATCCGCACCCGCTCGGGCCATCCCTCCAGGTGCTCGGTCACTTCTTTCAGCAGCTCGCCGGCGTAGTCGGTGATGCGCAGGTAGTACATCGGGATGTCGCGCTTTTCCACCGGCGCGCCCGAGCGCCAGCCCTTGCCGTCGACCACCTGCTCGTTGGCCAGCACGGTCTGGTCGACCGGGTCCCAGTTGACGGTGCCATGCTTGCGGTAGGCGATGCCCTTCTCGCGCATGCGCAGGAACAGCCACTGGTTCCACTTGTAGTAGTCGGGGCTGCAGGTGGCCACTTCGCGCGACCAGTCGATGGACAGGCCCAGCGGCTGCATCTGCTGCTTCATGTAGGCGATGTTGTCCCACGTCCACTTGGCCGGGGCCACGCCGTTCTTGAGCGCCGCGTTCTCGGCCGGCAGACCGAAGGCGTCCCAGCCCATGGGCATCAGCACGTTGTAGCCGCTCATGCGCAGGTGGCGGTACATCACGTCGTTGATGGTGTAGTTGCGCACATGCCCCATGTGCAGGATGCCCGAGGGGTAGGGCAGCATCGAGCAGGCGTAGAACTTGCCCTTGGGAAAGCGCGGGTCGTGCTCGACGGCGCGGTAGGCGTTGGTCTGCTGCCAGTGGGCGCGGGCCTCGGATTCGATGCTTCGTGGGTCGTAACGCTCGTCCATGGGGGGCGTGGCTCTCGGGCCAGGAGAAGAAGGTGGGTACGGTAAACCTCCCATTCTATCGCGTCCCTGGCGCACAGCCGGCATGTGCGGTGGATGCGGCACCGGCATCGACGCTACACCCCGGGCTGCGGCAGGCCGGTTTTTCCCGGATTTTCCGCATTCCGATACCCGGGGTTCAGTATCATCCGCCCCATGCTGGATTTCCTTCATCTGCCCCCCTGGCTGCTGGCGCAGCTCACCCGCTGGCTGGACTGGCTGCGCGCGCCCCTGCACACCGGGCCGCTTGACGACGTCAACCCGGTGGATTTCTGGCACGGCGTGCTGATGGGTACGGCCGGTGCCGTGCTGGTGCCGGTGGCCGTGCTGGCGGCTCGCTACTGGAAGATCGTGCCCGGCCAGGACTGGCCCCGGATCATCAACCACCGCGGCTGGCAGCGCGTGCATGGCCTGTGTGGCGTGGCCGCCGTGCTGTGCCTGGTGGCGGGCGTGGCCATGGCCTTTTATGGCATGTCGCTGGCCAGCCATCTGGCGCATCCCCATGCCTGGATGGGCTGGGGCGTCATGGCCGTGCTGCTCCTGCTGGTGGTCAACATCGCCCTGCGGGGCAGCATCGGGGGCCCCGGGCGGCATCAGGCGCGCACGCTGGTGCATCTGCACGACGTGCCGGGCGATCACTACGACATGACCCGGCGCCGGCGCATCTTCGAGCATGGCCATCGCTGGCTGGGCTACGGGCTGATGCTGGCGCTGTTTGCCAACGTGATGACCGGCTACTGGCACGTGAACGTGCCCCGGGGTCTGGCCGTGGCCACCCTGGCCTGGTGGGCATGCCTGGCGCTGATGGCCTGGCGCTGGGAGTGCCAGGGACGGGCTGTCGATGGCTACCAGGCGCGCTGGGGCCCCAGCATGGCGCATCCGGGCAACCGCATTCCCCGCCTGGGCGGCGGCCTGCACCGCTATACCGAAGAGGAATACCGCCGCCTGTCCTGGGGCGGCCAGGTCATGCGTCAGCGGAATAAACGCACCACCCGCCGCCGGCGTTCCGATCGGCAGGAGGCAGCACGACGAAAGCTTGAAGCGTCGGAACGACAGGAAATGTTCACGGCGACGCAGGTGTCCGTGCCTGCGCCGACGACCGAGACCCTTCCGGAGGCGTCCGAGCAGGTGCCCGGGCACGATCCGTCGGCCGCCGAGACCGGGCCAGGGCAGGACACGGCCCGTTAGAATGGCGGCATGGCCGATCTACTTGCCCATCTCAACCCACAGCAACGGGCTGCTGTCACCGTCCCCAGCGGACACGCACTGATCCTCGCGGGCGCCGGCAGCGGCAAGACCCGCGTGCTCACCACCCGCATCGCCTGGCTGGTCGGTACCGGCCAGTGCTCGCCGGCCGAAATCATGGCCGTCACATTCACCAACAAGGCCGCACGCGAGATGATGGCGCGCCTGAGCACCATGCTGGTGGGGGCCAATCCGCGTGCCATGTGGGTGGGCACCTTCCACGGGCTGTGCAACCGGCTGCTGCGCGCACACCATCGTGACGCCGGCCTGCCGGCCAGCTTCCAGATCATGGACAGCGCCGACCAGCTGGGTGCCATCAAGCGGCTGCTGCGCGGGCTCAACGTCGATGACCAGCAGTTCCAGCCCAAGGCGGTGCAGCATTTCATCAACGGCAGCAAGGAGGCCGGCCTGCGCGCCGCCGACGTGTCCGCCCATGACAGCCACAGCCGTCGGCTGGCCGAGCTGTACGCTGCCTACGACGAGCAGTGCCAGCGCGAGGGCGTGGTGGACTTTGCCGAGCTGCTGCTGCGTGCCTACGAGCTGCTGCAGCGCAACCAGCCGCTGCGCCAGCACTACCAGCAGCGTTTCCGGCACATCCTCATCGACGAGTTCCAGGACACCAACGACCTGCAGTACCGCTGGCTGACGCTGCTGGCCGGCGGTGGGGCCTCGCTGTTCGCGGTGGGCGACGACGACCAGTCCATCTATGCCTTCCGTGGCGCCAACGTGGGCAACATGGCCGCCTTCGAGCGTGACTATGCCGGCCCGCAGCTGATCCGGCTGGAGCAGAACTACCGCTCGCATGCCCATATCCTGGATTCGGCCAACCATCTCATCCGCCAGAACGCGCACCGTCTGGGCAAGGACCTGTGGACCGACGCGGGCGAGGGCGAGCCGGTGCGCATCTTTGCAGCGTTTTCCGACCGCGACGAGGCCCAGTGGCTGCTGGAGGAGATTCGCGCGCTGGTGGCTGATGGCATGTCGCGTTCCGAGATCGCCATCCTGTACCGCTCCAACGCCCAGTCACGCATCCTGGAACACACGCTGTTCTCGGCCGGGGTGCCCTACAAGGTCTACGGCGGGCTGCGCTTCTTCGAGCGGGCCGAGATCAAGCACGCCCTGGCCTACCTGCGGCTGATCGAGAATCCTGACGACGACGGCGCCTTCCTGCGGGTGGTGAACTTCCCGGCGCGCGGCATCGGCGCCCGCACGCTCGAAAACCTGCAGGACACGGCGCGCACCCATGGCATCAGCCTCTACCGTGCCGTGCCGATGACGAGCGGCGCGGGCGGCTCGCGGCTGCTGCAGTTCGTCATGCTCATCGAGCTCATGCGCCAGAACAGCGCCCGCCTGCCGCTGTCGGAGAGCATCGACGACGTGATCGGCCGCAGCGGTCTCATGACCCACTACGAGCAGGAACGCGAGGGGCAGGAGCGCATCGAGAACCTGAAGGAACTGGTCAACGCAGCGCTGGCCTTCCAGGCCGAAGGCGGCATTGATGCCGCCACGCCGGCCAGCGTGGGCCTGGCGGGCACCACGGCCGGCACCGCGCTGCCCGCTGCTTCGGATGGCGCCGTGCTGCCTGCCGATGCCGCGCCCGTGGTGCAGGTCTCGCCGCTGGCGGCCTTCCTGGCTCATGCCTCGCTGGAATCCGGCGATGGCCAGGCCGAGGAGGGCGTGGATGCCGTGCAGCTGATGACCGTCCACGCGGCCAAGGGCCTGGAATTCGAGACGGTGTTTGTCACCGGGCTGGAGGAAGGGCTCTTCCCGCACGAGAACTCGGCGTCCGATCCCGGCGGGCTGGAAGAGGAGCGCCGGCTGATGTACGTGGCCATGACCCGTGCACGTCGGCGTCTGTACCTGTCACTGGCCCAGACCCGGATGCTGCACGGCCAGACCCGCTACAACATGCAGTCCCGCTTCCTGTCCGAGCTGCCCGAGCGTTCGCTGAAATGGCTGAGCGAAATGCCCTCGGCCAGTGCCCAGGGCAGCCTGGGCCTGGGGGCGGAACGCGGCAACCGGGGCTACTATGGAGGCGGCGGCTACGGCGGAGGTGGCTACGGCAGTGGCGCTGGCAACAGCGGCGGCAACTGGCGCCCGCGTCTGGACAGTGCCGTGCACGAGCGCAACCGCCAGTCCGGCTGGGTGCGCCCGGCCGATCCGGGCATCCCGGCCAGTGGCGATGCCAGCGGCAAGGCCCGGGCCGGGCGCGACAGCCGCTACCACATCGGCCAGTCACTGCGTCATGCGCGCTTTGGTGAAGGCGTGGTCACGGGCATCGAAGGCAATGGCGACGATGCCCGCATCCAGATCCGCTTCAAGGCGCCGCACGGCGTCAAATGGCTCGCGCTGGCCGTGGCCAAGCTGGAGCCGGTCTGACGACGCGCGCGGCCTGCGGCGTTCAGAGCAGGCCGGTAGTGCCCGGGTGCTGTTCCAGCAGGCTGTCCAGCAGGGCGGTGCTGCTCATGGAAAGGGGCGTCATGCCCGGGTACTGCGCCTGAGCCCCCAGCGGCATCAGGCCGTCCGTGGCCGGCTGAGCCACACCCACAAGCTCGGGCGACGCGTCCGTGGCCTCCCGCTCGTCGTGAGGGAGGGACAGTGATTTCTTGTCCGGGGTTTTCCAGGAAGGTTCCAGCTCCATCGAGTACGGTCCCGGATCGACCATCCGGTCGTTGGCGTTGTAGGGGGTGAGAAAGATCTCCCCGCCGTCGTTTGACGCATGGTTCCAGTACACCCGACCGAAGTCCTCTGCCCTGATGATGTCGCCCACTTTCAACACGGTGCCGCCGTCTTCTCCGAGGACCAGGGCATCGAGGATGCCATTGGTGTCGTTTGCTTCGGTGAAGTTGGTCACCTTGACGTAGGCAGGGTGCTCACCCGCCACGTCGAAGTACCCGGCAGGGATGTGGAACAGCGGCTTGGCCTCGTTGATGCTGACGGTCTGCTCGACCGCACCCGGCAGGGCCGTGCCCTGGGCATCCTGCACCGGAATGAACTTGAACGAGCCACCTTCGTTCTTCGAGGCGTCCCAGACAACCTTGTCGAAATCGGCGCGGGAAACCACGCTGCCGGCGGTGAGGGCGTCACCATCCTTCAGGCTCATCGTGTTGGCAGCAGCCTCGCCGTCCTTGCCCTGGATGGCCGTGATGCGCACGAAAGATGGTGCGGTGGTACTGTCCGTTCCGTTGAAGATGTCAGCACCCACCGCCTTGTTCTGGTTATACGTATAGGCCACGGACATGTCGGCCTCGTAGGTGGGCAGCGCAGGGGCCTCGTGAATGGTGACGGTCTGCTCGAGCGCGCCCGGCAGAGCCGTACCCTGCGCATCCTGAACCGGGACGAAGCTGAACGAACCCCCCTCGTTCTTCGAGGCGTCCCACACCACCTTGTCAAAATCGGCGCGGGAGATGACCTGATTGGGGACGATGGCGTTGCCGCCCAGCAGGCTCATCGTGCCGGCGGCAGCCTCGCCATCCTTGCCCTGGATGGCCGTGATGCGCACGAAGGCGGGAGCCGTCTCATCGTTGGAGCCGCTGAAGACAGTCGCTCCCAGGGCCTTGTTTTCACCGTGCGCGTAGGAAACCGATGCGTTTTCGCTGTAGGCGGGCAGCGGCTTGACCTGTGGCAACGCGTTTCCGTCACTCCCTTCCGCAGGTTTCGACGCATCCGCGGTGGGGGTGTCTGGCGCGGATGGTGCGGCGGGTTCCGTGGAGGCTGCAGCTGCTGCGTCGGCTACAGCGGGCGTTCTGGATGCCTCAGCCTGCGTGCCTTCGTTCGTGGGCCGGGAAGGGGCTGTCGGTGCGGTTCCGGTTGCCAGCGGGGCCGTGTCCGTAGAGGGGGCAGCGACCGATGATTGTCCTTCGGTACCTGCGTTCGCGTCCTCACGGCTGCTGTCGTGCCCGGTGGAGAGGCGGTTGCGTGCCGAGATATTGTGCAGGGGACCATTGTCCTGCAGGTTGGCACCGGCGGCCACGGCGAAAGCACCCAGAATGCTGGGGCCAAGCAGCGCCGACCCGGTTGCAGCCGTCGTGCCGATGGTGCCAGCCGTGCTGGCAGCTGCGCCGGCTTCAGTCATGGCAGCAGCTTCAGTCGCAGCACCAGCGCCAGTACCGGATGGCAGCCAGAGTGCCGCCTTGTCATCGTCGTCATCCTCCTGGGCTTCGGGTGTCGATGCCTGCGCAAGCTTCAGATGTTCCGGCGTCTCGTCGGCAGGAACACTCTCCTTGGCGTGACGGTAGGCTGCACGTGCATGCCGCAGGACTTCGCGCCGCAGGATATTGTGAGGGGTGAGGGCGTTGCCAGGATGGCTACCGGTCTGGGGAGTCATCGATCGATCTCAGGAGAAAAAGGGACGAAGGGCGGCCATGCGTGAGAGGCGTACAAGGGCGCATTCTTCATTGATACTTATATAGATGATTTGTAGTCGAAAGAAAAACTGGCAGATACGCGGCCGGATGGCGTGACTGGACGGGCGGCCGTTGTGTTCTTTCTGGGAAGCCCATTCAAGGCACTGATAAGAAAAGGGTGCCGGGGACGTGTCCCTCGGCACCCTTGGCAGCTTTCACGGCATGTGTGGCGCTGAATCAGAGTATTCCGTGGCTCACCTGATGTTCAAGCAGGTTGTCCAGCGTGCTCTGGCCATTGACCGAGAGGTGAGAGGACCCGTGGAAGGCCGACGCTGCATCCGTGAAGGACTCGGGGTGCAGGGCTGCCGAGTGACCAGCGATGTCATTGCTGTCTTCGCTGTCTTCAACGTCGGTCTCTTCACCACCGGGCTCGTCGGGAGGCAATCTTCCGGTTCGGGTCTTGGCAACCTCCTCCAGGACCATGTTTTGATTTTTCTCATCGGTTAGGTCTCGTCCTGAAGCATCCACTCCGACAAGCGTGAATCGTCCGCCGTTGTTGGACGAATAGTCCCAGTACAGCTTGTCGAAATCCTCGGGCCGGATCAGGTCACCCAACTTGAGCGTCGTACGCTCGCCGCCGTCCAGCTTGAACATGCCGTCCAGTGTGCCGTTGGTGTCCTGGTGTTCCGTGAGACTGTGGATCCTGTAGTACGAGAATCTATCTTCACCCTCGTACCCCTCCCGGAAAGGCTCACTCTGGAAGTGGTGCACGTAGTCGAAGCCGATGGAGACGGTCTGTTCGGTGGCCCCTGGCATCTCCGTGCCCTCGCTGTCCATCACCGGAATGAACTTGAACGAACCACCCGGCGCTTTCAGCGCATCCAGGAAAACGTTGTCGAACTGCTCCTTGCTGATCACCTGGTCGGTGGTGATGGCCTCGCCCTCTTTGCCCAGGGTCATGGCATCCGAGACTTCTCCGCCATCCTTGTCCAGAACTGCCGTGATCTTCACGAAGGAAGGTGCGTGCGCCGGGTTGGTACCGTTGAAGATGCTCGCGCCGACAGGCTTGTTGTTGGCGTGGATGGCCTGCTGGACCGACTGGTTCGGGGCGTAGTCCGGCGGAGTGGGGGGCGGCGTAGTAGCCGGCGGATTGCTCGGAGATACCGTATCCTCGCCGTTCTTGCCCTGCTCGCCGTCTTCGCCCTTGGTGCCGTCACCCTTGGTGCCGTCACCTTCGTGCTTGGCATCACCATCAGCGGCACCATTCTGCCCGCCGTCGCTGGTTTGCTTGCCATCGCTGGTTTGCTTGCCGTTGTCGCCGGTACCGCTGCTTTCGGTCTCGCTGGTACCGGTTTGGGCACCGCCAGTTTGGGCGCCCCCCGTTTGTGTGCTCTCGCCCGCGCCCGGGGTGCCCGTGTCCGAGCCGCCGCCCGCATTCTGGGGAGGCGTCTGCTCACCGCTCGAGCTGCCCTGAGTCGGGGAGGTCGTCTGCTCGCTGCTGCCCTGGCTGCCCGGAGTCTGAGCGGGTGGCTGGCTTTCGCTGCCCTGGCCAGCGGTATTTTGAGCAGGCGTCTGCTCACCGCTCGGGCTGCCCTGAGTCGGGGAAGTCGTCTGCTCGCTGCTGCCCTGGCCGCTCGGAGTCTGAGCGGGTGGCTGGCTTTCGCTGCCTTGGCCAGCAGTATTCTGAGCAGGCGTCTGCTCACCGCTCGGGCTGCCCTGAGTCGGGGAAGTCGTCTGGTCGCTGCTGCCCTGGCTGCCCGGAGTCTGAGCGGGTGGCTGGCTTTCGCTGCCTTGGCCACCTGCATTCTGAGAAGGCGCCTGGCCGTTGCTGGCCTGGCTACTCTGTCCTTCGCTGGGGGTGGAACCACCTTTATCGGAGCCGCTCCCTTTATTGCGGTCCGAGCCTGAGGTCGAGTCGGAGCCGCCGGCCGAGCCGGAGTCCGAAGCAGAACCCGAGGTCGAGTCATTGCCCGAGCCCGTCACGGGCTTGTTCTCCGAGCCTGAACCCTCTGCGCCCGGTTTGCCGCCTGCGGGCGTGGTGCCGTCGCCGCTGCTGGCGCTTTGGTTGGACGTTTCACCCGCACCGGAAGGCGAACCCGTGTTCTGGGCGGTACCGTCACCCTTGTCGTTTCCGGACTGCTGGCCAGTCGTGTTGTTCGGACCCGTACCGTTATTTGCCGTGCCGGTGCCTGCGTTGGCGCCCGTGTTGGCACCGTTACCCGTGCTGGAACCCGTGCCAGAGCCTGCACCTGTCTGGGAACTTGCCTCATGGCCAGTGTTACCGCCTTCACCGGAAGAGGTGCCCGGGTTGCTGCCGGGGGCAAGGGGGTCGGGGGTCTTGATGACGACAGTCTGCTCGACAGTATTCGGTGCAGTGGTGCCCTGGGCATCCTGCACGGGAACGAAGCTGAAGGAGCCGTCGCTCTTGGAGGCATTCCAGAAGATCCGCTCGAAATCGGCGCGGGAGATGACCTGGCCGACGACGATCTCCTCACCGTTTTCCAGGGTCATCAGGCCGTGGGAACTGCCAGCGTTCTTGCCGCGGATGGCGGTGATGCGGATGAACGCCGGAGTTTCATTGGTGTTGTTGCTATTGAAGACGTTAGCGCCGATGGCCTTGTTCTCGTTGGCGCCATAGTTCAGAGAGCGGGTATTGGCCGGATCGGCAGCGCCAGCGCCCCCCACATTGCCGGAGCCACCCGCGCCACCTGCATTGCCGGAAGCACCAGCACCACCGATACCTCCAGTCGCCCCAGAGCCGCCCGCGTTGCCAGAACCCGCGGCACCACCAGCGGCATTGGAACCACCTGCAGCACCGGTGCCACCCGCAGCGTCGGCACCACTTGCGGCACCGGAGCCGCCTGCAGCGTTGGAACCTCCCGCAGCACCAGAACCGTTCGCGGCGCCCGCATTACTACCAGCGCCGATGCCGCCAGCGCCTGCACCCGAGCCCGAAGCAGAGCCGGAAGCTGCACCAGCATCAGCGCCCGAACCTGCGCCTGCACCGCTGGCTGTTTGTTCGCTGCCACGGTTTCCTTGTGCGTTACCGTCAGCAACCGATCCTTGCTGCCGCCCAGCGCCAGAGGCGAGGGGGGCCGATCCAGTCGAATTCGAAGAGCCGCCACCACTACCACCGCCGCCACCCAGGGCGGCAGCAAGGGCCACGGTGCCCAGGACGGCACCTGCCGTCAGCAGGGTGCCTGAGGCCATACCAGCAGCTCCCGCACCTGCCGCAGCGCCTGCGCCCGCAGCTCCAACACCAGCAGCCCCTGCACCGGCAACTCCCACGCCCGCGGCGCCTGCGCCGGCAGCGCCAGTACCAGCACCAGCAAAACCAGCGCCAGCAACGCCTGCACCGGCCACGCTTGCACCGCCGGTCCCGGCGCCAGCAGCGGTGACAGACGATGCGCCTGCCGCAGCTTCGGCTGCTGCGCCCGTCATGGAAGATCCGCCGGTGACGGATGCCGTGCCGCCCAGGGCATCGGTGGCTGTGGCTGCTTCATCGCCGGTGGGCAGCCATGCGGCATCGTCGTCATCGTCTTCGTTGCGCTCATGGCGCCGGGCAATCTCAGCCACGCCAGCGGCAGCCAGCTGCTTGCCGTCGGCAGCCTCGTCGCCCGTCAGCGCCAGCATGCCGTGGGCATGGTGCTTGGCCGCTGTCGGGTGTGCCTGTACCGACGCGGTGCGCGTCGGCACGGGTTGGGTCATGTCGGTCGATTGCTTGGTCATCGGGGCGGTCTTTCAGGAAAGGAAGTCCGTTGACCGGCGCGATGGCGACATCGGGCATCGTGCCGGAGTTATCTGCACGCTGCATGATGTGTGTCTTCAGGAATCGGCGGTAGGGGCTGTCGGCCGATTGGCCGAGGGGGCGCGACGGGTGGCTTCGCGACCGGATGTGGCCGTGACGCGTCGCACACGACGCCCGCGGCCTGTCCGGCCGGGCGTCGGGGCGCTGTTTCAGGCAGGGATGATGACGCGGGGCCGAAGGCGGTTCAGCTCCGGTCGGTCTCGTCCTGAAGCCGTGGGGGAAGGCTGTTTTGCCCGACCACTTCCACGGTGTCCAGGTAGCAGGCCCACAGGGCACAGGCAATGACGGAAAACACCACCGGCAGGACCAGCAGGAAGATGGGCGAGGCAAAGGGCAGGGCCGGAGTGCCGCTCAGCACCTGGGTCACCAGGGCCACGCTGATCAGGAAGACCAGCAGGCAGAGCGCGTGGCAGACGAAGGCCAGGGCGTTGCGCCCCACGGCCACGGCCGAGAACACCACCGACTTGAGCAGCGGAAGCCCGTGCAGGCCGGCAAAGATGGGCGCATACCACAGCAGCAGGTAGCAGGGCACGGTGATGACGGCCATCGTCATCATCGACTGGAACACCGGCATGATGAGGTTGCTCATGGTCTCGGCGTCGGGAACCTTGTTGGCCGGCATCTGGCTCAGCGTCTCGAACATGGCCGCCACGGCATCCTGGTAGCCCGACAGCCAGGCAGCACCCGTGTCGATGGCCAGGCTGAGCAGGCCCAGCTGGGCCACGGTCAGCAGCGCCCGGCGGTTGCCCTGCGCCCAGCCGAAGAAGACGCGGGCGTTGAAGATCTGCGTGAAGGGACGCGTGCCGGGTTCTGGCATGGCGGCGCTCTGCGCGGCCAAGGGCGTGTCGCTGCCGGGCGGTGCCAGCTCCCGCAGGGTGGCCAGGTAGCCCACCAGCAGCACCGGCACCACCAGCTTGGCCAGCACCAGGCCGAGAATGCCCAGGATTCCGAACAGGTTGCTGGCCGTGATCAGCATCAGCATGAGCAGCAGCAGGGGCAGGGGGGCCCGCCCCAGCAGGCCGAAGCCGCGCTTGAGCCAGTACCAGCCATGGCTGGCGGGCACGCGGTGGACCTGGATGCCGCTGGAAGTCGTCTGTCCTGCCATGTCAGTGCAGTTCTCCCGAAAGCGTGCGGCGATCGGTCAGAATCCGTTCGAAGTGGGTGGGATCCTTGGGCTGCAGCATGGCAGCCTCGCGGGGCAGCAGCAGGTCGTAGAGGCGCGACAGCCAGAAACGCAGGGCTGCGGCCCGCAGCGCCATGGTCCAGCCCCGGCGCTCGATGTCCTGCAGGGGGCGCACGCTGCGGTAGCCGGCCAGCAGGGCCTCGGTGCGTGCCGGGTCCAGATGGGCGTCGTCGGCCGCCAGGCACCAGTCGTTGCAGACCACGGCCAGGTCGAACAGCCAGGTGCCGTGGCAGGCGAAGTAGAAGTCGATGACGCCGGGGGTGGACGGCGTGGTGAACAGCACGTTGTCGCGGAAGCAGTCGGCATGGACGGCCGAGGCGGGCAGATCCTGCCATTCGGACGTGGCCATCCAGGCCTGCTGGGCAGCCAGCTCGTCTTCGGCCAGCGCCAGCTGGGCGGGCGCAAGCTTCGGACGCAGTTCCTTGATGGCCTGGGGCCACCAGCCCGGGCCGCGCACGTTGGCCGGGGCCGGTCCGAAGTCGGCAGCCGCCAGGTGCATGCGGGCCAGCAGCGCGCCCATGGCCTGACAGTGTTCCGGTGTGGTGTCCACGACCGACTTGCCGGTCAGCCGCGTGACCAGCGTGGCGGGCTTGCCGTTGAGCATGCTGAACAACTGCCCCTGGCGGTTGGCCAGTGGGGCCGGGCAGGGAATGCCACGGCGGGCCAGATGCTGCATCAGCTCCAGGTGGAAGGGCAGCTGCTCGACAGGCAGCCGCTCGACCAGGGTGAGGACCCAGCGGCCCTTGGCCGTGTCGACGAAGTAGTTGGTGTTCTCGATGCCCGAGGCGATGGGTTCGATGGCCAGCAGCTCGCCGGCATCGTACTGGGCCAGCCAGTCCTTGAGCTGCTGATCGGAGACGACGGTGAAGACGGCCATGGGGCGGATCCGGGGGTGGGGTGGGGATGCGCCGATTCTAACCGTGTGACGGAATGCCCCGTCGGTTCGGTCGGGCGGTGTCGGTCGGGGTCGACGGGTCAGAGCTGCAGGTTCAGCTGGCGCTCCTCGCTGGTGGCATAGAAGCCGCGCTGCTGGTAGAAGTCGAAGATGGCGTTGACCACCTCGTCCGGATCGTCGATGACGCGGATCAGCTCCATGTCGGCAGCCGAGACGGTGCCATGGGCCACCAGCGTGTCGTTCATCCAGTCCAGCAGGCCCTTCCAGAAGGTCGAGCCCACCAGAATGACCGGAATGCGTCGTCCCACCCGGGTCTGGATCAGCGTGAGCACCTCCATCAGCTCGTCCAGCGTGCCCCAGCCGCCGGGCGCAGCCACGAAGGCGGCAGCGTACTTGGCAAAGGCCACCTTGCGCGGGAAGAAGTGCCGGAAGTGCAGGGACACGTCCTGATAGGGGTTGTCGTGCTGTTCGTTGGGCAGCTCCATGTTGAGGCCCACCGAAGCCGAGGCGCCGGCAAAGGCCCCCTTGTTGGCGGCCTCCATCAGTCCCGGACCGCCGCCCGAGATGACGGCGAAGCCCGCGTCGGAGAGCTTGCGCGCCAGCGTCTCGGTCTCCTTGTACCAGCGGTGCTCGGGCTTGATGCGGGCGCTGCCGAAGATCGAGACGGCCGGGCGGATGTCCGCGAGCGCCTCGGTGGCCTCGACGAACTCTGCGATAATGCCCAGCACGTGCCAGGACTCTCTTGCCTTGATGGCGGTCGATCGCTCGCTGGGCATCATGTTGCTCAGCTTGGGTGTATTGGGGATAGCTTTCAGGATGTTCTTGACCATGGGTCCCGGGTTCTTTTTGCTGCTTTTCTCTCCGTACCGGGCGGTTCCGGAGGCAGGTGTGGCTGTCTTTGCTGGTTCCGAGCGTATCAGACTCCGGCCGAGCGGCCGGCTTTGACCCCCGGGCGCGGCCCTGTTTCCGTCAGACCGACGTTTCCCGATGACCGACACCCAGACCCTGCTGCTGGTCGATGGCTCCAGCTACCTGTTTCGCGCCTATCATGCCCTGCCGGACCTGCGCAACAAGGCGGGCGAGCCGACCGGCGCCATCCATGGGATGGTCGGCATGCTGCGTCGGCTGCGCGACGACACCCGGCTGCATGGCGGGGCCACGCTGGGCGCGGTGATCTTCGATGCGCCGGGGCGCACCTTCCGCGACGACCTGTACGAGCACTACAAGGCCAACCGCAGCCAGACCCCCGAGGCGCTGGTGGCGCAGATCGCGCCCATCCATGAGCTGACCCAGGCGCTGGGCTGGCCGCTGCTGGTGGTGCCGGGCATCGAGGCCGACGACGTGATCGGTACGCTGGCCACCCGCGCACGCGCCGCCGGCATGCGCACCATCATCTCCACCAGTGACAAGGACCTGGCGCAGCTGGTCGATGACGAGACGCTGCTGGTCAACACGATGACCCGCGACGGCGTGCCGCCCACCGTGATGGACGCTGCCGGCGTGCGCGACAAGTTCGGCGTCGATCCGGGGCAGATCATCGATTTCCTGACGCTGACCGGCGATGCGGTGGACAACGTGCCGGGCGTGGACAAGGTTGGGCCCAAGACGGCCGCCAAGTGGCTGAATGAATACGGCTCGCTGGATGCCATCCTGCAGCACGCTGACGAGATCAAGGGCAAGGTGGGCGAGAACCTGCGCGCAGCGCGCGACTGGCTGCCGCGTGGCCGCGAGCTGGTGACGGTGCTGCGTGACGCCGACCTGAGTGCTTGGGTGGGCGGCGTGGAGACGCTCAAGCTGCGCCCCGAGGATGAGGAGGCGTTGCTGGGGCTGTTCGATCGCTGGGAGCTGCGCACCTTCGCACGCCGGCTGGTGGCCGATCGGCAGCGACGCGAGGCGGGGGCTGGCATGGGCCACGGTGCGGATACGACAGGCGCTGCTGCGGGTGAGGGGGCATCGGCCGGGCAGGGCACGTCGGGACAGGTATCGGCCGGAGCGGCAGGCAGCCGGGCAAGGCATGGTGCGGCCGGCGATGGCGCCGCGGGGCTGGAAGCGCTGCCTGGCGGCATTGGCCACTTCACGCGTGACGGCATCGTGCTGGAAGCACCGCCCGCGGGCGAGCTGCAGGCCGAGATGGTGACCACGCGCGCGGCGCTGGATGCGTGGCTGGCGCGCGTGCAGGCGGCCGACCGGGTGGCCATCGACACCGAGACCACCTCGCTGGATCCGCACGCGGCGCGGCTGGTGGGCATTTCGCTGGCGGTGACGCCCTGGCAGGCCTGCTACATCCCGGTGGGGCACAACTATGCGGGCGTGCCCGAACAGCTGCCGCTGGACGAGGTGCTGGCGGTGCTGAAGCCCTGGCTGGAAAGCGACGCACCGCAGAAGGTGGGCCAGAACATCAAGTACGACATGCACGTGCTGGCCAATCACGGCATCACGCTGCGCGGCGTGGTCGATGACACGATGCTGGAGTCCTACGTGCTGGAGGCGCACCGCACCCACGGCATGGATGCGCTGGCCGGACGCCATCTGAATCGCACCACCATCACCTACGAGGAAGTGGCGGGCAAGGGCGCCAAGGCCATCGGCTTCGACCAGGTGGCACTGGACGTGGCCACCACCTACGCGGCCGAGGACGCCGACGTGACGCTGCAGCTGCATCGCACGTTGTGGCCGGCCATCGAGGCCAGCGAACGGCTGCGCCACATCTACCGCAACATCGAGATGCCCACGCTGCAGGTGCTCTATGACATGGAGCGCCACGGCGTGCTGCTGGACCGAGACCGGCTGCGGGCCCAGTCGCAGCAGCTGGCCGAACAGCTGCAGGAGCTGGAAAAGCAGGCGCACGAACTGGCCGGCCAGCCCTTCAACCTAGGTTCCACCAAGCAGCTGGGCGAGATCCTCTTCGAGCGGCTGGGGCTGCCGGTGGTGAAGAAGACCCCGGCCGGCAAGCCGTCCACCGACGAGAGCGTGCTGGAGAAGCTGGCGCTGGACTACCCGCTGCCCAAGGTGCTGCTGCAGTGGCGGGGCCTGGCCAAGCTCAAGTCCACCTACACCGACAAGCTGCCGGAGATGGTCGACCCGAAGACCGGGCGCGTGCACACCACCTATTCACAGGCCGTGGCCATCACTGGCCGGCTGGCCTCCAGCGACCCGAACCTGCAGAACATTCCGGTGCGCACCCCGGAAGGGCGACGCATCCGCGAAGCCTTCATTGCGCCGCCCGGTCACCAGATGATGTCGGCCGACTACTCGCAGATCGAGCTGCGCATCATGGCGCACATCTCGCAGGATGCCGGGCTGCTGAAGGCCTTCGCTGATGGCGAGGACGTGCACCGCGCCACCGCATCCGAAGTCTTCGGCGTGCCGATTGCCGAGGTCAACAGCGAGCAGCGCCGCTATGCCAAGGTCATCAACTTCGGCCTCATCTACGGCATGAGCGCCTTCGGCCTGGCCGCCAACCTGGGCATCGAACGTGGCGCGGCACAGGCCTACATCGACCGCTACTTTGCCCGCTACCCCGGTGTGGCCGCCTACATGGAGCGTACCCGCGCCCAGGCCCGCGAGCAGGGCTACGTCGAGACCGTGTTCGGCCGCCGGCTGTGGCTGCCCGAGATCGGATCATCCAACATGGGCCGCCGCCAGATGGCCGAGCGCGCCGCCATCAACGCCCCCATGCAGGGCACGGCTGCCGACCTCATCAAGCTGGCGATGATCGACGTGCACGCCTGGCTGCGACGCGAGAACCTGGGCGCCCGCCTGGTGATGCAGGTGCACGACGAACTGGTGCTGGAAGTGCCCGACGCCGAGGTGGAACGCCTGAAGACCGACCTGCCGGCGCGCATGGCCGGTGTGGCCCAGCTTTCGGTGCCGCTGCTGGCCGAAGTGGGCGTGGGCGAGAACTGGGAGCAGGCGCATTGAGCGCCGACTCAATCTGGGGGGCGCCCACGACGTGCCAGGTGATGAGTCAGGGGTAGAGTCAGGGGTAGAGTCAGGGGTAGAGTCAGGGGTAGAGTCAGGGGTAGAGTCAG
>ERZ773009.1002-NODE-1002-length-20177-cov-3.460093_pt1 | contig 20177 bp, 13 predicted proteins | sample MGYA00580663_ERZ773009 | MGnify/ENA primary metagenome ERZ773009 (study PRJEB29015, sample SAMEA2737969) | human oral metagenome | biome: human oral; feature: human-associated habitat; material: dental | place: China | collected 2026 ... | reverse complement strand
TGGAATACCTTCGTATTTTTTTAATCCCCCTTGGACATTCTCTCCTGTTTTAATTTTTACAGTTTCTCCTAGTCCATTTTTCAATATTTCGTCAATACGACTGCTATTTTTTTCAATTATCCTTTTGTAGTTCGGATATGCCCTTAACATCGCTTCTGTTTCTTTATACTTATCTATTTTATTTGTCTGTCTTAATTTTTCTGCAACTCTATTTGCCACTTCATCTGCTATTTTGTCAATTTCTCATGCACTTTTGAACGACGTGCTCCCCGTTTCGCCTGTGTTGCCTTCCAGTCTTCTCCACCAGTTTGAGCTCGGCGAACTGGAGATGAACTTGGAGGAAACGCTTCAAGCCGGACATCTTCATGCCATTTCGGATCGACCAAAGATCGATCTGAGGTATGACGATATGGTGGCTCCCGTTGCAAGGGTACGCAGAATGGCTGGGGGTGCGTTGGCTCATCTGGCGTCGCATTCTGATTGCTGGCAACGCCGAACACTTGGTGGAATTCATCCCCGGCGGATTCTTGGCCGTTTCAGCGAGGACGATCATGCAATTTACGAGAATCGTCTTTACAAGAGTCTTCTGGATCGTCTCGATCGATATATATCGAGACGGCTTGCACGTATTGCTAGTGTGCGGAGACGTTTGCAGGAGGCGCTTGACTTTCAGAACTCGGAGAATGTTTACTATCTGCTTCGAGAGGATATTTGCACGTTGTGGGGGGAGGCATTTTCTGATATCTCTCTGATAAGTTCTCGCCTTGATGCGGGCGTCAGGTCGTTACTTAGAATCAGGAGAATGCAGCGCGACATTCGTGGTCTTCGTCAGAAAGGTCTTTACAAACATCTTGATGGAGTGTCTGAAGTTTCCTTGCATCTTCATCGAACGAACATACTCAATCACGATCCACATTACCGTCATCTTCCGCGATTGTGGGATCAGGTGCGTCACGAGGAGGGGGGGCTTCAGGTCAGTCCTGAAGATAAGCTCGAGAGAAGTCGGCGCTTACAGAAGGCATATTCTGACTATATTGGTCTCGTGTTGCGGAAGTCTTTGGAGAAGTATGGCTTTTTCAGTAGTGGCGGAGCAGAGGAGTTCCGGTGGGCAGGGAGTCTCTTTTCCGTTATCCGTACTGGATTGGATTGGGTTTTGACGGAAGGGGAAGGTAAAAGGTCTCTTCGTTTTATTCCCATGGCGTGGTTCGGAGATATTGTCGCAGACAATTTTCACGTGGATGACGGATGCTTTGTCTGTTGGCCGGGAAATACCGGAAGTCTATCGTTTGGGAGGTTCATGCGTGTTTCACCCCTGGACCTCTACGTTGTCGAGCGTTTCGGGCGGAGCTTGGATGAGTGGATGTTGAAGTTACTGGTCGGCTCGTATGGTCAGAAACTCGGCCCATTACCTCGAGACGTCAAGGCGCTAGTTGATGGATGGTCGGAGCAGTTCTTCTCCCACTCATCCACTCACTCGAGTCTGATCGCACCCCTTGATGTGGAGAAGATTGCAGTGCTTCGTAATAGGGTTGGAAAAGACTGCAATGAAAAGGTAGGGGGGCAGATCATGCTCGCGGTGGAAAAGATGACTGCCATGTCAAACCTGTGCGGATGTGGAAATGCATACTTTGGGAGAAATGGCATCCACGGCTTCTATTGTTGTTGCAATACCTGTGGTAAGAGATGGTCCCTTGGTGTTTCAGACGGGAATATGCTGTTCGAGATGAGCCCTGACTCTGCGCCCGAGTGTTCCTCCGATCAAGAGTTTGCATGGGGGGGGCGCCATTGGCTTCATTTTGAAACTCTTCCGAATTCTTGAGACCCCCTGGCTGATACGAGTTGGTGATGAAAATACGTCTGGCGACGTAACTTTGCGTTACTTGGCACGCCGCTTGCGCACCGCCTGCGCCAGTGTCTGCAGCACGGGAATGGTCTGTTCCATGCTCAGGCAGGCGTCGGTGACGGAGACGCCGTACTGCAGCGGCTGACCAGGCTGGATGTCCTGGCGGCCTTCGTTCAGGTGGCTCTCGATCATCACGCCGGTGATGCGGGCATCGCCTGCGGCGATCTGGCCGGCCACGTCCTGGGCCACCTCGATCTGGCGGCGGTGCTGCTTGCTGCTGTTGGCGTGCGAGAAGTCGATCATCACCTGTTCGCGCAGGCCATTCTTCGCCAGCAGCTGGCAGGCAGCATTCACGTCGGCCGCGCTGTAGTTGGGGGCCTTGCCGCCGCGCAGGATGATGTGGCAGTAGGGGTTGCCGTGGGTCTCGAAGATGGCGGCCAGGCCCATCTTGGTGATGCCCATGAAGGCGTGTGAGGCCTGGGCAGCCAGAATGGCGTCGGCCGCCACTTTCACGCCGCCGTCGGTGCCATTCTTGAAGCCCACGGGGCAGGACAGGCCGCTGGCCAGCTGGCGGTGGCTCTGGCTTTCGGTGGTGCGTGCGCCGATGGCGCCCCAGCTGATGAGTTCGCTGATGAACTGGGGTGAGAGCAGGTCGAGGAATTCGGTGGCGACGGGCATGCCGAGCTGCAGCACGTCCAGCAGCAGCCTGCGGGCCATTTCCAGGCCCTGGTTGATGGCGTAGCTGTCGTCCATGTGCGGGTCGTTGATGTAGCCCTTCCAGCCGACGGTGGTGCGGGGCTTCTCGAAGTAGACGCGCATCAGGATGAGCAGGTCGTCGGAGAGGGCGTCGGCCTGCGCCTTGAGCTGGCGGGCGTAGTCCATGGCCTGGGCGTGGTCATGGATGGAGCAGGGGCCGACGACGACCAGCAGGCGATCATCCTGGCCGGAGAGGATGCGGCAGACGGCCGCACGGCTGTCCTCGACCAGCTGGGTGGTGGTGTCGGGGGCGGGCAGCCATTCCTGCAGCAGGGCCGGGGTGATGAGGGGGCGTATCGCCTTCATGCGGGTGTCGTCCACCCGGCGGGTGCTGCTGGGGTCGAGCGGGGTGGCCGTGCGTGCTGCGGTGGTCATGGTCTGGAAGCCCTGGATGTCGTTTTGCTTCCAGTATATTGCTCTGCAGCAGCTATCGCCCGCCTCGAAGGGTGCGAGGAAGGGTTAACCCTTGGGGGTGGCGACTCGGGCGCATGGCGCCCAGGGAGGGCGCTGGCGCGGGGAGCCAAGGAGGGGCTGGGCAGGCCATGACCGAAGGTGTGATCCGGGCGGGCATGGGCCGCCCGCTTTCGGCCTTCCGACGTGCCCTGCCAGGGCATGAGGATCGGCCAGGGCGTGCAGGTCGGAAACGGTTCAGTCGGTCAGTTCGAGAATGACGACGTGCTTGTCGGCCAGCGGCCAGGTGCGGCCGGCGATGCGCTCGTTGTTGAAGCGGGCAACGACGGTCTCGGGCGTGTCGCTGAGCGACTTCATGCGCGAGGTGGAGACACCCGCAGCGCCACGGGGCGGGATGCCCGGGGGCGGGACGGTGCGGCCGAAGGACATGGTGTCGCGGCGCATGTCGAAGTAGCCGCGCGGCCGGCTCATGATGACCATGGCCCGGGCGTCCGGGTCGGCATGCACGATGCGCTGCAGGCGGAAGTTGACGATGTCGCTGCTGCGCGGGAAGGGGCTCCGGTAGATGTGGTGCGTGGGGTAGCCCGGCGCACTGATCACGAATTCATAGGTCTGGCTGCCGCTGGCCTGGAAGCCGCCCCAGCGGCCGTTGGTGCCGGTGCGCTGGCTGTGGACCGGGGTCTGGCTGGTACGGATGCCGGTGTTGGCATCGACGGTGTAGACCTCGACCTGCGCGCCCTTGAGCGGCAGGTTGGTGGGAAAGCCGCCGTTCTGGCCTTCCACGCCGCTGACCATGCCATCCAGCGTGACGTCCTGTTCGGCCACGATCTCGGGCTGGGCAGGCGCCTTGCCGGTGATGAACTGATGCATGACGCTGAAGGCTGCCGCGGAATGGGCCACTTCACGGTGGTCGGCGCCGGGCAGGACCTGGTTCCGGGCGCCCTTGAGCGTTTGGCTTTCAGGGCGGATGTTGGTGCTGAGCAGCGGGTTGCCGATCCACTCGCCGGTGGGTTGGGCGTACTTGTCGTTGTTGTCGGAACGCAGGGTGAGCCACTGGATGCCGGTGGGCACTTCGTTGCCCTGGGCGTCCTTGGGCCGGTTCAGGCCCTTCAGGAAGTTGGACAGGCCCGAGAACTCGCTCTGTTCGCGCAGGCCCTTGACGGCCCAGACGCCATGGGCGGGCGTGCCGGCCAGAATGGCGTGGCTGACGCTGGCCTGACCATCGCCGTTCTGGATGTAGTTGCGGATGGCGTTGCCGCCGCGACCGCTGCCGATGAGGATGACCTTGTCGGTCTTGTCCCGGGCCTTGATGGCGGCGACTTCGGCTCTCAGGTAGGCCATGTAGTCGGCGCTGCTGCTGCGGCCGGCCTGGGGCTGGGTGTCGTCGTCACGCGCGTAGGGGTAGGGCAGGTTCAGCGTGTGCAGCTTGGCGGTGGGCCAGCCGTTGGACTCGAAGCGCCACAGCATGGTCTGCCAGCTGGCGGCGCTTTCGCCGTTGTCGTGCACGAACAGGATGGACGGGTGTGTATCGAGGGCTGCGGGCCTGATGACGTTGCAGCCTGCCAGCAGCAGGACGCCGAGACCCGCTGCTTGCAGGGTTCGGCGTTTCGGGGCTCGAAACTGGGGTTTCGATGACACGGTTTCCTCCGGATCGGGCATTCGGGTGATGCAGGGGCGCAGACCAGCACCTGCCGGTCCCGGCCGGCGGCGCTGCGGGCATTATGCCCGATCCCCTCGGGGGATACGGACAAGCCCTCGGAAAGGCGCTGATCCGTCCTGGCAGCGCCATGCACTGGCGCGGCTGGGCGGCACGGATATCCGCCATTCCGGAGCGTGACTCCGGAATGGCCGGACCCGGCGGGTCTTTCCTTGGTGAAGATGATACGTTGGGCGCAGCCGACGGGCAGCGGCAGCGCCTGAATGGGCCGACAAGCGACTAGAATGGCGGGATGATCGATATTCAAACATTGCGCCGAGACGCCGCACAAGTGGAAAGTCGTCTCAAGACCCGCGGGTTCGTCTTTGACCGCGCCGGCTACGAGGCCCTGGAGGCCCGTCGCAAGGCGCTGCAGACGCGTGCCGAGGCGCTGCAGGCGCAGCGCAATGCGCTGTCCAAGCAGATTGGCCAGGCCAAGGGCAAGGGTGAGGATGCCAGTGCGCTGCTGGCCGAGGTCAACGCCGTGACGCAGGAGCAGGCCGGCATTCCGGCCGAGCTGGAGTCGGTGCAGGCATCGCTGGATGCGCTGCTGGCCAGCCTGCCCAACCTGCCGCACGAGTCGGTGCCGGTGGGCCGCAGCGAGGCCGACAACGTGGAGGTGCGCCGCTGGGGCACGCCGGCCACCTTCGACTTCGCGGTGAAGGACCACCTGGACGTGGGCGAGCCGCTGGGGCTGGACGCGGCCGCTGGGGCCAAGCTCTCGGGTGCACGGTTCACCGTGATGCGCGGTGGCGTGGCGCGCCTGCACCGGGCACTGGCCCAGTTCATGCTGGACATGCACACCACGCGGCATGGCTATACCGAGTGCTACACGCCGTATCTGGTGAATGCTTCCGCACTGTTCGGCACCGGGCAGCTGCCCAAGTTCGAGGAAGACCTGTTCCGGGTGCAGAAGCTGGGCGACCAGGGACCGGCGGCCGGGACGGAGGCCGGGCAGGAGGCGTCGGGTCAGGCGGTGCCGGCCACGATGTACCTGATTCCGACCAGCGAGGTGTCGCTGACGAACCTGGTGGCGGGCGAGATTCTGCCGGGCGAGGCGCTGCCGCTGCGGCTGACGGCGCATACGCCGTGCTTCCGCTCCGAGGCGGGCTCGTATGGCCGTGACACGCGCGGGATGATCCGCCAGCACCAGTTCGACAAGGTGGAAATGGTGCAGGTGACACGCCCCGAGGACTCCTACGCGACGCTGGAATCGATGGTGGGCCATGCCGAAGCCATCCTGCAGGCGCTGGAGCTGCCGTATCGGGTGGTGGCCCTGTGCACCGGTGACATGGGCTTTTCGGCCGCCAAGACCTATGACCTGGAGGTGTGGCTGCCGGGGCAGTCGGCCTATCGGGAGATCTCGTCCATTTCCAATACCGAGGCCTTCCAGGCCCGGCGGATGCAGGCACGCTTTAGGCCGGCCGATGCCGAAGGCAAGGGCGGCAAGGGCAAGGCGAAGCCCGAGCATGTGCACACGCTGAACGGTTCCGGCCTGGCCGTGGGCCGCACGCTGGTGGCCGTGCTGGAAAACCACCAGCAGGCCGATGGCTCGGTGCGCATTCCGAAGGCGCTGCAGCCCTACATGGGCGGGGTGGAAGTGCTGAAGCCCTGATGCGCAGCATCATAGAAGCGGGAACGGCCCCTGATGGGGCCGTTCCTGTTTTGAGTCTTTCCGGTACAGAGCAGCGTGGCCAGTGCCGCCCGCCAACGGCACTGCGCCATCGGGAAGAACCGATGGACGATATCCGGGGTGCCATCACGCTGGCGCAAGACGAGGGCTTTCAGAATGAAAGAGAAGTTGACGACCTTTGACCCGGCCGAGTACCTGACGACGGATGAGGGGATCGCCTACTTCATGGCTGATGCCTTCGAGACCGGGGACGCGGCCTACATTGCGCACGCGGTGGGCGTGGTGGCGCGCGCCAAGGGCATGAGCGAACTGGCGCGCCAGACCGGCGGGCTGTCATGTGAGCAGCTCTATCGCTCCTTCAGTGAGGAAGGCGACCACACATAAGAGTCTGTGCCACAGCCGGCAGCGGCAGGTTCCTAGTTTCCCAGAACCGATACTTTCACCAATCGAAGCGGTCGTAAAAAACCGGCCTTATTAAGGTTTCTCCTAGCGACGGCTGCTCAGCCCCAAATCTCCCTCTTGGCTGCTTCGCTTAGAACGTCGCAAAGGATGGCCCGAAGGCTAGATGCAATGGATGTTCCGACCTTGTTCATTATCTTCTTCAAGCGAAGCGAGGCAACCTGCGTCTTCGGGCTGTCTTTCGTCAACTCAGTCAAGTCAGAACGAAACCGTTGTAGTTCTTCGGGGGATAGATCGGCTGCATCTTCGAGCAACTCAACGGCACTTGCGATTTTTCGTTCGGTCCAAGGAAACGCTTTACCGCAGTTGTAGCAGAACGCCGGGGGGGCATAGACACGCGATACGAACATGCCTTCAATTTGAAAGAGGCCCCGAATAGATACGTCGCAACTCGGACATTGCATGATGGTCGCTTCGCCACACTTCGAGCAAAATCTTTCCTGAAGTTCAGGGTATTCATCTGCGGAGCATGTTGCAACATGCCCATTCTGGCAGACTTGAGCGACTCGATACGCACCCATGCCTTCTCTTCTCTGTAATGGTTCTGTATGAACCAAAATCATTGATTATTTTAATTTACTGATTTTATTGAATATTTGGCGGAGAGGGTGGGATTCGAACCCACGGTACCGTTACCGGTACGCCTGATTTCGAGTCAGGTACATTCGACCACTCTGCCACCTCTCCGTGTCCTTGCGGTCAAGACACCGGATTATGCCAGAACCTGCCCGCATGTCAACGAGCAAGCCGGGGAAGGGTGGGCCGCTGTTGCAGCAGGGCCGGGTAGCTCATGCGGTTGGCGCGGCCCGGGCGGTCTGGGGGCCGCTTGTGTGGTGTTGACCATACTCGGACAATAGCGGCATGCACGGATCTTTCTACATTGTTCTGATTGCGCTGGGCATCTCGCTGGCTCTGCGTCCCTGGCGGATGCTGCGGGGGGGCGCACTGCTGACCCCGGTGCTGGCAACGCTGGTGCTCCTGCCCTGGATGTGGGCGCTGCCGCGCCTGCACATTGCGCCGGTGCAGCTGCAATGGTCGGGGGCCTGTCTGGTGCTGCTGATGCTGGGCTGGCCGCTGGCCATCCCGGTGCTGTGCCTGGTGGGCGTGCTGTCGGGATGGTTCGTGCCGCAGCCGTGGCCAGACGTGTTCGACAGCATCCTGTGGCTTGGCGTGGCGCCGGCCACCTTTGCCATGCTGCTGGGGGCCTTGGTGCGCCGCCTGCTGGGCGAGCATCTGTTCGTCTACATTCTGGGCCGGGGCTTTCTGACGACGGTGATCTGCCTGTTCCTGAGCGGGGCGCTGGCGCAGTGGACCGGCATGCGGCTGGGGCATGGCAGTGACGAGTTCTCGTCCATGGTGGCGCGCTGGCTGTTGGCCTGGGGCGATGGCTTCTTTACCGGGATGTGGACGGCCATCTTCGTGGCGTTCAAGCCCAGCTGGCTGGCCACGTGGTCGGACCGGCTGTACTTGCGTCGCCCTCCGCCGGATGCCGAGGCCGATGACCGTCCGGTGCCGCCGGCTCTCGATCTGGTGGAGCTGCACGAGAAGGACGAGGTGAAGGGCGCTTCCGATCGGCAGTGAGCCCGCTTTTTGGGGGCTTTTGGGCCGCACGGAATGACTTGTACGGCCTTGCATGACGCCTCCGACCGCCCTCATCGACGATCCCCTTGAGGGGTCTTGTGGCCCTGCTTTCGATGGTGTCCAACCGGCCGAGCGGGCGCCGAGGCATCGGGCAATCCGCCATCCTGCCTAGGCCCGTCATCTTTCGTGAAGCCCTTCGGGCAGGCGCTTTGCCCTAGCCTTGCGGGGTGATCCATCCCGCATCCTTCATTCCCCGTCTGACGCTGCTGGCCGGCTGCCTGCTGGCGTCGGCCTGCGCGCTGGAGTTCTCCGGCTGGTTGCCGCCCGTGGGCTGGCTGCCGGGCTGGGCATTGCTGGGGGCGCTGCTGGTGCTGCCGGCGCGGTTGCGACCGCTGGGCATGGGGTTGATGGTCAGTGCGGCGCTGGCGCTGTCCATCCATCAGGCGCTTCAGACGCGGCTGGATCCGGCGCTGGAGGATGTGCCGCTGGTGGTGGAGGGCGCGGTCAGCAGCCTGCCGTCGCGTCAGGGCTTTGGCGACCGGGTGCTGTTTGCGGTGCAGGCCTGCGGGCCGCTGGATGAGGCAGCATCCCTGCCTGGCTGTGAGGGTCTGGGGCAGGTGTCGCTATCGTGGGGCACGCCGAAGTCCGGGGCGCAGGATGATGCGGATGGGCCGTCCGCGGATGACGTGTGGCCCGAACCGGGCCAGCGCTGGCGGCTGCTGGTGAAGCTGCGCAGGCCGGTGGCGGCGGTGAATCCGGACGCTTTCGATACCGAGCAGCGCATGTTGCAGCAGGGCATCGGGGCTGTGGGCAGGGTCGTGAAGCGGCAGCGCTTGCAGGATGAACCCGCCTGGCAGCAGGGCATGGCGGGGCTGATGCGCTGGGTCGAATCGGTGCGTGCGGTGTTGAGGCAGCATCTGGAAACGCTGCAGGCACGCATCGATCCGGCACGGGGACAGGATGAAGGGCGCTGGGCCCTGATGGGCATCGTCACGGGGCTGTCGCTGGGGGATCAGGCCGCCATGGGGGCAGAGCAGTGGGGGCTCTTCAGCCGGACCGGCGTGAGTCACCTGATGGCGATTTCCGGCATGCATGTGACCTTGCTGGCCATGGTCGTGTCGGCGGGCTGCCTGGGGCTGCATCGCGCGCTGGCGCGGCGTGCGAGCGGACGGTGGCTGGCGCGGCTGTCGCGCGTTCCGCGTCAGTGGCTGGTGCTGGTGCCTGGTGTGCTGACGGCCTTTGGCTACGCGCTGCTCTCGGGGTGGGGTGTGCCGTCGCAGCGGACCTGCTTCATGCTGCTGGCGGCCGCGGTTCTGAGTGTGGGGGGGCGCAGCCAGAATGCGGTGACGCCGGTGCTGCTGGCAGCGGCCGCCATTGTGGCGCTGGATCCGTGGTCGGTGGCGCAGGCGGGGTTCTGGCTTTCGTTCTGTGCGGTGCTGGCGCTGGTCTGGTGTGCGCAGCAGCCGCTGGGCGGGGGGATGGAAGAAGGCGATGCACTCTCCGGGACCCGATGGTGGCAGCAGGGCCGCGTGGGGCAATGGTGGGCGGCACTGCGTGACGCGGCCCGCAACCAGTGGGCGGCGACGGTGCTGCTCACGCCGCTGACGATTGCTTTCTTTTCCACCTGGTCGTTGATCGGTCCGGTGGCCAATGTGCTGGCCATTCCGTGGGTGGGGCTGGTGCTGACGCCGATGGCCATTGGGGTGATGCTGCTGGCACCGGTCTTTCCATGGCTGGCCGGCTGGCTGCTGAAGGCGCTGTTGCTGCAGCTGGGCTGGCTGATGGCGTTTCTGCGCGGTCTGGATGCCTTGCCGCTGGCCAGTATCCAGCTGCCCCGGCCCGGGGTGTTCGCGCTGGGGTGTGCGCTGCTGGGGGCGGTGCTGATGCTGGCGCCCGTGGGGTTGCGCCGCCCGAGGCTGGGTGTCCTGTGCCTGCTGCCGCTGCTGCTGGCCAGCCCTAGGCACGCACCGCCCGATGCGCTGGTGGTGACGGCACTGGACATTGGCCAGGGCAGCATGATTGTGGTGGAGCAGGGCGATAAACGCCTGCTGTACGACACGGGGGCGTCCCGCCTTGGCGGGCGCAGCGCCATCGACGCGACCCTGGTGCCGTGGCTGAACAGCCGGGGGCTGAACGGGGTGGACGTTCTGGTGGTGTCGCATCTGGATGCGCACCATGCGGGCGGGGCAGCGCGTGCAATGGCGGCGTTGAATCCATCGGTGCTGCTGACGGCCATGGACTCGCGGCTGCTGGGGATGGACGATTCGGTGGATGGACGATTCCAGCCCTGCCTGACAGGTTCGACATTGCCATGGGCCGATGGCGCTATCGAGGTGTTGCAGCCGCAGCAGATGGCCCATACGACGGAGGATGCACGCCAGGACCAGAACAGTTGCGTGATCCGGGTGCGCAGTTCGGCAGGCAGCGTGCTGCTGGCCGGCGACCTGCCGGCCCAGGCCGAGGCGGCGCTGGTGAAGGCGCAGGGGGATCGTCTGCCGGCGGACGTGTTGGTGGTTCCGCAGGAAGGCGGCCGCCAGGGAACGGGCAAGCACCTGCTGGAGGCTGTGCGGCCCACGCTGGCGGTAGTGCAGACGACGCATCGCAATCAACATGGAAGGCCGGATGCCGCGCTGGTGGAACGTCTGGAGAACCAGGGCACACCGCTGTTGCGCACGGATCGGGATGGTGCGGTGCGCATCGTGCTGCGCCAGGGACAGGCGCCGCAGGTCACGCGCAGCCGGATCGATGGTGCGCCCTACTGGCGGGTCCGGCTGGATGATGAGACTGACGGAACAGGCGACTGACCTGGGGATCCCCTGAAATAGTCCCCGCGGCCGTCGCATCCCCGTAACGAGCGCATGACAGCAAATGTCGCCTTGTCCTGCATCCCGTTCCGTGGCGCGCCGGTTCGCGGGACTTGTTCAGAGGATCCCTAGGGAAAATCCGGTCGTTTCCATGGTGCGTTCGGTACCTCGTGAGGGGCACGACGCAGGGCGGGGAATGGTAAGCTTCGGGCGCGCGCCCTTTTGGGGTGCTTACATTCTTCATCTTTACAGATGCGATCAAGGAGGAGCAATCACATGGAAATCAAGCGTCTGGAACCCGGCAAGCGCATGTCCGAAGCGGTGGTGTACAACCACGTGGCCTATCTGGCTGGCCAGATTCCGGAAGACACCAGCAAGGGTCCGGCTGACCAGACCCGTCAGGTGCTGGCCTCCATCGACAGCGTGCTGGCCAAACTGGGCAGCGACAAGAGCAAGCTGCTGAGCGCCACGGTCTACCTGTCCAACATCGGCAACTTTGCCGCCATGAACGAAGCCTGGGACGCCTGGGTGTCGCCCGGCAATCCGCCGGCACGCGCCACGGTCGAGGCGCGCTTGGCGTCGCCCGACATCCTGGTCGAGATCGTGGTGACGGCTGCGGTCTGATTCATCGTGACGGCCGCAGTCCGATCGCCCGGGTCGAATCGCCGGGGCGACTGCGGCCCGACCCCGTGGTCCGACCTTTCGGCAGGGGCGTCGTGGTGGCCACAGCGTCGGGAGACCCGCGTGCGGAGACGTTTCTCAGATCTTCACGGGACGGCGGCCGCCATTGAAGCGCTTCATCCAGTAGCGCTTGTCGATGGCCTCGACGCGCACGATGCTGCCTGACGAAGGGGCGTGCACGAAGCGCCCCCGGCCGATGTAGATGCCGACGTGCGAGTTGGGATGTCGGCCCGTCTGAAAGAACACCAGGTCGCCCGGAGCCAGATCGGCGCGGGCCACCTTCGTGCCTCGGGTACCCATCTCGCGGCTGGTGCGCGGCAGCTCGACGCCCAGCGCCTCGCGGTAGACGTGCTGGACCAGACCGCTGCAGTCGAAACCATGGCGGGGGCTGGAACCGCCCCAGCGATAGGGCTTGCCCACCTGGGCCAGTGCTTCCTTCGTGACGTCGTTGGCAGCCCGCCGGGGCAGTGGTTCCGCCCGATGGCTGGCGCACGCAGCCAGCAGCAACGGGCCACCGCCCAGCATCAGGGTGGCCAGGCTGCGCAGCACCGTCCGGCGCGCCAAGGCGCCGGTGTGGTGGGGGGAAGGGGCTGTCCGGGACATCATGCGGCCAGTTTAGCGGGCATTTGCGGTACGATCCATCCGCCATGGCTGTCCTGCCGGTTTTTCCGGGCTGATGGTCGGCATACCTGATAGTCCGGTCGTGCAAGGCCGGCGTAGCCCGGTCCTTCTGCAAGGCCGGTGCGCTCGCCCCATTCGCCGATCCGCTGCGTGTCGGGAGGGGCACGATGAATCTGTTCGATCAGCGCGCGCTGCGCGACGGCGTCACCAAAGGCGAGGTGCTGGCCTGGGCCGGCTATGACTTTGCCAATTCCGGCTACACCACCGTGGTCACCACGGCGGTGTTCAGCGCCTATTTCGTGGGGGTGGTGGCCGGCAATGCCAGCTGGGCCACTTTCCTGTGGACCTTCATCCTGGGGCTTTCCAACCTGGCGGTGATGCTGACCATGCCCGCCATCGGCGCCCGAGTGGATGCCAGGGCCTCGCGCAAGGCGTGGCTGCTGTCGGTCACGCTGGTGTGCGTGGCCTGCGTGGTGGGGCTGTACTGGGTTCATGCAGGCGACATCCTGCCGGCGGTGCTGCTGATCATCGTCTCCAATTACTGCTACGCGCTGGGCGAGACCTTCTGCGCAGCCTATCTGCCGGAGCTGGCGCAGCCCGACGCAATGGGCCGCGTTTCGGGATGGGGTTGGAGCTTTGGCTACGTGGGCGGGATGCTGGCACTGGGGGGCTCGCTGGCCTGGGTGAGTCATGTGCAGGCGGGCGGAGGCGATGCCGAAGCCTTTGTGCCCGGCACGATGCTGATCACGGCCATCATCTACCTGCTGGCGGCGCTGCCGATGTTCCTTTTTGTGCGTGACCGGGCCGAGCCCTGCGTTCAGGAGGCGGATAGCGCCGTGCTGTCCGTGTTCGACATCCGGACCTCCTGGCGGCGTGTCCGTGACTTCATCGACTTTCGGCGGCTGCTGCTGGTGGGCTTTTTCTTCAATGCCGGCGTGTTCGTGGTGATCTCGCTCACCGCCGTCTATGCCGAGCAGGTGATGCACTTCGAGACGAAGCAGACCATGATGCTGTTCTTCGTGGTCAATATTGCGGCGGCTCTGGGGGCCTTCCTGTTTGGCTACCTGGAAGATCGTATCGGCCACCGGCGTGCGCTGGGCCTCACGCTGGTGGGCTGGATCGCCGTGGTGGCGCTGGCGGTGATGGCCGACAGCGACACGGTGTTCTGGGCGGCAGCCATGCTGGCGGGTCTCTGCATGGGCTCCAGCCAGTCGGCGGGCAGGGCGCTGGCCGGCGCCCTGGCGCCCAGTCACCGGCTGGGCGAGTTCTATGGGCTGTGGGCCTTTGCCACCCGCAGTGCCGCCATTGTCGGGCCGCTGACCTATGGCATCATCAGCTGGGCCACCGAGGGCAACCATCGGGGGGCACTGCTGTTCACCGGCTGTTTCTTCGTGGCGGCGCTGGCGCTTCTGGCCTACGTCGACATCGCGCGTGGCGTGTGCCGGGCGCGGGCTGATGATGCCTCGGCCATTCATGCGGAGGCATCGTCCTGACGGAAACAGGCAACCGGGCGCGGAGGTGGCATCATCCCGCTTGCCGTGCAGCCGTGCAGCCGTGCAGCCGTACTGCCGTACTGCTGTAGCTGAGCTTTTTGAAATCCACGCCCGGCCAGATCGGGCATCTTTCATTCATCAAGGGAGACATCAACCATGAAAACCAAACCTACCCTCGAACTGCGCGACGTGGAGAACGGCCTGAAGGCTGGCCTGGCCAAGGCCGCCGAGAAAGGCTGGGCCGTGACCGTGTCCGTGGTCGACGATGGCGGCCATCTGCTGGGCCTTAAGCGCATGGATGGTTGCGCGGCCGTGGCAGCCTACATCTCGCCCGAGAAGGCGCGCACCGCCGCGCTGGGCCAGCGGGGCAGCGGCGGCTATGAAAAGATGATCAACGACGGCCGTACCGCCTTCTTGTGCGTGGACGTGCTGAAGGGCACCCTGGAAGGGGGGCTGCCCATCGTCATCGATGGTCAGGTGGCTGGCGCCGTGGGGGTCTCGGGCGTGAAGCCCAACGAGGACCTGGAAGTGGCGCAGGCCGCCGTCGACGCGATCGTCGCCGGGGTCTGATGGCAGGGGGCAGCCTGGGGGTCGGCCTTCCGGCTCCTGGCTGCCGGGCTGCCACGCACCTTTGGCAGTTTTGTCGCTTTGTTGCGTCCAGGCAGTGGGGCGCGGCTTCACCCGACGAGGCGTGGCATTGTTGTTTAATTGAGACGACGTGACATGCGGCTTGGCCTTTGTTATAATGCCGAATTCCGGAGAGATGGATGAGTGGTTTAAGTCGCACGCCTGGAAAGCGTGTAAGGGTTAATAGCCCTTCGGGGGTTCGAATCCCCCTCTCTCCGCCACACATTCCGCGCTGAGATCCAGCCACTTCCTGTCAGTTTCCTTCGTTCAGAAGGGCGGGCAGCTCAGATGGCCTTCTTCGGTGCCTTGAAACCCGGCTTGTCGTCATGGCAGCCGGGTTTTTTCTTGTGTGCGCATGGCGTACCGGGCTTGGCAAGTTGTGACGTGCCCGCCAAGCGAGAACGCGCCCGGGTGGGCGCGTTCTGGTCATGCTCCGGGTTTGGGTCGATCAGCGGCTGGCCCAGTTACGTTCCTCGCCGGCCTTCACGTCCTTGATGGTGTAGCCCAGGTGCACCAGCGGCTGGCCTTTCTTCCAGCCGGCGGGCACCTGCCACCGGTTGCAGTAGAGGCGCTGGGTCTTGGGCAGCTTGTAGTTCCAGCAGAGATCGGCGATGTCCGTACCATTGACCATCACCATCAGTTGTACCGTGTTTCCGCCGTTCTTCCACTCGAAGATTTGGCTGGCTGAAGCCACCTGCTCCTCGTAGCCGACGGTCTCGGCCTTGCCGGTATAGCTCACGCCCTTGTCGTAGCTGAAGGTTGGTTCGTCGGTGGCCGTCAGCGTACCCCCCAGGGTGACGCCATTTGCGCCGTTGGTGACGGGCAGGGACATAGTGACCTGGTCCACGTCATAGTTCGCATCACCGCCTCCGTCGGTATCCTTGCCACCGTTGTAGGTGAAGTAGGTATAGCTGCCTTCAGCCGGCGTGTAGCCGCCCGGGGTACCGTTGCGTTCGCCGGCATAGCCCTTGTCTCGGCTTTGGGTAGCACTGATTCGCGGGGCATTGGCCATGCCTTGCGGGTAGCCGATGGCTTTGGGGTCATTCGACTGCCCATCGCTGTGCTGGTCCAGCATGGTGGCCAGCACGGCACCGTTGACGCCACCCGAGCCGATCGGGTCGGTGGGGTGCCGCAGCGGCTTGCGGTTGATGGCCTCGGCCTCACCGTTTGCGGTTTTGCCGGCATCGGTGGCTGCATTGTCGGCCGTCTGGCCATTGGCGGCCGGTTTCTCGTCGGCAGCAGGCTTGTCGTTTGCGGCCGGTTTTTCTGCGGCAGCAGGCTTTTCCTCAGCAGCCGGTTTGTCGTTGGCCGCGGGCTTGTCGTTGGTGGTCGGCTTCTCGTCGGAAGCGGGTTTGTCGGTGACGGCCGGCTTTTCCTCGGTCGAGGGCTTGTCGGTGGCAGCCGGCTTCTCATCGGCAGCGGGTTTGTCGTTCGAAGCGGGTTTGTCACTGGCGCCCTGGACGGCAGCGGCGTCTGCTTGCGGGCCGGATGGCTGCTGAGCGCTGGTCTGTGCCTGCTGCGCAGCTTGCTGCTGTTGCTGGGCTTGCTGGGCCTGGCGTTTCTGCTCGTCGGCTTTACGCGCGTCCTCGGCCTTGCGGGCCTCTTCTGCTTTGCGTGCTGCTTCCTGGGCCTTGGCCGACTCTTCTACCTTGCGCGCCTCTTCGCGCTTGGCCTGCTCGGCTTCAGCATTGGCTGCGGCGGCACGCTCTTGGGCGGCCTTGGCAGCCGCGTCCTGATCGGCCTTGGCCTTGGCGGCTGCCTCGGCTTCAGCCTGCTTGCGTGCTTCTTCGGCCTTGGCGGCTTCGGCCCGGGCGGCCGCTGCATCCGCTTCGGCCTTCTGGCGTTCGGCAGCCAGGCGTGCTTCTTCGGCCTTGCGCGTTTCTTCCGCACGCTTCTGGGCATCGGCGCGCTCGGCGGCCAGGCGGGCCTCTTCGGCCTGGCGGGCAGCTTGGGCGGCCGCAGCCCGTTGACGGGCAGCTTCCTGGGCAGCCTGCTCACGGGTCAGCGCCTCGCGCGCGGCGGCTTCACGGGCTTGGGCTTCGCGAGCTGCTGCAGTCTGGGCGGCAGCGGTTTGCTCGGCAGCGACGCGGTTGGCTTCCGCCTGGGTGGCTGCCGCCTGGGCCGAGGCTGCCTGTGCGGCGGCCGCCTGGGAAGCAGCCCGGGCAGCCGCGGTCTGTGCGGCGCTCGGAGCGGTAGTCGGGGTCGTTGCGCTGCCGGTCAGCGTGCTGCTGTTTGCGGACGTACTGTTCGTGATGACGTTATTTGAGGCGGTACTTGCCGGACTGCTGGCAGGCGCCAACGGGCTGGACGAGACGGCAGTCGGTGCATCGCTGCCATCACCGCCACCGCCGCATCCCGCCAGCAGGAGCAGGACGGCGGCACTGATCTGGATTCTGTGGTTCGTAGTCGACATATTTAACCCGGTCTGTCCGTCCTGTGGACGGCAAATACTGATAAATGGTCCGTTTTCGGTGAAGCAGGAGGCGAGTCTAGCGGTAAACCCCCACCATTCATCCGGGCTTTGCCGGGAAGAAACATTCATTAATGTTCGCTTCCTTAGAGTGTTGCTTGGCCGAAACTGGCTTGTGTCATGGGGGCCGACGGCAGTGGATAAGGTGTCGTCAATTAGCCCGTGAATGGCCCGGGCTGGGTACCTAGCAGGCAGGGGGCGAACTGTCGGTAGATGTGACGATGGGGCCTGAGTAGGCACGTCGTCATGCCGTCGGACATCCGGTGCTCGGGACGACGATCATTGGAAAAGCCGTCCCGCGAATGGAAAGCAATCGGAAGGACGGTCAACGAAAGGAAGTCCAACGAACAGGCAGCTATCGGGAAGTTGCCCTTCGGAAAGAAAGGACGTCCTCCGGGAAGAAGGGTTGGGAAGAGTACCTGGGAAAAAAATGAGGCTGGGAATGGAGACCTTGGAAAGAAAAAGGCGCTCCGAAGAGCGCCTTGTCTTGCCTGGCCTTGTCTGGCACGGCGCGCAGATCTGCCGCGCGCCGCTGGGGTTGAGGTCTTAGTGGGTGCGGGTGTGCCAGTAGTAGTTCTTGTTGGCACCGTCCACTTTGCGGGTCTCGTGGATGTAGTAGCCCAGGAAGGTGAGAGCCTCGCCTGCCTTCCAGCCGGCTTGAATCTGCCAGCGGTTGCAGTACAGGCGGTTGGTGTTGGTCAGGGTGTAGTTCCAGCACAGGGTGGCACCGCTTGCGCTGCTTTCGCGCAGGATCAGCTGAACGCTCTGACCGTTGCTCCCAAACCAAGTGGCGATCACACCGCTATTTTCGATGCGGGAAACCAGCCCGTTTTTCTGCACGCTGAGTTCACCGCCCGAGAAGGTGGGCGCGGCTTCGATGCTGGTTGCACCGATGGTGTCGCTGACCTTCAGCTCGTTATCCAGTTCCACCTTGTCAGCAGAAGCTTCGACTTTCAGCTTGATGCCCACGGTCGCCATCGGGAAGGCGGCATCCTTGCCGGCCTTGACCACACCACCATTGAACAGGTGATAGTAGTACGTGCGGTTGGCCGGCAGGTAGTTGCCTGCCTGTCCATTTCCGCCGCCCACGTAGTTGCTCGGATCCGTGTACTGCGAAGCATTGACGGTCGGTGCGTCAGCATCCTCCAGAAACTCGCCGGCGACGCCGTCGGCCGGCAGAGCTTCAGCATTGGCCTGCTGGGTACGGTTGGTGGTCATGGCCTGGTCCAGCATGGTGGCCAGCAGCAGGCCGCTCACGCCGTCGTTGGAGCTGGCCGGCACGGCATTCCGTGCGGCTGCCTGACGGGCCTCTTCTTCTGCTTTGGCTTTGGCTTCTTCCTCAGCCTTGGCTTTGGCCTCGGCTTCTTCCTTGGCCTTGGCTGCAGCCGCTGCCTCTTCCTTGGCTTTGGCTTCAGCTTGTTTGGCCTTTTCTGCATCTGCCTTGGCTTTGGCGTCAGCTTCTTCCTTGGCCTTGGCGGCAGCTGCGGCTTCAGCCTGCTTGCGAGCGGCTTCTTCACGAGCAGCTTTGGCTAGGGCCTCTTCCGCAGCCCTGCGCTCGGCAGTGGCCTTCTGGAGGGCGGCCTCTGCCTCCGCAGCACGCTTGTTGGCGGCCTCGGCTTCGGCGCGCTTGGCTTCGGCCTCGCGGGCGGCGGCTTGGGCTGCCTGCAGAGCGGCGGTGGCCTGGTTGGCGGCGTTGCGGGCTGCGTTGGCCTGGCTGGCGGCTTGTGTGGCAGCCTGTTCGGCCGCACGCTGAGCAGCGGTATTGGCTGCGGCGGTAGAAGCAGCATTAGCAGAAGCTGCGTTAGTGGCCGTCGTGGTCGTTGCCGACGGGCTGGCCGAGACGGCCTTGGGTGCTTCGCTGCCGCCGCCTCCACCGCCGCAACCTGCCAGGAGAAGCAGCACGGCTGCACTGATCTGAAGTCTGTTGTTTGTCGTCGACATGATCTACCTCGATGGGCTGCCCTGCGGTCTACAGGAGGCGACCAAGGGCTGTTCACAATGCGAAAGCGGCGAGTGTAATAGCCGAATTCACACTTTGATTCACTCATGTCGACGTGCAACATAATTTGATGTTCTTGTGTTGCACCGCAGATACAAAAAGAAAACCGCCAGCGCGGGCTGGCGGTTTCGACATCGGTCGCTGTGGTGATCAGGGAACGGTCGGTGCGGGTTGTGCTCGACCGTTCTGCTGACCTGTCAGTGCCGCTGCAGGGTCTTACTGGCCCTGTTTCCGGGTGTGCCAGTAGGTCGTGTTGCCGTCGCGCACTTCCACCAGGTAGTGGCCAGCCTTGACCAGGGGCTGACCTTCCTTCCAGCCCTGCGGCACGGTCCACTTGTTGCAGTACAGGCGGTTGGTGTCGGGCAGGTGGTAGTTCCAGCACAGGGCAGCCTGGTCATCGGCCACGCGGTTCACCAGCAGCTGCACGTTGTGGGCGCCGTGCTTCCATTCGGCCACGACGCTGCCGAAGTGGATCGAGTCCGATTTGCCGATGGTGGCACCTGCGCCGGTGTAGGTCGGGCCTTCCAGGTAGTTGCCACCGTTTTCGTCCAGCGCCACCAGATGGGTAGCCAGCGTGACGGCGTGTTCGGTGTTGGTCACTTCCAGGTCCATGCCGATCGAGTTGACCTCGAAATGCGGGTTGGTGCCGTCGCTGACCTTGGTGCCGTTGAAGGTGGTGTAGGTGTAGCTGCCTGTGGCCGGGGTGTAGCTGCCGCCGGCGCCCGGACGCTGGCCTTCACCGGCGTAGGGGGTGCTGCGGATCTGGACGGACTGAACGACCGGGGCGGCAGCGCCGTCCAGGATCCGGCCTTCCAGCGTGGACGGGTAGGCGTAGGCGGCCTGTTCGTCATCACCCACGTCGGTGCTGCGCTGGTCCAGCATGGTGGCCAGCACGGCGCCGGTGATGCCGGTGGTCGAGATGGCGGAGGCCGGGTGCTGGGCAGCCGGCTGGGTCGGCGTGACCTGGGCGCTGCTATGGGACGCATCCGTGCGGGGAGCCGTCGGGGTGCTGGGCTGTGCGCTGGGCTGGGTGCTCGGCTGCGAGACGGTGGTAGCCGGCTGCGACGTTGCGGGCTGGGCAGCAGCGGTGCTGTTCACCGTGG
>ERZ773009.1001-NODE-1001-length-20201-cov-25.424154_pt1 | contig 20201 bp, 19 predicted proteins | sample MGYA00580663_ERZ773009 | MGnify/ENA primary metagenome ERZ773009 (study PRJEB29015, sample SAMEA2737969) | human oral metagenome | biome: human oral; feature: human-associated habitat; material: dental | place: China | collected 2026 ... | reverse complement strand
CCCCGAGTCCGGGCCCCGGACCGCGGCCCGGCCGGTCGGACTCCGTCCACCCGCCCGCCGCGCCGCCGCGCCGTCGTCGTCGCCTCATCCCCGTCATCGTCGTCGTGCTCGTCGTGGCCCTCGCCGGCGGCGCCATCGCCTGGTGGGTGCTGGGGCGCAACCGGCTGCCCGACAGCCCCTCCCTGGCCGACGTCGTCGCCGCCGGCGCCGTTACCGAGCTCCAGCGCATCCCGGACAGCTCCGCCCTGCGCGTGGCCCCCGACGGCGGCGCCCTGGCGACCGACGACTCGGGGACCTGGAGCCTGTACGACCTCAACCGCTCCAACCAGGCCGGCGTGTGGTCCGGCGAGTGCTCCGAGGCGGCCTTCTGGACGGCAAAGGCCCTCCTGTGCGAGAACAGCGGCTCCGAGGCGAGCCTGGTCAAGCTCGACGGCTCCACCTCCGAGGTCCCCGGCCCCGTCGACCACAACCTCATCGGCTCCACCGCCACCACCGCCGTGCTCATCGACGACTTCTCCTCCGGGTCCCTCATCGGCATGGACTCCTCCGGCAAGGAGACCTGGCGGGTCTACGGCGACTTCTCCGGCGGGCGCGTGGACAACGGCTTCCTGGTCGCCTACGACTCGAAGAACAAGCAGGTGGACGTCATCGCGGCCGACTCCGGCGCGGTGCTGCTGCGCCGGGACGTCAAGACCAGCCCCAACTTCGGCTCCCGGGACGAGCCCCTGCCCGGGGGCGTGGGCATCGACGTCGGCCCCGAGGCCTTCTACGTCACCGACGGCTCCTCCTGGACGGTCTACGACGCCACCGGGAAGGAGGTCAGGACCATCAGCTCCTCGGCCCCCCGCACCTCCTGGGTGAGCTCGGCCCCGCTCAAGGCCGAGGAGCTGGCCGACCTCATCGCCGCGGCCCCCGCCTCGGGGGGCGTGGCCGTGCACGGCAGGAGCCGGACCGTCACCGTCACGGTCGACACCGGCGCCTGCACCGCCGCGGTCGACGGGGTCACCATCACCGCCGCCCGGCCCGCCCAGAGCAAGGACTGCCTCCTGACCCCGCTCGGGCTCGCGGGCGACGACGACGTCCTCGTCCTCCAGTCCGGCCTCGACCCGGAGAACCAGGCCGCCAAGGACGCCGTCGTGACGGCCCACAGGCTCAAGGACGGCGAGCAGACCTGGAGCATCAAGGGCGCCCTCAAGCGCGTCATCGCCCCCTCCGAGCAGGCCCAGGGCGAGGTCGCGTCCCAGCCCCGCCTCCTCATGATCCAGGGCAGCTCCTACGACTTCAACGAGGTCCTCTACGCCGTCCTGCCCGAGTGAGGCCTCAGCTCAGGGTGAGGGAGTTGAGGGCCCTCAGGGCGGGGCAGCCCTGGAGGCCGCCCTGAGGGGCGTAGGCGGCGATGTACACGTCCTGACCGGAGGTGGAGCGCAGCATCATGCACACGCCGGACAGGTTGACGGTGCCCGTCGCGGAGTCGCTCAGGATCGACGCGTCTGCGGGCTGGTCCCAGGTCCACGCCCAGGCGCCCTCGGCTCCGGGCCAGTCGAGCGCGACGATCGTGGAGGTGACGGTGGGGCCGTCGCGGCGGTACGCCTCCCACTCGTCGAAGGCGGAGGTCTCGGCGCTCTGGAACCGGGAGCGGGCGAGGTTGATGTCGAGCAGACCGAGGTCTGTGGACGTCTTGTAGAAGTGGGGCTTAACACGGTGGTCGCCGTACCAGGTGATCTCGGTGAGCTCGGCGGGCAGGGTCACGGTGACGTCCTCGATCGGGTTCAGGGCCTGGCCCTCGGTCTTCTGCGGCGCCGGCGTCACCTGAAGCGGACCGCCGGTCGGGCTCGCGGAGGAGCCGGCGCCCGACGATGGGGCCTGCGCTCCGGCCGTGGACGCCTCATCGGAGTTCTTCGAGCATCCGACGACGGCGACGGCCGCGCCGCCGAGGGTCAGCAGCCCGGCCAGGGCGCGTCGTGAGATCATGGACATGCTGCCTTTCCAATCGTGAATGGCGGGTGGGGGCGGAGGTCACTTGCCGTTCTTGTTCTCGGCGTCCGTGTCCCGGTACGTGCGGCTCCCGTCCGGGCCCGGGAGGTCGAGGTAGTGCTGGTCCACCAGCGTGCGGTCCTTATGCTCCGCGGAGTTGGAGTAACTGGCGAACCAATAATTGTACTCCTCCTTCGAGGACGTCGTCTCCGTCTCGTAGTGCGAAGTCGTCACGATGGCGTTGTTGTGGACGATCGTGCCGAACTCGTCGTCCGCACCGACCGGCTCCGACGGGTTGAGGACGGAGGAGGGGAACACCGGTGACTTCGCGTTGAGCGAGTGGACGTAGTTGTTGACCGTCTGCCGCTCGGAGTCTGAGAGTTTGGTGACGTCGATCGTCACCGTCGTCTCGTACTGGTCTCCGGACTGGGAGCCTTCCCCGCCCTTTCCCGACGCCGGTTTGGTGGCCCCATCGGGGCCCTTCGCATCAATGCCGGCGTTGGCGCCGCCCTCGGCGTGACTCGTGGTGGTGAAGGTGACGGTGGTGAGGTTGCCGCTCCCGTCCTCAGTGTAGGAGAACTTCTCCGTGACTCCCAGGCCTCCCGACAGGCCCGCATGGCCCGTCACCCCGGCATTGCCGACCTCCTGCTTGACGGCATTGACAGTGACTTCCGCGGTGTCATCCAGCGAATAGGAGAAGGTTGTCGTTGTGGATGCGACGTCGCCCTTGCCGCCCTTGCCGTCGGAGTCGTACGTCGTCGTCTTGCTCATCCCCGCCTTCGCCGATCCGCTGGCACCCGCATTGACCGCGGGATCTTTTCCGCCGGAGTTCAGTTTTATTTCGCCGTTGAGGGAGAACGTTCCCTGAATCGTGTGCTGGTACTGGTCCGGGGGGTCGTCGATATTCGTGTCCCCGGCGCCGATCTGGCTGAACCCCTGATGGGTGTGGTTCTCGATCTGCTCGGAGTACTGGTCGCGGAATCCGGAGCATGAGCGCGATGACCCCGCACCGGATGCGGTATCGCACTTGCGGATCTCGGAATCGCTCATGGTCCCCTCGCCCTCGAGCTGCACCTTCGCCGAGATCTCGGCATCTCCTCCCTTGAGTTCATCGCCGACGCCGCCATGAATGTCGAGGGTCTTCGAGTCGGTGATGGTGTACTTCCCGGATCCGTCCTCGTAGTGCTGGAACTGCATCTGACCGCCGTCGGCGAGACTGGCGCCGCCCGACCAGATTCCGCCCTTGAATTCGACTCCGCCCTTGCCCGTGTTGGTCTGCGTCTCGTCGTTGACGACGTTGCCGCCCGCATCGGGGCGCATATCGCGGGTGGGCGTGCCGCTCGCACCGGGATCGCCGGAGACCGCGGAGCAGGCACCGCCGTCCCCGAAGACCTGGGACAGCGCGCAACTGACCTTCGCACCGATGTCGAAGGCCCCGAAGGCGAGGACGACGGCCGACACCACCAGGAGAGCGGCCAGAAGGATGCCGGCGTACTCCACGGCGGCGGCGCCGCGCTCATCGCGACTTCTCGGCAGCTGACGGGACACGTCTCCCCCTCGTATAGGCGCGGTATGCAAACGGGTTGAATCCGACCCTAGAGACCTGAGGGGCGGTGACGAAGGGGCCATCGCCCCGGTCTTCGCCCCATGAGTCGCAGTCGGCGCGGGACGAAGACCTGCACGTTCTATGTGAATTCCCTGTGAAGTGGAGTCGCCGGTGCGGGCGCCCCAGGGGTGGGGGCGCGATGTGGGGCGTAAGCCCCTGTTCCGCCAGATCACGAGCGTATAAAGTTCGATGTTCGACGCAGTGGCCGAGGTGTAGATTCGGAGGAGTTTCGAGCGAGAAGGAGATGTTATGGATTCTGCGGCATCGTCCGGGCGAACGGTTACCGGTCTGCTGATCGGGATGTCCGTGAGCGGCATCAGTGGGGCGCTCGTGCTGCACCACATCATCGAGCCCCTCATCGCCGGGTCGACGTATGCCGTCATCGGATTCCTCCCCATCATCCCGCCCGCGCACGTCCTCCTGGGGGGCGTCGCGGGGCTGGTGGTCGTGCACGCGGCGGCGCCGTCATCCGAATGCGTGGACAGGCCCGTTCTGGCGATGACGTGTCTCGTGGGCGCTGCGACCGTTGTTGCAGGAGTCGTCGGGGTCGAGTTGATTCTCGGCAACCGCGTGGACGCGTCCGAGTTGCTGTGCGTCGGACTGCTCGGTCTTGGGATGATCGTTCCAGCGGTGCTCAGACGAAGCGATCCGCGACGCACCGGCGACGGACGGCACTGGGATGACCGGGGGCGGCGTCTGCGCGACGGGCCCCGGTACTAGAATGCCGGGGGCCGGAGTCGCCGCGAGCCGCAGATCGACGAGACCGTGACAAGGACGCCCACGAGCGTCTATCATCCCAAGGCAGATGCGCGAGCGATGAGTGGGCACGGCCGTCGCGGAGACCGCCTGATCGGTCGGTGCATTTTTCCCTAATCCGAAGGAGAGTCCTTGATCCTGGTATCCGCCATTGCGCTGGGAGAAGCTCCGCCCGGGTGCGTCCGCGTCGAAGAGCAGAGGGACGTCATCGACGCTCTCGCGGGCGCCGGCTCCGATACGCTCCTCGTCGTCTCGCCTGATCGGGACGACCGTCCCGCGCGCATCGCCGGCAGGATCCTCGCCCCGCCCCGTGTCGCCGTAGTGATCGTGGACGGCACCGCGACGCAGCGGGCGCTCATCGTCCGGGGCCTCGCGCTGCTGGAACCGAGTTCCTACGGCGCGGCCCAGGCCGTCGCCGACGCGCTGGGCAAGCGCTGCCGCACGCGCATCGCCCTGTCCTCCGTCGCCAGGCTGTCTCAGGCGAGCCCGAGCATCTGGCAGCACCTGCGCAGCCTCCTCCCGAGGGCCTCCTTCGACGTAGACCTGAGCGAGGGGAGCGTCAGGAGCGTCTCGCCCGTCACCTGGGACACCGATGGCGCCCCCGACGCGTGCTGGGCCTCCGGCGCCGAGCTTGCCCCGCTGACGGTCTCCCTGACCGCCTCCATCGCGCCGCTCACCCTGTCCGCGGAGGACTCGCCCTACGGCGCGCGCCATTGGGCGGAACTGACGGTCATCGGCGACTTGCGCTCGCTGGTGCCGCGGATCCTCGCCTCCCTGCCCACGGCCCCGTGCGTGGCCTGCGGGCGCGCCGTACCGCCGACGGGCTGCCCCTTCTGCGGCACGGCGGCGGCATCGACCCGTGCCGCCCCTCCCGCTCCCCCTTCACCGACCATCGTCCCCCAGCTCGAGAGGCAGATGCCGTGAATCCACGACAGCGCCGGGGAGTCCTTCTGCTCCTCATGACCATCCTGGCCGCGGCGCTCACCTTCGTCGGTGTGGCCGCGTACGTCAACTCCGTGTCCTCCCAAGTCGGCCCGATGACCAGGGTCGTGCGTCTGACGACGGACGTGAACGCGCTGCACCCGATCGCGCAGAGCGACATCGAGGTCGTCGAGATCCCCGCGCGATGGACGCCCACCGGCGCCGTGACCTCCTTCGGCCAGATCGAGGGCCTTGTGACCGTGGGCAGCTACCAGAGCGGCGAGGTCCTCCAAGCCGGCATGCTCACCGAGCCGCCGGGCCTCCAGGAGGGCTACCGGGAGGTCGCCATCATGGTCGACGCCGAGACCGGCGTCGCGGGACGCATCTCCGCCGGCGACTACGTCGATATCCTTGCGACGGTCACCAACGAGAGCACGGGTGAGCAGACGGCCGAGGTCGTGGTGCAGAACGTGCTCATCGTCGACGTCGGCGTCCAGACCACGGTCCAGGAGGAGGACAAGTCGGGGGCCTTCGCGGAGTCGCAGCAGATCCCCGTGACCTTCGCCCTGTCCACCAACGACAGTCTCAAAGTGGCCTACGCCGAGAGCTTCGCGGTCAAGCTCCGTCTGGCGCTGCGCGGAACGGGGGACACCGCCGTCCTCACCGACGATCAGTCGACCTACCGCGGAACCGGCAACGGCGGGGGTCACTGATGACGCAAGTACTTCTCATCTCCACCGACGACCGGCACACGACGGCGGTCGCCGCCGTCGTCGCCGAGCTGGAGGGCTTCTCCAGGCTCCTGGCGGTGCACTCGGCCCTGCAGGGCCGCATCGAGATCGAGCAGCAGGAGGTGGATATCGTTCTGGTCGATGAGGAGGTCGGAGGCCGTAACGGCTTGACGACGCTCCGGGAGATCGCGTCCCTCGAGCCTCTTCTGCCGGTGTGCCTCCTGTCCTCCCGTCCGGACTCCGAACTCATCGAGCACGTGCTCGACGCCGGCGGACGCGGCCTCCTCCCGCTGCCGCCCTCGGTGGAGCGCTACGCGGAGCGTCTGCGCGCCCTGTCGGCCTGGACGCGCGCCGCACAGGGACGTGTCACGGGGGAGCGCGAGCAGATGGCGCGCGCAGTCGGCTCCGTCGTCGCCGTCGTCGGGGCCAAGGGCGGTGTGGGAACCTCCCTGACCGCCCTGGTGTCCGCGAGAGCGGCCGCGACCGGCGGGCGCACCGCCCTGGTGGACTTCGACCTGCGGGCCGGCGACCTCGCCTCGTACTGCGGCGTCACGGTGCGCCGCAATGTCACCGACCTGGCGTCCCTGGGCGCGGAGATCGGCGGCCGCGAGATCTCCGAGGTCGCCTACCCGGTGCGCAACGGCATTGAGCTGCTGCCGGCCCCCGAGCACGGGGAGTTGGCGGAGTTCATGACGGAGACCGCGTCCCGGCAGATCGTTCAGGCGATCCGCTACCAGTACGCCACCGTCGTCGTGGACTGCGGTTCGCACCTCGATGACGCCACCGCCGCGGCCCTCGACCAGGCGGACGTGATCATCGTGGTCGCCACTCCGGAGGTGCCCGCACTGCGCGCCGTGCGCCGACTGGGGGAGACCCTGGGGAGGCTGACCCTGGCGCACAACACGCCGACTCGGCTCGTCCTGAACCGCACCTCGCGCAACAACGAGATCCAGCCTGCCACCGCGGCCCGGCTGGTGAGTCTGCCACTGCTCGCGGTGATGCCGGATCGGATCGCCAAGCTGGAGCCATCCCTCAATACCGGGAGCCTCATCGACCTCGCCCTGCCGGAGCTGAACAAGGTCGGCCAGTCCATCGCCCGCACCACCTGGACGAACGGTCCTCCGGCACCCGCCGCGGGCAATGGACGCGTGGGCGGACAACCGGAGTCCGATCGCGCCGACGACGAGCAGGGGAGGAGAGGACGGAGGAAGAAGAGGACCGGCGGGCGCCGATGGTGGAGGCGCCGCGACCGCCGTGCCGAGCAGACGCAGACGGAGGAGCCGGCGCAGACGGCCTCCCCCCGGTCTGCGCCGTCTCCGGCTCCTCGGTCTGCGCCGTCTCCGGCTCCTCGGTCTGCGCCGTCTCCCACGATTGCCCCCGCCGCCGCGGTGCCCCCGCCGCCGCCGGTTCCGGCCGCGGTTCCGCCGTCCCGGGACAGGAGGGCGCCGCGGCACTGGGACGGGCCGCCCTCAATCTCCCCGCAGGCGCCGTCGTCCGCCCCCGCGTCCGCGCCCCCCGGCATCCGGCCGGGCGTCGTCAGCCACCGGAGAGGACGCAGGAGCGCGGGCGCGTACCGGCAGGATCCGGGCGGGGAGCGCGGCGCCGTGACGGTGGAGTTCGTCGGCAGCCTCATTCTGGCGCTGGTCGTGTTCGTCATCTGCCTGGAGGGCCTGATCCTGGGCGGCGTGTCCATCGTGGCCCACAACGCCTCGCAGGAGGCGGCCCGCGACCTGTCTCGGGGAATGTCTTTGCAGAAGGTCGAGGACGCGGTTGCCCGGCGCATGCCCGGGCCGCTCGCCGACGGGCTCGAGGTGACGGTGATCGATCAGGACGACGTCCGGGTCGCCATCAGCTTCCCCAGCATGATCCCGGGCATGGGGACCGCGTACGGGACCTCGCGCATCGACTGGGAGGGACGATGAGGACGATGAGAGACCTTCTGCGCCGTGCGCGCGCCGAATCGCACGGGCAGTCCGCGCTCGAGGTCGCGGCGATCATCCCCCTGGTCATCATCGTCCTGCTCCTGCTCATCCAGGGGATGGGAGTGGCGGTGGCCGCCTCCCAGATCCGCGACGCCGCCCGCGACGGCGCCCGCGCACTGGAGGACGGCCGCCCCGCCGGGCAGGCGGTCATGGCCTCACTGCCCGACTCGATCCGCCTGACCTCCGTCTCCTCCTGCGGACGCGGCTGCGTGCGCGTCGAGGCGACGACCCCGATCGGCATCCCCTCGGTCATGGAGGTCTCGCGAATTCACCTGTCCGCCGAGGCGGACTTCCCGTCGAGGGAGGGGGACTGACGTGGCGCTGCGCGACCGGGCGGCCCCCGAGGACTACGCCGATGAGGTCACCGAGCTCGTCGCGCGCTTCCGCGCGCGCCTGCTCGAGGAGATCAATATCGAGGAGGTCGCCGACCTCGAGATGCCGCTTAAGCGCGCGCGACTGGAGCGGGTGCTCTCCCGCATCCTGTCCTACGAGGGCCCGGTCATGTCCTCTCGCAAGCGGGCGCGGATCATCCAGCGCGTGGTCGACGACACCGTGGGGCTCGGCGTCCTCGAACCGCTCATCAGCGATGAGACGATCACCGAGATCATGGTCAACGGCGTCCACGACCTGTTCGTCGAGCGCGCGGGCCGCCTGGAGCGCATCCCCTCCGCCTTCACCTCGGAGGAGGAGCTCATGCAGGTGATCGACCGCATCGTGTCCTCCGTCAACCGCCGGGTCGACGAGTCCAGCCCCATGGTCGACGCCCGCCTCGCGGGCGGCGAGCGCGTCAACGTCATCATCCCGCCGCTGGCCCTCGACGGCCCGACGATGACGATCCGCCGCTTCCCCCGGCCTTTCCGCATGGCCGATCTCGTGGCCAAGGCCTCCCTCCCCCGGGAGGCCGCCGACCTGCTCGACCTCATGGTGAGGGCCCGCCTCAACATCCTCGTCTCCGGCGGCACGGGCACGGGCAAGACGACTTTCCTCAACGCCCTGTCCGGCCTCATCCCGGACCAGGACCGCATCATCACGATCGAGGACTCCGCGGAGCTCTCGCTCCAGCAGGACCACGTGGTGCGCCTCGAGGCCCGCCCGGCGAACTCGGAGGGCAAGGGGCAGATCACCATTCGCGACCTCGTGCGCAACTCGCTGCGCATGAGGCCCGACCGGATCGTCGTCGGCGAGGTCCGGGGCGGGGAGACCATGGACATGCTCCAGGCCATGAACACCGGCCACGAGGGATCGCTCACCACCGTCCACGCGAACTCCGCCCGCGATGCGCTGGGGCGTCTGGAGACGCTCGCCAGCATGTCCGACCTCGAATTGCCGGTGGACACGATTCGCGATCAGATCAACTCGGCCATCGATGTCATCGTCCAGCTCGAGCGCGACGTCGACGGGGCCCGGCGCGTGCGTCACATCGATGCCGTGACCTCCCGGCACCGCGACCCCTACGCCACCGAGCCGATCCTGCGCTACGTCGAGACTCGTGCCCGGAGCGGCGCCTTCCGCAGCTTCCCCCTGCCCGAGCCCCTCGTGACGAGGATGGCGCGCCTCGGCGCCCTTCCGCGCGCCTTCGGCCGCGCCGGTGCGGGAGCCTCCCCGGAGGCCCGCCCATGAGCATGATCGTTCGCCTCATCCTCCTCATGCTTCTGGTTTCCCTGGTGCTCGGCGTATGGAGCGTCAACGTTCTGCTCGGGGAGTTCGCCCGGCGCCGCGAGCTGTGGGTCCTGGCCCAGGGCGAGCAGGTCACTGGCGCGCAGCGTCTGGCGCGCCTGGACCGCCGCCTGTCGGGGAAAGGCCCCTTCGCCGCCCTGGGGCGCCGTATTGCGGCGGCCGGCCTGGGTTGGTCGCCCGTCACGGTGGTCCTCGGCGTGCTCGCCGCGATGGCGGTCATGCTGGTGGTGGGGAAGTTCCTCGTGGGCTACATCGCCAGCACGGTGCTGGCCCTGCTCCTGCCTGCGGCGGGACTGCAGTGGCTGAGCCGCAAGGCCGCCCGACGGCGGGAGGACTTCACCGCTCAACTGCCCGAGCTCGCGCGCATCGTCGCCAACGGGAACTCGGCCGGCCTGTCCGTGGGCCGCTGCGTCGCCATGGCCGGACGCGAGCTCTCCGAGCCCGCCGGCGGCGAGATGCTCCGCGTGGCCGCCCACCTCGACCTGGGCTGGAGCCTCGACCAGGCGCTGCACGCCCTGGCCGAGCGGCTCCCCTCACGGGAGATCAACGTCCTCGTGCGCACGATCGTCATACAGTCGCGCACCGGCGGGGCGCTGACGGACGCGCTGACGGAGATATCCCAGACCCTGGAGGACCGCAAGGAGCTGCGCCGCGAGGTCCGCACGGTCATCCTCGGATCGGCCATGTCCGGGTACGCGGTCATGATCATCGGCGCCGCCGCGATCATTCTGCTCAATGTGTTCAAGCCCGGCATGCTGGACAACCTGGCCGGCTCCATCCCCGGTCGGATCATTCTCGTAGTCTCCCTGGCGCTCTTCCTGATCGGCGGCGTGCTCATGCGCGTCGTGTCCCGGGTGGAGGTGTGAGACGTGCTGACGATTCTCTTCGCAGCGCTCGCGGCCCTCATCGTCCTCCTGGGGGCCCAGGGCCTGCGCATGGCCTGCGACCCTCAGGTCGGTGATCTCTTCGACGCATCGGAGGGCTCCTCCGAGGGCGAGGACGAGCGGTTGGGCCCGTTCACCCGCCTCACCGATCTCCTGGGCTCCTTCTCCCAGCGCCTGCTGCTGAACGCCTACGGGGACAGGCGCGTGAGGCGGCTGGCCTGGCAGCTTCGCGCCGCCGGCAGGCCGGTCGGCTTGACCGCGCAGTCCTTCATCCAGCGCGAGGCCGGATTCGTCACCGTCGGACTCGTCCTCATGCTCCTGAGCGTGCTCAACGGCCGGATCTTCTACGGGATCGTGCTGTTCGTCGTCTTCGCCCTCTGGATGCACGTGTGGCTGTGGACCGCCATCAGGAAGCGTCAGGAGGAGATCGAGCGGGATCTGCCCGACTTCCTCGACGTCTTCTCCGTCACTGTGGCGGCCGGGCTGCCCTTCCGGGTGGCGCTGCGGCGCGTTGCGGACGAGCACGCCGGTCCCCTGGCCGAGGAGATGAGCCTGACCCTGCGGGAGATGCAGATGGGCGTGACACGGCGGGCCTCCCTGGAGGGCCTGCGCGAGCGCACGCGTTCGGCGAATGTCGCCGCCTTCGTCACCGCGCTGCTCCAGTCCGAGGAGCTGGGCACGCCGTTGGAGGAGGCCCTGCGGCAGATCGCGCGGGAGGTCCGCCGGACGCGCGCCCAGCAGGTCCGACGCGCTGCGACCAGGGCCCAGCCCAAGGTGTCCCTCGTCGTCACCATGATCATTGTGCCCGGTGTGATCATCCTGCTCGGTGGGAGTCTCATCATTATGAATCTTCCGGCACTTCGCGGGCTCTTCCATGCGTGAGTCACGAGACCTGCGCGAGACGGCCCTGGCCCCATCGGCCCGGGCGCTGACGGATATTCGTCTGGTGCTCGCCGTGGTCATGCTGATCGGCGGGCTGAGTGCCGGACTGACATGGCGGACCCTGGTTCCGCTCCTCGTCATGCCGGGTAACCTCGTGCTGCTCCTCCGCTGGGGACGAGCCGACGGGTGCATTGTGACGACAGCCTTCTTCACGGTCATCGACGCTCTGCTCACCATGCTTCTGCTCACCACCGGCGGCCAGGACGGACCCGTTCTCCATCCGCTGCCGTTCGGTTACGTGCTCGTCTCGGCGCTGCTCATGGGGCTCGTCACGGGGACGCGGGCCCTGTGGGCGTGGTTGGCGCCCGTTGCCATGGGCGTGTGCCTGCTCATCGTTGACGCGCCGGCCCCCCTCAGGTGGTGGGAGACGCTCGTGATGCTCGCGATCGCGGGTCTTGTCTATCTCGGGCGGCATATGGTGAGCGAGGCCGCCCGTGTGGAGAATCTGGCCGGAGACGTCGCTCAGATAAGGGCCGTGCAGGCGGGTACCGAGCAGCGCCTCGTACTCGCCCGGGACCTGCACGACACCGTTGCGAAATCAGCCGCTGGAATGCGAATGCTCGCCGAGGTGCTGCGCGACTCCCTGGAGGAGGAGCGCAGCCCTCACGCGGCCGACGCGGCCCTTCTGCTCGAGGCCGCCGACGCCCTGACTTCGGAGTCGCGTGCAGTGCTCGACGAATTGCGGACCACTCCGGACGGCGATCTGCGCCGGCGCCTCGCTCACGACGCCGAGACCTGGGGACGACGGCTCGATCTTCCGGTCGATATCGTCATAGAAGGAGTCCCGGTCGAAGCCGACGACGCATTGGCCTGGCACGCCCAGCGCGCTCTGGGCGAGATGCTCTCAAATGTGGAGAACCACGCGCGGGCCGAGTCGGTCACCATCCGCGTCGCCGGGGTCGCCGGCGCTGGGACGGAGCCCTTGCGGTTCCTGGTCGAAGTCGAGGACGACGGCATCGGCCTGCCCCGGCGCATCCTGGAGGATCCCTCGAACCTCCGGGGCTCGGGGCACTACGGCCTGTGCGGCGTGCAGGAGCGGCTGGCCTCAGTGGGCGGGCGCCTGAGCCTGCGTGCGCGCGAGGCCGGTGGGACCCGGATCCGCGCCACCATCCCCGTGTGCACGACCCCACCTGATGAAGGATCGCCGTCGTCGGCAATTGAAGGAGGATCTTATGCGAGTACTGATCGTTGACGACAATGCAATTGTGAGAATGGGCCTGAATCGTGTCCTCGACCGCATTGAGGGTGTCGATGTCGTTGCCGAGGCCGGTGACGGAGTCGAGGCGATCGAGGTCGCGGCGGCCTTCGCCCCGGACATCGTCCTGCTCGATGTGCGCATGCCGAGGATGGACGGACTGGAGGCCCTGCCCCGGCTCGCGTCCGCCGCGAAGGTCATTATGCTCACGAGCGCGGACGATGCCGAGACGATCACGGCGGCGATCTCCGCCGGCGCGTGCGGATACCTGGTCCACGGCAACCTGGGCGTGGACCAGGTGGCGACGGCGATCACCACCTGCTATCAGGGCGGCCTGGTCCTCGGGCCCGAGGCGAGAGCGCAGGTCTCCGTCGGCGCGGCCCGGCCCGTGGAGCGCCCCAATCCTCTGAGGGACCTGCTCACTCCGCGCGAGGCGGAGGTGCTGGAGGCCGCCGCGCGGGGACTGAGCAACAGGGAGATAGCCGAGGAGCAGTTCCTCTCACCCAGGACCGTGAAGAACTATCTCAACTCCGCCTACCCCAAGCTGCAGGTCCACAACCGCGCGGAGGCCATCGTCGCGTGGCACGATGCCGTATCCGACTGAGCGCCCCCGTGGTCTCTCCGAAGAGGGCGGAATGCGGGGCGCATGCCCCTGGGGGCGGGGCAGATCATCCGCGTATCTTCTCTGCCATCAGCCGGGAATTACCCGGTTCCGCTCCGGTCGGGCGCTTCGGCCCGGCCCCGTCTTGGAGGTTGCCTCATGTCCAGTACTATCCTCTCCGCCCAGGTTCGCGCCCGTCTGTGGTTCGACCGCATCCGCGAGAGCGAGTTCGGTCAGGGTGCCGCGGAGTATGCGGGTATCGTCGTGGTCGCCCTCGGTGTCGTTGCTGCGGTCGTCGCGGCTTTCAGCGGTTTCGACATCAAGCAGAAGGTCGTCGACGCGCTCACGTCTGTGTTCGGTGGCTGATTCGTGTCCAGACCCGTCGTGCGGTCGTGCGCATCCCCCGCGTACGACCGCACGACGCTGCCCGCGGTATCCGTGCAACTCCTTGACATTGCGAGTTCGATTGGTGGTAGGGTCATCGTGATGAGGTATTCGGTTGCGGAGCGTCTTCACTCTTCCGCTCTGGTCAAGGAGTTCTTCTCGTGAGGTCCGTATCGCGCCGGTCGGTCCTGGTGGGTTCCGTCGTGGTGGCGGGTGGAACCGCGCTGGGCGCCTGCACCGGAAGTTCGTCGAAGGGCGGCGGGGGCGCTGCGGGCGCGCCCGCCGGTTCCGGTTCCTCCGCCTCCGCCCCCGCTCCTGCGAGCAGTCCGGGCGCTGCGGGTTTTCGCAGCGGCTGCTCCGGTGTGGAGTGGGATCTGGAGGCGGGCCCGGCGGTGGTGAGGGACGGCATGACGATCCTGCGCCTGTCCTTCTCGCCGGTGTCCGAGAACTCGGTTTCCCTGGGGTCAAGAGTATTCTCGACAATCGACCCCGGTGCTGACGCGATTAATGGGATCCAATTATTATCACTGGCCAGTTCCACCATGTATCCGAAAGTCGGTGGATCCGAGGGGAAGGCGGCGACTCGCGTCTCCCCGGGTGAGGATGCGGAGTTGTTCCCGGTTTTCGGAGCGGTGCCCCAGGATACTGGGACGGTGGAGGTGTTCCTGCCCCATTTCGGAGTGGTGGCGGGTATTCCCGTGGTGGGGGAGGCCGAGGCCGGGTTCGACGTCGCAGGGGAGCTGTCGGGAGCCGACCCGGATACGAGTAAGGCCGGACCCTACAGTATCGGATCCGCGACCTTCGTGGCGGACGGCTCATCGGACACCCGGAAGGACAGCACGTCGACGACGGTGACGGTCAGCGGTGATGTCACCTTCGCGTCGGACTCGGCCGAGTTGAGCGGTCAGGCGGATGCGGTGCTGGCCTCGGCGGTGGAGCAGATCAAGCGGTTCCCCTCGGGCGGGGGCCTGGCGATCACGGGTCATACGGATGATGTGGCCGACGACGCCCACAATCAGACCCTGTCCGAGCAGCGGGCCCGGGCGGTGTCGGACCGGTTGAAGCAGCTGGTCGATCTGTCGAAGTGGACGGTGGAGGCGACCGGGAAGGGCGAGGGCGAGCCGCGCGTGCCCAATGACTCCGATGAGCACCGGCAGGCCAATCGGCGGGTGGAGCTCGTCCTGACCCCCTCCAATCCCGCGGAGGGGGAGGGGAGCAGGTCGGGCGCGTCCCCGTCCGCAGGGTCCGGTCAGATGCCGCAGGCCCAGGGTCCGGTGGGCACCGGCGCGGACGGGGTGGACATCACCATCGACTCCGTCGCGGTGCACGTGTGGATGGAGAAGGTGACGCGCGTGGGCGGCTATCTCGTCGGCGAGCTCCTCATGCGCACGGACTCGGAACTCTCACTGCCGATATCGGCCTTTATTCTTCCATCAGAATGGCAGGGAGTCCTGCGGGGGCAGTTGCTCAATCGGGTTTGCAATCTGACCCTTCTGAGCGGTGACACCCATTACCTGGAGGCGTATTACGCGGCCGCGGCCGAGACTTTCTATCCTCTTGCGGACACTTTCACCCTTGCGGTGAAGAGCGGTCAGGTGCCGACCCGCTTCCCCGCGGTGTGGCCGGACACCGGGCAGGACGCCGTCGTCCTCGATCTGCCCGGCGGCAAGACGATGCACCAGGACACCCTGCGCCTGCGACTGACCGACATCCCTGTCGTGGAGGGCTGAGAGCAATGAGGACCGAACGCTCCGCACCATTCGCCCCGAAGCGCCGCCTCGCGCGCGTGCTGCGCGGCCGGGCCCGGACCCTGCGTGACGGCGAGGGCGGCGCCATGAACGCGCTTCTGTGCGGAATGATCGTCCTCCTCCTCGCCGTGGGCATGGTCGTCATCATTATCCTCGGCGACGCGGTCGCCGACCGCCGCAGCGCGAACAGCGCCGCCGACGCCGCGGCCCTGGCCGCCGCGGACTACTGCGCGGACCGCCTCGAGGACACCTACCGGGCGGCGGTCGAGGCCCCGGACGACGAGAGCTTCTGGGCCCAGTTCGGCAAACCGGTGTCGAGCTACTGCTCCGGCGCGTTCGAGCAGGCCCGGGCCTACGCCCGGAGCAACGGCGCCACCCTGACGGACTTCACCCGGCTGAGTGGGAACCGCTTCCGCGCCTCGGTGACCAACGACGGGCAGGTCGCGGGCACCGATCTGCACAACGGCTCGACCGCCACGGCCCGATTGACCTTCACATCCGGCGTCTGCGTGCGCAACGGCCTGCTGGGTGTCGAGGACGGCCGCGGAACCTGCCGCACCTCGCCCGGGGGCGGCCGGGGGCGGGGCTCCAATGGCGGCGCCACCGCCCCGGCGCGGCCCAGCCGGTACCCCGCGACTGCCGTCGTCGACACCGAGCTCGTCGCCGGGTGAGGGCCGACGCCGTATGCGCCTTATGAGACGGCCCGGATCCGATCGCCGCGGGCTGCGCGCCGAGCCCGGGCTCCACGGGTACCGCGGCATGATCGCCGTCGCGGTGGCGATCGTCCTCGTCGCCCTGGGCGGACTGGCGGGCGCATTCCGGCCGCTCGTGTGCCTCGTGGACCCCGCCGGCTGCGCCTCGGCGCCGTCGGCCTCCACGACCGCCCCCGCCGGCCGGGGGGAGCTGCCCGCCGCCACCGATGAGAAGGCGGTGCGGGTGACAGCGGGCGAGGACACCGTTCCCCCCGGCCGGTATCGGGTCGCGGCGGGACGGGGCCCCGTCGTCGGAGCCGGCTCCTCAACGCCCCTGAACCGGCTCTGGTCCGACGACGCGCCAGCGCCGGACGGACGCTTCCAGGGAGGGGCTCCGCTGATGGCGCTGACCGACCTGCCCTGTGGCACCGCCACCACAGCGCCCTGCGACGCGTGGCCCGGCCTCGCCTCCGACGCCGCCGCGGACCAGACTGAGGGCGCCGCCCGACTGTCCCTGCTCGGCCTGGACCGGGTCATCGGCACCTCGGCGGACATGACGACGGTGGACATGACGCTGCCCGTGCGGCGGGACGGCGCCCTGGGGGGCGCGTCCGCCGTTCTGTACCGCAGTTCGCTGCGGCGCAGCGACGCCGCGACCATCGGGTCATGGACGTGGGCGGACGCGGCCAGCGCCGTCTACCAGGTGCGCGCCGAGCGCGCCGGGGACGGCTCCCTGCACGCGCTCACGGTGACCGCGGTCAGAGCCGGCGGCGGCACGAGCGCCGTATGGAGCACGCTCAGCATCCCCGTGACCGACTCCAGCAGGGACGCGCTCGAGGATTGGCTGGCCGGGGTGAACGCCCAAGAGGTCGCACTGACCCCGCAGACGCTCGAACCGACGGGGGACGGGGCGGCGGACGACGCCTTCTCCCGCCTCGCCCGCTCCACCGGGGAGGCGACCCGCGAGACGCTCGCCCTTCCCGCCGGCACCGCCGTGGACGCCCGGATGCTGCGCGACGATCCGACCCACGCGGCGGCGACCGTCACCGCCACCGAGGTCCTGGGCGAGCCCGCCGAGGACGGCACCCGCTCCTTCACACCCCGGGAGGGCGCATGAGACCCCGGCGGAGGAGCGCAACCGGCGTGCTCGGGCGCATCCGCGCGGCCTGCGTCTTCGCCAGCCTCGCGCTGGCGCTCCTCCTGGCGGCGTGCTCGGGCGGCGCCGCTCTTGACGAGCCGTCCGCGCTGCCCGGGGCGGGGACCGCGGCCGCCGACGCCGTCGAGGTCGCCGGCGGCGGCCTGGTGCTGCCCGTGCCCCCGGGCTGGAGTGTGCAAGGCGACCAGTCCCCGACGACCGCATCGACCATATCGCCGACCGCCGCGCCGACCGATCCCGCGCCCTGGGCGCTCACCGCCGAGGACAACGGCCTGACCGCCCTGCTCGTCAGCCCGGCGCTGCCCGCCGCCGACCCGGGTCAGGCCCGGCAGCTCGCCTCGGCGCTACTGGGATCGGCCCTGCCCGATTACACGGAGACCGGCGTCTACACGGCCGGCAGCGCGGTTCAGACGCCCACGGCGCCAGCCACCGGCGCCGACGGGGGAGTCATCCACCTCGCCTTCACCTTCTCCCGCAACGGCGGCGCGGTTTCCGGTCGGGCGTGGGTCGTGCCCGTCGAGGGCGGCTGGACCGTCGTCGCCCTCCTCGTCGACGACGACGCCATCGCCCTCGCCCTCGAGCGCGCGCTCGTCGAGGAGGAGTCGTGAGCCCCTTCCGCGCCGCCGCGGCCGCAGCCGGGGACCTGCCGCGCCGGAGCCTTCTCCTCCTCGGCCTCGCCCTGCCCGCGCTCGCCGCGAGCGGCTGCTCCGCGGGCGATGCGGCTCCCCGGGGCTGGAACCGCGTCCTGGCCGACGACGTCTCCCTCCTCGTGCGCAACGACTGGGAGCACAGCCCCGCCCAGGACGGCCTCGCCCTCTTCACCGACCTGTGGCGCGAGGACGGCGGTGCCGGACAGGTCGTCGCCGTCGGGAGCGCGAGGACGGCATCGGCCGCCAACGCCCTCCAGGAGGGGATCGCCGCCCTGCGCGCCGCGCTGCCGGGCTTCCGGGTCGTCTCCGCGTCCGCCACGGCGGAGCGCTCGGGAACCGCGATCGCCTACCTCGACGTCGCCTCGACCTTCCCCGACCTGACCGGCGGCCGGCTGTGGGCCCTCGCCGCCGAGGGGGTCTGCGCCGTCGTCCTCCTGGGGGCGGCCCGCCCCGATGCCGACAGCCGCAGGATCGTCGAGGACTCCCTGCGCCTGGAGACCCTGCCCGGCGCCCCGCGGCTCGCGGAGGGCTGGACCCGCGTGGGCCGCGGGGCCACCACCCTCGGCGTGCCCCGGACGTGGTCGGTCACCGGCGCGGTCCAGGGCTCCGAGCGATGGCCCGCGAGCTGGGCCGACGCCGATCCGGACGGCTTCGCCCGGGCCCTGGTCGTGCTGTGCCCCGATACCGGCAAGCAGAGCGCCATCGACGCCCTCGCTCAGATCGAGGCGGACGACGTCGCCGGGGCGCTGCCCGGTTTCCAGCGCACGGGGGAGCCCTCGCGGCTCGACATCGGCGAGGACGGCGCGAGCGCGCTCCGCCTGGCCTTCGCCTACGGGTCGCCCGCCACCGCGACCGCCGCGGCGCCCGCCACGACCACTGCGGCGTCGCGTGACGCGGATGCGGGGACCGGCGTACTGTGGGTGCTTCAACGCAATGGTACGGATAATGCCGCGGCGACGGTCAGCGCCGTCCAACTGGCGCTCGCCCGGGGGGCGGATGAGTCGGTCGTCGAGGCCATGGAGGCGAGCCTGTGGCTGATCCCCGAGGACTGACGACCGTGCCGACGATCGCCCGCCGCACCCTACTCGGTCTTGCGGGGATCGGCGCGTTGGCGGCCGTCCCGGGCTGCTCGGCCGGGCGCGGGGCGGACGGCCGAGCGGCCGGGCGGACCACCGCCACCGCCGAGGAGAGCGGGGACGCCCCGCTGGCCGCACCCGCGGTTCGGGCGGTGCCGCTCGCCGTCGAGGGGACGCGGGTCGTGCCCGTGACCGGGCTGGCCGTTGCGCTCGTGGACGGGGCCGGGGCGCTCACCCCGGAGAGACTGGGGTCGGGGCGGGCCGAGGTGACGTACGCGTGGTCGCAGGACCCGTCATGGGGCTACCTCGCCATCGAGGGGCCGGCCGCCTTCGACGCCGCCGTCGACGATGCGGCTCAGACGGCGGCCCACGCCGCCGGTCAGGCGCTCGTGGCCGACCGCGTCGCCACGTCGGAAGCGGCGAAGGGCGACTGGAAGGGCTTCGAGAAGTGCTGCCAGATCGCGTGGAACCAGTTCGCCGCTCCCCCGGGGTGGAAGGACGGGACCTCCGTCGACGCCCTCGAGCTCTTCCTCGTGGACGGGCAGTCGCGCTCCTACACGCTTACCGCCTACGTCCCGCACGGCGACCTGGCGAAGGCGAATCCGGCCTTCACGTCCCTGTGCTCGGCGGTGCCCGCCTGACGCGCCGACCGCCTCAGGATCCCGCGCGCACGGCGAGGAGCCAGGCGAGCCAGGCCCCCACGATGAGATGGGGCCCCATGGCGATCATCTGCTTGCGCCCCACGATGCGCGCCGCCATGAGGACGATGGCGCTCAACCCGGCCAGGACCACGCCCGCCAGCGTCCCGCTCAGGGCGACGCCCCAGCCCAGGGGTCCCAGCCACAGGCCGGTCAGGGCGCACAGCTTGACATCGCCCATTCCCAGGCCGGAGGGCAGGAGCGCCAGGATCAGGACCGCCCCGCCGATCCCCAGCGCGCACAGCACCGCCCGTGCCGGCGCAGTGCCGGCATGCGCCCCCGCCCCCGCGGCGAGTTCGACGGCGGCGCGCACGATGAGGGCCGCCCCCAGCCAGATCGCGGCCGCGCCCAGGAGCCGGTTGGGCAGGCGGTGACACACGGCGTCGACGCTGCCCGCCACGACCAGGAGCGCCACGACGGGCACGGCGATGAGGCCGTCGGCCCAGCGGTGGTGGGCCAGCGCCCACAGCGCCGTCGTCGTGCACGCCGAGGCGGCCAGGGCGGTCTGCGGCCCCGCGCCGAGCAGTG
>ERZ773009.989-NODE-989-length-20309-cov-4.502370_pt1 | contig 20309 bp, 19 predicted proteins | sample MGYA00580663_ERZ773009 | MGnify/ENA primary metagenome ERZ773009 (study PRJEB29015, sample SAMEA2737969) | human oral metagenome | biome: human oral; feature: human-associated habitat; material: dental | place: China | collected 2026 ... | reverse complement strand
TTTAGTCTTTTTGACGAAGATGAATAACCTACCTGAACTGTAACTTGTCAGATGATTATTATTAAAACTTATCTCAATTAATATATGGCTTAATCCCAATATCAATGCTATACTGGACACAGATAGCAGTTTTGACTGATGAAACTGTTGTAAAGAAAAAATATTTAAGTAGGAGGTTTATATGGAAAAGTTTACATTTGCCTATGTACCCAAAAGTGTTGAAGAGTTAAAAGCTCTGCCGGAGTCGGATATGGATTCCCCCTACAAGAGTGCAGCCCTTGCCATGCTCGTACTTTGTAATTATAAAAATGATGTGGAAGGCACACACAGTATGTTGGACTTTTTAAAAGGTCCCGAACCTTTAAACCCTTATGAAAAACAGTTTTTAAGAGATAGGTTAAGAGATAAAGAGTATAAGCCTTTTTCATTTTTTGAGGGTGCCAATGTTGATAACGATTATACTCCCACTCTCCCTTTAACTATTGTCATAAGCGAGACACCTTATTCTTTTAGAGAAGATAATTGGGCAACACTTTATATTAAAAGCGGCGGTGCGGACAGCCCAAGACCTATAAAGTTTCGCAGAAAGCCTTCTACAGGTCAGTGGTTTGTTAATGAGATACAATGTCTGTCGGATATAAGAACTCCAAAGTCGAGTGATCCTTGGGCTTAATCAGTGTAATGTATCATTGATATTTAATTAATATCAGCAATAGTAGAGTAAATCTCAAGTTTCTTTAATTATAGACTTGCTGTTTGCCGTGTTTATTTATTTAAGAAACAATCACTATATGCAAGCAAGCTTTACTATAGCAAACAGATATAGTATACTGATACCGGTGCATCATTTCTTGAATAAGTACAGCAAATAACTTGTCTTTTTTCCTGATTGCATACATCAAAACCTTTAGCGTAGCCACACTGCGCCTGCGTTCTTTGATGTACACACTCAGTAAAATATTCATCGTTTTTGCTATACTTATTTTGCGAACGATGTACCGGCGCATCTTAAATAAATAAATCAGTTTTGCCGCTTGGTCTTTACAGGTAATCAACTTGTAAGTCGGCGTAGTTTGCTACGCCCTCTTTCGTTGCCTTTTATCTGAAAAGTAAAAAGTGAAACAGTCCGGTTGTTATATGAACGCTATACCGGTATCAAAAGTCTTAAAATAAAATAAGTTTTAAGCTTAGATGGAGTTTTTTATGCTTAGTAACAGAGATATACTAAAAAAAATACTTAGAAGAATAAGAGAAGCTTCCTATGTGGAGCCGGAAGATATACCCAGTATTGAGTTATATATGGATCAAGTCACTACATTTATGGATGAGCACCTTAAGAACAATAAAAGACATCCAAGTGACAAGGCATTGACAAAGACTATGATTAATAATTATACAAAAAATCGTCTTTTGCCTGCACCTGTGAAAAAGAAATACAGTAAAGAACATATGTTACTTCTTTTATTCATATATTATTTTAAAAATTTGCTTACATTTTCAGATATAGAAAATATTTTTAAGCCTATTACCAACCTGCATTTTTCCAATAAAGAAAAATCGGGCATAGACTTGGAAGACATATATAAAGAAATTATCAGACTTAATAAGCCGGATGTCTATGAGCTGCAAAAGGATATTATAAGGAAGTTTAAAAAGGCGGGTAAGAGTTTTGAAGGGGCGGATAAGGAGCAAAGAGAGCAACTCATACTTTTTGCCTTCATATGCGACCTCGCTTTTGATGTATATATGAAAAAGCAGATTATAGAGCAAATATCCGATTATTTGGCAGAACTTGATTAACATTGTTTCAGTTAATAGGAGGTTATTAAAAAGTGTTTTCACTAAGTAGAAAAATTAACAAAGTTATTTATGCATTAGTGTTTATCATTGCATTGGCATTTTCATTTACAAGTAGGGCAAATGAAGGGCTTAAGGTTTCTTATGCTATGTACTTTACCGATGCCGGCTGGTCCGGCTGGTCGCAGAATAACAGCTATCTTTTTAAGTACGGTTTTTATCCTAATGCTTTTAAGGCAAGCCTTCAAAATCAGCCTGAAAATATGTCGGGAACCGTACAATATAAGGTAAATTTAAGCGGCACAGGTTGGCTTGACTGGGCGGAAAACGGTGCCGAAACGGGTAATGCCTCTTCAAATATGCCTTTAGAGGCTGTAAAAGTAAGACTTAACGGAGATTTGGAAAGTCATTATGATATATATACAAAGGTACTTTCGGAAGGCAAGTGGAGCGATTGGGTAAAAAACGGTGAAGCTGCCGGAAGAAGCGGAGAAGGAAAGCATATCGACGGAGTAAGAATAGCTGTAACTTCAAAGGATGCGGGCTTGCCGGCAGATGTACCCGAGCCGTCCATGGTAGTCGGAAGAAATATAGATCCGAATAAGCCTATGATTGCACTTACCTTTGATGACGGTCCGAGTCACGGACTTACAGACAGAGTTATAGCCGCTTTGGATAAAGTAGGCGGCAAGGGAACTTTCTTTATGGTAGGCTCAAGAATTGCAGGTGCCAATGAACAAACTGTAAAAACTATGTATGCTAACGGGCATGAGCTTGGCAATCATACTTTTTCTCATGTAGCAATAACCAAGCAGTCGGAAGCTCAAAGAGCTGAGGCTATGGCAGCCACAAATAACAGAATAAGGGCATTGACAGGAGTAAACCCCAAGGTTTTCAGACCTCCGTACGGAGCTGTCAATCAGGCGGCTAAGGCAACTATGGCAGCACAGGGAATGTCAAGTGTGCTTTGGTCTGTTGATACCTTAGACTGGAAGCATAAGGACACTAATTATGTAGTTAATTATGTACTGAATAATGCTAAGGATGGAGATATAGTGCTGATGCATGACATACATCCGACTACGGTGGCAGCAGCGGAGATAGTAATTCCTGAGCTGGTAAAGAGAGGTTATCAACTTGTAACCGTATCAGAGCTTGCAAGTTTCAGAGGTGGTATGGTTCCCGGAGGAAGTTACGGAAGTTTTAGAAAATAATTAAAAATATATTAATACAAGAGGCTGTAGCAAGGTAGGAATTTTTTGTAAAAAGTACTTACAAAAAATCATACTTTGCAGCAGCCTTGCTATTGCAAAAGAAAGGATTGGATTGAAAAGATGATAAGTGCAAACGGCATAACCTTAAGACTGGGTAAAAAGGCATTGTTTGAAGATGTTAATATAAAATTTGTAGAAGGGAATTGTTACGGACTCATAGGTGCCAACGGTGCCGGGAAGTCCACATTTCTTAAGATACTTTCAGGGCAGCTTGACTCAACAAGCGGAGAGGTGGCTATGACTCCGGGTCAAAGACTTTCCTTCCTTGAACAGGATCATTTCAAGTATGATGAGTATACGGTTTTAGATACCGTAATTATGGGAAATAAGCGTCTTTATGAGATCATGAAAGAAAAGGATGCCATATATGCCAAGGAAGATTTTTCAGATGAGGACGGTATAAAGGCAGCAGAGCTTGAGGGCGAGTTTGCGACTATGAACGGTTGGGAGGCGGAAGCCGATGCAGCCAATCTGCTTAACGGTTTAGGTGTGGAAGTCGAGCATCATTACAGTCTTATGAAGGACTTGACCGGTGCACTGAAGGTTAAGGTGCTTCTTGCCAAGGCACTTTTTGGTAATCCTGATGTACTTTTACTGGACGAGCCTACAAACCACTTGGATCTGGATGCAATAGCATGGCTTGAGGAGTTTTTAATTAACTTTGAAAACACCGTAATAGTGGTATCACACGACAGATATTTCCTTAACAAAGTATGTACTATGATAGCAGATATAGATTACGGCAAGATACAGCTTTATGCCGGAAACTACGACTTTTGGTATGAGTCAAGTCAGCTTATGATCAAGCAAATGAAAGAGGCTAACAGAAAGAAAGAAGAAAAGATAAAAGAACTTCAAGAGTTTATACAGCGTTTCTCTGCCAATGCTTCAAAATCAAAGCAGGCTACTTCAAGAAAGAGGGCATTGGAAAAGATAGAGCTTGATGATATCAGACCTTCTTCAAGAAAGTATCCTTACATAGACTTTAGACCTAACAGAGAAATAGGCAATGAAGTACTTAGCGTTGAAGGGCTTTCAAAGACCATAGACGGGGTTAAGGTGCTTGATAATATAAGCTTTGTGCTTAATCGTGATGATAAGGTAGCCTTGGTAGGCCCTAATGAAAGAGCCAAAACGGTGCTTTTTAAGATACTTGCGGGTGAGATGGAGCCTGATGAGGGTAATTATAAGTGGGGTATAACCACTACACAAAGTTATTTCCCAAAGGACAACAGCAAGATATTTGCCGGAGAAGAGACTATAGTAGAGTGGCTCACACAGTATTCCGAAAATAAAGATACAACCTATGTAAGAGGTTTCCTCGGTCGTATGCTTTTTGCCGGAGATGACGGTGTAAAGAAGGTAAAGGTGCTTTCAGGAGGAGAAAAGGTAAGATGTATGCTGTCAAAGCTTATGATAAGCGGAGCCAATGTACTTATGCTTGACGAGCCTACCGACCACCTTGATATGGAAAGTATTACCGCACTCAATAACGGACTTATGAAGTTTTCAGGCGTACTTATATTCTCCTCAAGAGACCATCAGGTAGTGCAAACAACTGCCAACAGAATTATGGAAATAATTAACGGTAAGTTGGTGGATAAACTTACTACATACGATGAATATCTTGATTCGGATGAGATGGCAAGAAAGAGATTCACCTTTACCGTGTCAGAGGCTGAAGAGAGTGATGATTAGTAAAGGGGAGTATTATAAGCTATGAAAAAAATGATTTCGTGGAATGTCAACGGCTTAAGAGCCTGTGTGACTAAGGGTTTTCTTGACTTTTTTAAAGAGATTGATGCGGATATTTTTTGCCTGCAGGAAACTAAGCTTAGTGAAGGGCAGATAGAGCTTGACCTTTTAGGCTACTACGATTATTGGAATTATGCGGATAAAAAGGGCTATTCCGGAGTAGCTGTATTTACCAAAGAAAAGCCGTTAAGTGTAAGCTACGGACTCGGCATAGATGAGCATGACCATGAAGGCAGAGTTATTACCTTAGAGTTTGATGATTATTATGTAATTACCTGTTATACTCCAAACTCCAAGAGTGAGCTTGCAAGGCTTGACTACCGTATGACCTGGGAAGATGATTTTTTAAACTATGTAAAGAAGCTGGATGAGAAAAAGCCTGTAATATACTGCGGAGACTTAAATGTAGCACATAAGGAAATAGATCTTAAAAATCCAAGCAGTAACAGAAAAAATCCGGGATTTACAGATGAAGAAAGAGAAAAGATGAGCATAGCCCTAGATGCGGGCTTTGTTGACACATTCAGAAAATTATATCCCGATGCAAAGGATATGTATTCGTGGTGGTCATATAGGGCGTCTGCCAGAGCCAAGAATGTAGGCTGGCGTATAGATTATTTTATAGTGTCACAAAGGCTTGAAGGAAAAATAAAAGATGCCAAGATACATATGGATATAACCGGATCGGATCACTGTCCGGTGGAGCTTGAGATAGATGTATAAAATATGCAAAAAGAAGAAGTTATACTCTATATAGAAAAAAAGTATAAGATTAAGCCTCAATTTCCGTGGGCACCTAAGGCAGCTCACATAGTATTTAAGCATAGCAACAATAAAAAATGGTTTGCCTTAATTATGCGAGTTACAGGAGATAAACTTGGACTTGAAACAAAAAATATCATGGATGTGATTAACTTAAAATGTGATACTGACTTATTGGAAAATATAAGGATGAGCAAGGGGATATTGCCGGCTTATCATATGAATAAGAAGCATTGGATATCTGTGATTTTAGATAAAAGAGTGGCGGATGATACTGTAAAGTCACTTATAGATTTAAGTTTTGAACTTACAGCAGTAAAAAAGTAATAAGCGTAAAGTTGTGATTTAAGAAAAGCAAAGCCAAATATAGCTTTTATTGACTTTGTGTTTTGTAAATAATAAAACAGAGGTAAAGTCATGAAAATAAAAATATACAAAGAGAAGGCTTATATTTATCCTTTGGGGATCGTCACACATAAAGACGGATTTCATATAAGTGCGGTATCTTCTTCAGCATCACTTTTTTTGCTTTTGTATCATAGAAATGAAGAAGAGTTTTGTGAAAAAATAGAATTTCCCAAGGAATATAGAGTAGGGAATGTATGGTCCATGAGCATAAGTTGTGACAAGGCAGATGAGATAGAAGAACTTTTCGAAATGGAATACAACTTAAGTGATGGGGTAGCGGCTTTTCCCGACCCCTACGGCAAAAGTTACAGCGGAAGGGATAGCTATGGAAAAGTGGAGCAGCTTTACAATATAAAAAGAAGCCCGATAATTTTAAGCGATTTTGACTGGGGATCAGACAAGCCTATAGGACGGGATTTTAATGAGACCATAATCTATAAAATGAGCGTAAGAGGTTTTACCAAATCCCCAAGTTCAAAGTCCGTACATAAGGGAACATTTACTGCTATAGTTGATGAAGACAAACTTAATTTTCTAAAAAAACTCGGAGTAAATGCCATAGAGCTTTTACCCTCTCAGGAGTTTGAAGAGCTTATGTTTGAAAGCAGCTATAAAGCAAAGCAGGGCATAGAAGCTACCGGAAAGATCAATTACTGGGGTTATACAAAGGCATATCATTTTGCACCTAAGGCAAGTTTTTGTACCAAAAAAAACAGAAATCCAAGCCTTGAATTCAAAAAAATGGTAAAAAAGCTGCATGAGCATGATATTGAAATCATACCTGAGTTTTATTTTACCACAGATATGTCGGAAGAATATATACTGTCCGTACTGAGGTATTGGCATATTGAGTACCATATAGACGGTGCTCATATAGTAGGCAGAAATTTATCGGCTAATATAGCAAAAGACCCTTACCTTAGTAATATGAAGTTGATTGCACAGTTTTGGGAAGGCGATATATCAAGTAAGAAAAACTTTGTTGCATTATGTAATGATAACTTTCAAAATGAGATGAGAAGAGTCCTAAAAGGTGATGAGGCTATGCTTGAGAGTCTTATAAGAAATATCTCATATCAGGATAAAAATATAGTAAAGGTCAACTATATAGCGGATATAAAGGGATTTAGCCTCTGGGATCTTGTAAGTTATGATATTAAACATAATGAGCAAAACGGTGAAAATAATAAAGACGGTACAGATAATAATTTTTCATGGAATTGCGGTATAGAGGGAGCTACAAGAAAAAAACAGGTATTAAGTTTAAGGCATAGGCAACTTAGGAATGCCTCTATTTTGCTGTTTTTAAGTAAGGGAGTGCCTATGCTTACATCTTCTGATGAAGTAGGGCAAAGTAAGCTGGGAAACAACAATACATATTGTCAGGATAATGAACTCTCATGGTTTAATTGGAAACTTTTAAAAAAGAACGAACAAATATATAAATGGTTTTGCTTTATAATAGATTTTAGGAGAAAACATCCGGTATTTTACGGCAAGGAAGCGGTACGAAATATGGACTACCTTGCCTGCGGTATGCCTGATGTGTCATATCATGGAACTAAGATATGGAAACTCGAGTTAGAGCCTTATAAAAGGCAGCTTGGTATACTTTATTGCGGAAAGTATGCCAAAAAAGAAGATGAAGGTTTTGATAATGATTTCTATATTATGTATAATATGCACTGGGAAGAGCATGAGTTCGACCTTCCCAGACTAAAAAACAATTTAGCTTGGTATGTTTGCATAGATACTTCTTTGGAAGAAAATTACGGATTTTATGAGGAAGGTTTAGAGCCGGCTTTAGGAAATAATTTAAGTTATAAGTTAAAAGCAAGAAGCATAGCAGTGCTTAAAAGCAAGGAGAAATAAAGTCAGATGAACGTATTTGATATTATAGGTCCGATAATGATAGGACCTTCAAGCAGTCATACAGCAGGTGCGGCAAGGCTTGGAAAAGTAGCAAAAATTATGTTCGGAAAGGACATAAAAAAAGCCCATATATATATGCACGGAAGTTTTGCAAAAACCGGAAAGGGACACGGAACGGATAAGGCTATTATAGCGGGGCTTTTAGGTATGGAGCCGGATAATGAAAATCTAAGATACAGTTTTGAGATTGCCAAAGAGCAGGGCTTGGAGTTTGAGTTTAGTGAGATAAAACTTGAAAATGTGCATCCGAATACTGTAAGAATAGAACTTGTCGGTGAGAATGATGACAAACTTAGCATGGAGGGTTCCTCGGTAGGCGGAGGAAGTATACTGGTATACAAACTTAATAACTATGAAGTCAATCTGAATTTTGAAAATCCGAGTATAGTAGTAGTGCATACCGACTATCCGGGAGTTATAGCAAAGGTTACGGATGAACTTTATAAATACGGCGTAAATATATGCGACTTCCACCTTTCAAGAAAAAGCAAGGGCGGAGAAGCACTTATGACCATAGGAATGGACTCTATGCCGGATAGGAAGATAGAAGAAGATATATACGCTATAGACTATGTAAGTGCGGTCAATATATTAGACAGGTTATAATTCAAGTTTGTTTCAAATAAAGTATAGGAATGTGGTTTAAATATGCAAATAAAATATAATTCGTTGTCGGCAGTTGCCGATTTGGCCATAGAAAACAATATGAGCATATCTGAGCTTGTTATTAAAGAACAGGCTGAAAGTATGGGACTTAGCGAAGCTGAAATTAAAGCGAAGATGCTTGAAAGATATAATATAATGAAGAGGGCAAAGGAAGAAGGCTTAAAAGAGGGTTTGGTATCTGTAAGCGGTCTTACCGGAGGTGATGCCTTAAAACTTTACAAATATAGAGAAAAAGGTGTAAATATTTGCGGAGGTATTTTTACCAAGGGGCTTTCATATGCCTTGGCAGTCAATGAGTATAATGCCGCTATGGGTAAGATAGTGGCAACTCCTACAGCAGGAAGCTGCGGAATACTTCCGGCAGCCATGATAACCATGCAGGAAGAGCATGGATTCAGTGATGAAGAAATAGTAGAGGCTATGTTTACGGCATCGGCTGTAGGTATGGTAGTGGCTACAATAGCCAATGTTTCAGGAGCGGAGGGAGGTTGCCAGGCGGAGTGCGGCTCAGCATCGGCTATGTCGGCAGCAGCTATATGTGAGCTTTTTAAGGCAGGACCTAAAGCCTGCATCAATGCAGTGGCTATAACTTTTAAGAATGTACTTGGACTTGTGTGCGATCCGGTAGCGGGACTTGTGGAAGTACCCTGTGTAAAAAGAAATGCCTCAGGTGTGGCAACAGCCTTCATGGCTGCACAGCTGGCTATGAGCGGAATAGAGAGTAAGATACCGGTCGACGAGACCATACTTACTATGAAGAGTGTGGGGGATACGATGAGTACGAGCTTAAAGGAGACAGCGGAGGGAGGACTTGCGGTAACTCCTTGCGGTTGTGCTATCAGTAAGAGGATTTTAGGTTAGTAGTTTTATAGACTACAAACCTTAGCCCGTCACGCATTTCCTTGTAAAGTTATATTAGGCTCATTTTCCATAGCATAATATTATATCCTAAAAACCCCCATAAACTAAGCACTAACACAATATATAGTTATTTTACCTTGACCGAACACAATATAAGGTATATACTTAGACTTGCAAAAATTAATACACTCAACTTAGGAAGGGATTTTGGCAGCTTGTGATTGGGGCTGTCGAAATCCTATTCTAACCTATGAAAGTGCATTTTAATTAAATATAATTTATTTGCTAAAGTGGAGAGGTTGCTATGAGGATTATAAAAAGAAGCGGCGTAGAACTGGATTTTGATATCAGCAAGATAATATGTGCAGTCGAAAAAGCCAATGCGGTAGTCAAGGAAGATGAAAGACTTAGCAGGGAGCAGATAGAAGATGTTGCAAGTAAGGTTGAAGCCGCTTGTGTTAACATGAACAGATCTGTAGGTGTGGAAGAGATACAGGATATGGTTGAGAATGAAATTATGGCACATAAGGCATTTGAGGTTGCCAGAAAATACATAACTTACAGATACATACAAAACCTGAAAAGAAAATCCAATACCACAGATGAGAAAATATTGTCCTTGATAGAGTGTGATAATGAAGAGGTAAAACAGGAAAATTCCAATAAAAATCCTACAGTAAGCTCGGTTCAAAGAGATTACATGGCAGGTGAAGTATCTAAAGATTTGACGGAAAGGATACTTCTGTCACCGGATATAGTTGAGGCACATAAAGAGGGGATATTACATTTCCATGATTCGGATTACTTTGCCCAGCATATGCATAACTGTGATCTCGTAAACCTGGAAGATATGTTGCAAAACGGTACCGTGATTTCCGGAACCTGTATAGAAAAGCCGCACAGTTTTTCTACGGCTTGTAATATAGCCACACAGATTATTGCACAGGTGGCATCCAGTCAATATGGAGGTCAGAGCATATCTTTAGCACACCTTGCTCCCTTTGTGGATGTAAGCAGACAAAAGATCAGGGCTGAGCTTGAAGCCGAGCTTTACGGTGTAGCTTTAAGTGAGGAAAAGAAAGAACTGATCGTAGATAAAAGACTCAGAAGTGAAGTCAATAAAGGAGTACAGACTATACAGTATCAGGTAGTTACCCTTATGACCACTAACGGACAGGCACCGTTTATTACGGTATTTATGTACTTAAATGAGGCTAAGTCAAAGCAGGAAAAAGAAGACCTTGCAATGATCATAGAGGAAATGATAACACAAAGACACAGGGGGGTTAAGAATGAAAGCGGAGTTTGGATCACTCCGGCATTCCCTAAACTGATATATGTGTTGGAAGAAGATAATATATACCCCGATTCAAGGTACTATTACCTTACTAAATTGGCGGCAAAATGCACGGCGAAAAGGTTAGTTCCGGACTATATATCGGAAAAGAAAATGCTTGAGCTTAAGGTAGATAAACTCGGCAGGGGGAATTGCTATACCTGTATGGGTTGCAGAAGCTTCCTTACTCCTTATGTAGACGAAGAGGGTAAGCCTAAGTATTACGGAAGATTTAACCAGGGTGTTGTAACCGTTAACCTGGTTGATGTGGCTTTAAGCAGCGGTTCGGATATGGAGAAGTTCTGGGATATATTTGAAAAAAGGCTTGAGCTTTGTCATAAAGCTCTTAGGGCAAGACATGAAAGACTGCTTGGAACTTTATCGGATGTTGCGCCGATACTTTGGCAATATGGAGCATTGTCAAGGTTGGAGAAAGGTGAGCCTATAGATAAACTCCTTTACGGAGGGTATTCGACATTAAGCCTCGGTTATGCCGGACTGTATGAGTGCGTAAAATATATGACGGGGAAAAGTCATACGGACGAAGAGGCTAAACCTTTTGCACTTAGGGTTATGCAGTATATGAACGATAAGTGTACCGAGTGGAAAATCAAGGAAAATATAGACTACTCCTTATATGGAACACCTCTTGAGTCAACTACCTATAAATTTGCCAAGTGTTTGCAAAAAAGATTCGGTATTATCGAGGGAATTACCGATAAGAGTTATATTACCAACAGCTACCATGTTCATGTGTCTGAAAAAATAGATGCATTTACCAAGCTTAAATTTGAAAGTGAATTTCAAAAGCTTTCACCCGGCGGTGCTATAAGTTATGTTGAAGTTCCGAATTTACAAAATAACTTGGATGCGGTTATGAGCTTACTTAAGTTTATATATGATAATATTATGTATGCGGAGCTTAATACCAAGTCTGATTATTGTCAGGTGTGCGGATATGATGGAGAGATACTTATAAATGAAGATGATACCAAGCTTTTGTGGGTGTGTCCTCATTGCGGCAATAAGGATCAAAATAAACTTAATGTAGCCAGACGTACTTGCGGTTATATAGGAACGCAGTTTTGGAATCAGGGAAGGACACAGGAAATCAAAGACAGAGTATTGCATTTATAATACCCACCCCTTTCTCAGTGCTAAAGCAGAGAGAGTTTTAGAAAGTAAGGCATCAGTCTTTCTTTTAAAATCAGCTTTTACCGGTGTTTTGTATAGCGGTTTTTAGAAGTTAAAGTTTTAATTTACTTGCTATATCCAAATGTTTTTGGTAGTAAGTAAAGTTGACTTTAGGAGTATGGCTATAGTTTTTCTTGTATAATCAGCTTTTACCGTAGTGGAGCGTAATAGGTTTTCAGAAGTTACGGTTTTATTCTTTATTCTATAGTAAAATCCTTCTGTATAAAAGTAAGGATAGGCTTTAGAATAAGATATCCGAAAGGATTTTACTTATGAAATATGCAAATATAAAGTACTATGATGTGGCAAACGGTCCGGGTGTCAGAACCAGTCTTTTTGTATCCGGTTGTACGCACAGGTGTGAGGGCTGTTTTAACGAAATAGCCTGGGATTTTAACTATGGCAGAGAGTTTACCGAGGAAACTATAGCCGAGATAGTAAATTCACTTAGGGAAGATTATATAGCCGGTATCACTTTACTTGGCGGTGAACCTATGGAAAAGGTAAATCAGGTGGAGCTTATAAAGCTTTTGAGAGAGTTAAAAACAATCTATCCCGGTAAAACTGTGTGGTGCTACACGGGATACACCTATGATGAGGATTTTAAACAGGGTGCAAGAGCTTATACCGAAGTTAGCGATGAGTTTTTGAATCTGGTGGATGTGCTTGTTGACGGAAAATTTATAATATCTTTAATGGATATAAGACTTAAGTTTAGAGGCAGCTCCAATCAAAGAATTATAGACATGAATCAAACAAGAAAAAATAATGAAATAACATTGTGGGAAGGCTAAGTTTATTACTTGGAAAATGTTCGGTGCATGTAATCAGGAAAAGAGACAAGTTATTTGGAATACTTATTGTAAGAAATGATGAATTAGTTGCTACAGGAAGTTTGGACTTTTATAAACTTAAGTATTTATGATATATTACAGTGGAGCGTTGTCAAGAAACATATTTTGATAAAGGCTCCACTTATCTTTTAGGGGGAAATAATTTATGGATTTTATGGAGTTTATTAATACACCTGCCGGTGCTATAGGTATGCTTATGTTAGGAGTTTTGATCATTTGTATATGGGCTGTAATTCATTTTTCATATTTATACAAAAAAGAAAAAAGTGTTGTTGTCAAATGGTTTAATGCAACCCATGCAGTACTTACCTTTATTAATGATAAAAACATACAAATATACGGAGGAGTTATACCTAACAGGGCTTGGAGAAAGTCAGAAAGAAATACTTTAAGGGAGTACTGGTACATAACCGATGCAAATTCCCTGAATGAAAATGTAAACTCTCTTATGAAATACGGTCACAGAAGTGAGTATATAAATAAAGGTAATGAAGGTGATATAGGCGCTTGGGATTACAGCAGAGCCATGTCCTTGCTTTCCTCAGGCTATGTATGTGCTTACATCGGCAAGCAGGAGGCACTTGATCGCTCACTTGAGATTGCAAAGATAATACAATCCTCATATACTTCATGGGATGATTTTATGAATTCATACTTAAAAGGTTATGAGTATTGGTCAAATCATACTCCAAAGGGAAGATGGCAGATATATGAGAATTTAAGAAAACAAAAAAACAGTTTGTATAATATTCCTTGGAACTTGGAGCTTAAGAGGGAGTGGTAGTTTTTTAGTAAAATTCATCAAAGAAGAGGGGTTATATTTACTTAATATCATTTTCATCTTTATCAAAAAAACTAAAGATATTTAATTTTTATTTATAAATCAGACGAAGATGAATTTCGGCAGCTTTTATATTCACTATGCTGTCTGCGAATTAATATGCTATAATAGTAGTTTAGAATTATAACAAGTTAGAAAGGTTTAAGTATGGATAAGATTATTTTAACAGGGGATAGACCTACCGGAAAGCTGCATCTTGGGCATTATGTAGGTTCTCTTAAAAGAAGAGTGTTATTGCAAAACTCAGGAGAATATAAGAAAACTTTGATCATGATAGCGGATGCACAGGCACTTACCGACAACTTTGAAAATCCTGAAAAAATCAGGCAAAATATTATAGAGGTGGCACTTGATTATTTGAGTGTCGGTATTGATCCTACAAAGGCTACTATATTTATACAATCAATGATACCTGAGCTTACAGAGCTTAGTTTTTATTATATGAATCTGGTAACCGTATCAAGACTGCAAAGAAATCCTACGGTAAAGACAGAGATACAGATGAGGAATTTTGAGTCAAGTATACCGGTAGGATTTTTCACCTATCCTATAAGTCAGGCTGCCGATATCACAGCATTTAAGGCTACCACAGTACCTGTAGGAGAAGATCAGCTTCCTATGATAGAGCAAACCAGAGAGATAGTAAGAAAATTTAATCAAATATACGCTGAAGTTTTGGTAGAGCCGGATGCTTTGATACCTGAAAATAAAGCCTGTCTCAGACTTCCGGGAACTGACGGTAAGGCTAAGATGAGCAAGTCGCTCGGAAATTGCATCTATTTATCGGATGCTGCCGATGAAGTAAGTGCAAGGGTCAAGACCATGTATACAGATCCTTTACATATACAGGTATCGGATCCCGGTCATATAGAGGGCAATACGGTATTTACTTATCTTGACGCCTTCTGTCTTGACAGACATTTTGAAGATTATCTGCCTGAATACAAGAACTTGGATGAGCTTAAAGAGCATTATAAGAGGGGCGGACTGGGTGATGTTAAGATAAAGAAGTTCCTTACCAAGGTGTTACAGGAAGAACTTGAGCCTATAAGAAACAGAAGAAAAGAGTACGAAAAGGATATTGCGTCCGTGTATGAAGTACTTAAAAAGGGCTGTGAAAATGCAAGAGAGATAGCTGCAGCGACCTTAGATGAGGTAAAGCACGCTATGAAAATAGATTATTTTACAGATACCGAGCTTATAAACTCACATATAGAAAAGTATAAGGGGGTGTAAATGTGGAAAAAATAGCAAGTTTTACAGTGGATCATTTGAGGCTGCTGCCGGGAATATATGTATCAAGAAAGGATACCTTAGCAAGCGATGTAATCACCACCTTTGATTTAAGAATGACCAGGCCTAATTTCGAGCCGGTGATGAATACGGCTGAGATCCACGCAATAGAGCATTTGGGAGCCACCTATCTTAGAAATCATAAAGAATTTGGGCAAAAGACAATATACTTCGGACCTATGGGTTGTCGTACCGGATTTTATCTTTTACTGAAAGGAGATTATGAGTCCAAAGACATAGTAGAACTTATGATAGAACTTTATAAGTTTATAAAAGATTATGAGGGTGAAATACCCGGTCAAAGCCCCAAAGATTGCGGTAATTATCTTGATATGAATTTAGGTATGGCTAAATATCTTGCAGATAAGTATTTAGAGGTTTTATTTAACATAGGTGAAGAGAATTTGATATATCCTGAATAAACGATAAAAGGGGGGATTTAATGAAAAATAATGAAAATCCTTTAGGCTACGCTCCGATATCAGGGCTTATCTTAAAGTTTGCACTGCCCTCTATTTTAAGTCTTTTGGTAACCTCGGCATATAATATTACAGATCAGATATTTATAGGAAATGTAGTAGGAATGCTCGGAAATGCAGCTACCAATGTTGCATTTCCGGTAGTTACCTTAACCGGTGCTTTGGCACAGCTTGCCGGTATAGGTACGGCTGCCAATTTTAATCTTGGAATGGGAGCTAAAAAAGAAGAAGAGGCTAAGTCTTATATAGGCACAGGGTTGCTTTTATCGGGAATACTGGGAGTTTTAATAGTTGCGTTTACATTGATATTTTCCAAACAAATACTTATTATCTGCGGTGCAACCGAAGCTGTAATGCCTCTTGCCTCAAGTTATCTTAATATTACGGCTTGGGGCTTGTTTTTTCTGCTTTTTACGACTGCTGTAAGTAATATTATAAGGTCTGACGGAAGTCCTACTTATTCTATGCTATGCAATATAATCGGATCCTTACTTAATGTATTTTTAGATTATCTGTTAATGTTTGTTCTTAATATGGGTATAGAAGGTGCCGCAATAGCAACCGTTATAGGTCAGGCTGTATCATTTGTACTCAGTTTCGTATATTTCTTTAGATTTAAGGCATTTAAGATCACACTTTCCATGCTTAATCTTAAGTTAAAGCAAGTGATCGGAATTCTAAGTCTCGGTGTGGCTAATTTTATTAATTTGGCTATGATCATGCTTCTTAACATAGTACTTAACAATGTACTTAAATACTACGGCAAGGACAGTATTTACGGTGCGGATATACCCTTGGCAGTGTCCGGAGTAGTATCAAAAATCAGCAGCATACTTATAGCTATTTCCGTAGGTCTTGCTCAAGGTTGTCAACCTATACTGGGCTTTAACATGGGAGCTAAAAATTATAAAAGGGTAAGAGAAACTTTTATAAAAGCGGTTATAGTATCACTTAGTATAAGTATTTTCTTTTTTATAGCCTTTCAATTCTATCCTGATAATATAATCTTGATATTCGGTTCAGGGGATAATTTATATATAGAATTTGCAAGAAAATATCTTAGAATCTTTTTGTTTTTTATCTTCGGATTTGCTATACAGCCGCTTGCGGTAAATTATTTTACAGCCACCGGAAATGTTTTTTCCGGCATTGTTTTATCTACAGCAAGGCAGGGGCTTGTACTTATCCCCTTCCTTATTATATTTCCGATGTTTTGGGGATTAGATGGTATACTGTATGCAGGACCGGCATCTGATATAATAACTACAAGTCTGGCAGTAATTATGGTAATTACCAACTTTGCAAAGCTGAGAAAGAAAACAGAGTAATCCCTTTAATCTGTGTTAATAGTATTTTTACAAAATAGAAAGCTTAAAACTACTTGTAAATTCAAGCGATAAATGTTATTTTTGCATTGTAACTCTAAGTTTGTAATAGACTTTTTGATAATTTTATAAAAAGCTCTATATCTGCTATAAAAGTTTAATAAGAACCGGTGTAATGTATCATTGTAAGGAGGCAGTGTTTATGCGTAGAGTATCAATAAGTTTTCTAATAGCATTTATTCTTTTGTTTTCTTTTGTTTCTTTTGCCGGAGATCTACCCGAGTCTCTTCTTAATAGCCCTACAGCACAGGTATATATAGGAGAACTTAAAAAAGTTTATGATGATGAAAGTGTTGTATTTACCCAAAAGGTAAAGATAAAGGGAGATTTTACTAAGGACAAAGAAATAAGGTACTATAAGTATGTGTTTGACGGCGGATTTGAAATAGGAAAAAGTTATCTTATAGGAGATGATACAGCCGTTTCTATGGGTGATGCTTGGATATTGCATATTTCAGGCGAGGATTTAAGAACTTTGGAAATCGGTGAAGATTATGATATGGCAAAAAGGATGCAGCAATATATTAATGACGGAAGTTTTGAAAAAAGTGAGGAAGAGCTTAATAACAGCGAAGCAGTAAAAGTAAGCGGAACTAAAACAAGTGAAACTCAAATAACTGAAGCAAAGGCGGCACAATCGGGTGAAGAAGCAGGGCTAGGCGTAGAGCCTAAAGAGGAGAACGGTCAAACTGAGGGAGGAAAAAATAATGTTCTAATTTATGCAATAGTTATAGGTTTTGTAGCAGCTATAGGATATGCTGCACTGAGAATTAGAGCTAAGTATAAAAATAGGGGCTAGGATGTGTATCAGAACTTAAATTTACACAATACCCTATTTATTGGATGTGTAAGTTGATTATAAACCTTGGTGTATAGTATAGTTGATATCAGGTGCATCGTTCGCAAAATAAGTATAGTAAAAAACGATGAATATTTTCCCGGCTTTTAACTTAAGGGGCTTTTAGTATTTAAGATACTGAAAATATGGTATTTACAGGTTTTTAGTATTTAAGATATATAAAAATAGGATAGGTAAATATAATGTTTTAAAGTCGGTAAAATCGACAGATTTAAGCCGGATAGAAAAGGAAGGTATGATGGCAGTTTTTAGTGATTTTGAAAAAATAGATATCAGGGTAGGCACGGTTATATCAGCTAAAGTATTTGAAAAGGCAAGGAAGGCGGCTTATATACTTGAACTTGATTTTGGTGAAGAAATAGGTATAAAGAAGTCCTCTGCACAAATTACCGAGCATTATAAGCCTGAGGATCTGGTTAATAAACAGATTCTTGCCGTAGTTAATTTTCCACCAAAACAGATTGCCGACTTTTACTCGGAAGTTCTGGTTTTGGGTACTTACAGTGAGAGAGGAGTTGTACTTATAAGACCGGATAAGGAAGTAAAGAACGGAGACAAATTAGGATAAGGAGAAGAATATGAAAAAAGCAGCTATAATATTGGCAAACGGTTTTGAAGAGATAGAAGCTTTGACAGTTGTGGATGTACTCAGGCGTGCATATATTTCCTGTACCGTATTGGGCTTTGATAAGCAGGTTACAGGTTCACACGGTGTTGTGGTGATTGTAGATGAGGTCTTAGATGCAGATGCATCCGATTACGATATGCTTATACTTCCGGGAGGCATGCCGGGTTCAACTAATCTTAAGAGTAATGAAACAGTAATAAGTATGCTTAAAAAAATGCAGTCGGAGGATAAGTATATAGCGGCAATTTGTGCAGCTCCTATCGTACTTGATCATGCAGGTGTACTTAAAGGTAAAGACTATACCTGTTATGACGGTTTTGAAAATGAAATAAAAGACGGAAATTATATAAAAAATGCGGTAGTTACGGACGGAAAATTAACCACAGCCTGTGGTCCGGCTTTGGCACTGGACTTTGCATATGAACTTGTAAGACAACTTGATAAAGATCCTGAGCCGCTTAGAAAGGGTATGCTTTACGGAAGGTAGAAAAATATATTTATCGGTTTTAAAAGTAATAAATTGTGTAAAGTTCTCACAGACTCCGGGGTAGTATATCCTTGATATTAATTAAATGTCAACGGATACACTGCACTAAGCTTTGCCGGCTTGCAAAACACCAAGCCAAAGCAAGCTTGGTCTGTGAGATTTGCAATCCATTGTCTGAAATTAATCAAATACTGAAGAACTGAAGAGCTGTGAAAGTAAACCTTATTTATGAACTCCATAACAGGAGTTGATATCCTGAACATATATAATACCGTTTCCCGGCAACTCGATATCAAGTTCATTAACTATATTGGAAGTTATAGACTCGGTCAAATGTGCTTCAGAGACTATAATTACCACCTCTTTTTCAGGTTCTATGTCCATTGAAAAGACCTTGCCGGTTTCATGTATGCCCGAACCTCTGGCATTCATTATAGTTCCGCCCTTTGAGCCGCCTTTTGAAGCTGCTTCGATTACTTCTTCCGCCCTTCCCTTATCTACTATACAGGTTATTAAATGGTACATGACTGACTCCTTTTTTACTTCTGATTTACAAGCACAGTCAGTATATTGACTGCATCCGTTTGTAGAGCAAACGTTTGTAGTGTAGACTATGCCGTGATTCGGTTTATCAAAACTATACTCCTTGTCAAGAGCCTTAATTATATTTGTTGCAGTATCTTTATCAGATACAATATATACAATTTCTTTTCTTATATCCGAAAGTCCTAAAAAGTCCCAAATTCCCTTGTTGGAGGTTCCTTTTGCAAGTACTATGGTTCCACCCGAAGCACCATGTTTTTTAGCTTTATGTAAAAGTTTGCTGCCCAAGCCGAAATTTACTATAATTGATATCAGCTCCAGCTCAATATTATGATTTGTTTCCAATATTAATCCCTCCTTTCTTTGATTTGATCTTAAATATAAGACCGAGTATTTGCAAAGCGATAAGTGGGGTCATAGCCACCATAGCGATAACTCCAAAACCGTCTACAAGTACATCTGCTCCTTCTATAGCTTCTGCAACACCCTGCGTATAGGCAAGAATAAATGTGGCGGTCATAGGTCCGGAAGCCACTCCGCCGGAGTCAAAGGCTATACCTACAAAAAGCTTGGGTACTATATAAGTAAGTATCAATGCTATTGCATAACCCGGAAGGAGGTACTGCCAAAGTTGTAATTTAGGTATAAGTATGCGAACAACCGATAAAGCGATTGCAATTCCCACACCTATTGACATTGTAAAAAGCACACTTTTTCTTTTTACATAGCCGCTGGTAACCTCTTCTATTTGATGAGTAAGTGCATATACTGCAGGCTCCGCAAGTATGGTGCAAAGTCCGAGTATAAAACCTATTGCTATAACAAAAAACTTATTATCCATAGAAGCGATTTTATAGCCTATGATACTGCCGGCATTCATAAATCCCGCATTAACTCCAAGTAAAAATAAACTAAGTCCTATAAAAGTAAATAAAATACCGAATAGTATTTTTCT
>ERZ773009.983-NODE-983-length-20400-cov-7.194888_pt1 | contig 20400 bp, 14 predicted proteins | sample MGYA00580663_ERZ773009 | MGnify/ENA primary metagenome ERZ773009 (study PRJEB29015, sample SAMEA2737969) | human oral metagenome | biome: human oral; feature: human-associated habitat; material: dental | place: China | collected 2026 ... | reverse complement strand
TAATCACGTCCTGAACCATATTTAATGACGTTCGGAACGTGATTATGACCACCTCGGAAGGGTATTTCACCACGTCCGGAAACACCTCGGAAGATCTTCCGAATCGCACCATGGCTTATGGCAAAAAAGAGAGAGGGCATATCGCTCCGAGCGACGCGTCCTCTCTCCACGTAAAACCTGATCCGTTGGGGGGATGATTACTTCCGAGCGTTTAGGCGAGCCTGAATGGCCTTGGCCTTTTCTACGGAGGCGCTGTTGTTGGCGTCGATGCCGTAGAGCTCCTTGGCCGGAATCTTGATCTCCATGTTGGTGGGGATATGATTCGGGTCGGCGATTTTCGATTTGTTGAATTCGTAGATGTAGACCCAGAAGACCTTGTTGCCGTAGTATTTCTCGGCCAGCTTGGTCAGGAATTGCCCTGGCTCTAACCGAACGGTGGCCACCACTTTGCGTTTGGGTGCGGCCGGTTTCTCTTTCTTCTCTTTGGCCTTAGCGTCCTCTTTGGCTTTGGCCTCTTCTTCGGCCTTAGCCTTCTCCTTAGCCTCTTCTTCGGCTTTAGCCTTCTCCTTAGCCTCTTTCTCGGCAGCAGCCCGACGCGCCTTGTCGGCGGCTGTAGCCGGATCGAGCTTCTGTTCGTCGGCTATGGAGGTCTGCGGCTTGTCGCCACGACCGGCCTCGGGGGCGTCTTTGTCCTTAGCCTCTTCACCAGGCATGACGAACGTGTCGCCCGTCACCACCTTATCGCCGTCCGTGCGACCCATGGCGCGCGTTTCGGACGAGGGGAGGTAGTAGAAGTAGTGGTAGAAGAGTCCGCCGAGGAGGAGCAGCAGCAGGATGCTGAGCACGACGTACAGCGGGAAGTTTGACGAGGAGCGCTTTTCGCTCTTTTTCGGCTGCGGTGTAGGCTCCACGGGCGGTGGCGGCGCGATAGGCGGGATCACCGTTACGGGCTTTTTCCGCGGTGGTCTCTGCTCGTTTGTGCGTCCGGCGTTTGATGTCGGTGTGTCGGTTCGGCCCGTTGCCAGAGGCGCTTTCGGCTCATCCTTCTGGACGGGTTCCGGCGCCTTCGTGTCGACCTTTTCGGCGGTCACTTCGGGCGTAATGATTTGCGATGCTTTGAGGTGTGCTGCAGCCATTTCGCCCACTGTCATGGGTTTACTGCCCACCGAGCGCCCCTCCGACCAGCCCTCGGCGATTTCCTTTTTGATCTCACTGTTCATCGTTTGAGATTTTTCGTTGTTCCATGTGCTTCCAATCAGGGCGACGGGCTCCACGTCGTCGTCCCCCTCGTCCTCCTCGTCGTCGTCAGTCTCCGCTGTTGGGGCGGGCGGTGCAGGCGTGGGCTCCGTCGGTTCCGGCTCGCTGTCGGTCGATTCATTTTCCGGCGTGGAGATGAAAGAAGGGGTGGAGAGGGGAGCCTCGTCCGCGGGCGCCTCTTCGTCGTCCACATACTCACGCTCAGGGTCTTCGGGCGTCTCAATCGGCGCATCGCTTTCGCTCGCCTCGACAGCTTCGAAGATGGCAAAGGGTTTATTGATGCGGTCTTTCAGCGATTTATCGGGCAGGTACGACAGCCAGTGGTGGGCCGGAATAACGATGCGCTCGCCCTCTGGCGTCACACTTTCGCGTTCTCTGACGGGCACGATCCGAAACTTGCCGATGCCCTTGATGCGTGTCGATCCGTCTTTGATAAGACTGTCGTTCACCAGCGCGGTCAACTCTCCGACGAAGGTCTGCACCGCTGTGCGGTCGCGACCCGTTTGGGCCATCATCAATTCAATGATGCGGTCTGTGGTGATTTTCTCGTTCATGCCTGATCTAAGTTTTTGATGTACGTTCTGAGTCGGGAGGAAGGTCTGAAGACGGGGATCAATTTCGGGGGCAGCAGGTAGCGTTTGCCGCTTTCGGCGTCGGCCGAGTAGCGTTCCGCCTTCTTTTTGAGTTCAAATTGCCCCCATCCCTCGAGTGCAACGATGTCGTTATCTGCGAGCCTATCGGCCACGATTTGCCCGAACGCGTCCAGCATGCTCTCCACCTCGGGGATCTCTCGGTCGAGGCGTGCGGCCAGTTCGGCTATCAATTCTGTATCTCTCATATGATGGATATATCTCTTTGTTTCTGATTATTCGGAATATAAATCTCAGTAGTTCGCCGATGGATTAAACAACCTTCCGGCCGTATAGTTCGAACGGTTCAGCGGCTTCAATCTGTACGGAGTAAATTTTGCCGAGCTCCATGTCGGCATCCTTGTGCACGAGCACCTCGGGGTCTACTTCTGGCGAGTCGAACTCAGTCCGCCCGATGTAGTAATCCTCCTCGCGGTCCAGCATCACGCGCAGCGTTTTGCCCACCTTTTCCTCTTGCACCTCAGCCGAAATGGCCTCCTGAAGATCCATCAGCGCGTTCAGCCGTTGCTGCTTCACTTCGTCCGGCACATTGTCTTGTTCATTTTTATAGGAATGCGTCCCCACCTCGTGACTGTAGGCGAAGGCGCCCATTCGCTCGAAACGCATGTCTCGTGCGAACTGCATCAGTTGTTCGAAGTCATCGTCCGTCTCTCCAGGATAGCCCACCATCAGCGTGGTACGCAGGTGAATGCCGGGCACTTCTTCTCGAATCCGGGCGATGAGTTCGTAGGTCTCTTCTTTCGTAATATGCCGTCGCATGCGCTCCAGCACAGGGTTACTGATGTGTTGGAGGGCGATGTCGAGGTATTTGCAGACGTTCTCGCGCTCGCGCATCACGCGCAGCAATTCGTGTGGGAAATGCGACGGATAGCCGTAATGCAGCCTCAGCCACTCCACGCCCGGCACGTCCGATAGTCGCTCGACTAACTCGGGCAGTACGGCTTTGTGGTAAAGGTCTTGTCCGTAGTAGGTCAGGTCTTGCGCGATGAGTTGAAACTCGCTGATCCCTTTTTCGGTCAACAGTCGGGCCTCCTTCACGATCTCCTCCATCGGACGCGAGCGGTAACGCCCCGTAATGATCGGTATCGAGCAGTAGGAACATTTACGGTCGCACCCCTCAGCGATTTTTAGGTACGCGTAATGTCCGGGAGTTGTCACAACGCGATCTTCCGAAAATTCGCTCAGGTAGGCCTTACCTAAATCGTTCAGCAATTCTTTCCAGTTGAATTTCCCGTAGAAACGATCTACAAACGGAAGCTCCTGCTGGAGTTCCTCTAAGAAACGCTCCGAGAGGCACCCCATCACGTACAGCTTCCCGATGCTTCCGCGCTTCTTCTCCTCGCCCAATTCGAGGATCAAGTTGATAGATTCTTCTTGTGCATCGCCAATGAATGCGCACGTGTTGACAACGACAATCTCGCCGTTGATCTTCTTCGCGTCGTGGGTGACGGTATATCCGTTCAGTTGAAGTTGGCGCATCAACCGCTCCGAATCGACCAGATTTTTCGAGCAACCGAGCGTGATGATGTCGACCTTATCTTTTCTCATCGTCCCCGAACAGCGAATCCACGAATGCTTTTCTATTGAATACCTGCAAGTCCTCCATGCCTTCGCCCAAGCCAATGTATTTGACAGGAATCCGGAAATGGTCGGAAATACTGATGACTACACCGCCTTTGGCCGTCCCGTCGAGCTTCGTAATTGCCAGCGCATTGACTTCCGTTGCGGCGGTAAACTGCTTAGCTTGCTCAAAAGCGTTCTGTCCCGTCGATCCGTCGAGCACGAGCAGCACCTCGTGCGGAGCGTCCGGAACGACCTTCTTCATCACGTTCTTGATTTTCGTCAGCTCATTCATCAGGTTAATCTTGTTATGCAGACGCCCTGCCGTATCGATGATCACCACATCCGCTCCAGTCGCTTGTGCCGAATTAAGCGTATCGAAAGCCACTGAAGCCGGATCAGAACCCATCTTTTGCTTGACTACCGGTACACCCACACGTTCGCCCCAAATAACGATCTGCTCTACAGCCGCCGCGCGAAACGTATCGGCTGCGCCTAACAATACAGAATAGCCATGCTTCTTGAATTGATAGGCCAACTTACCGATAGTCGTCGTCTTACCTACTCCATTGACACCAACCACCATGATCACGTAGGGCCTTTTTCCCTGCGGTGCACGGAAGTCATCCGCATCCTCGGTCTTATTTTCCGTAAGTAGGGTGGCGATTTCTTCACGTAAGATCTTGGTCAGTTCTGCGGTCGAGACATATTTGTCTTTCGCGGCGCGTTTCTCGATCCGTTCAATAATCTTCAGGGTCGTATCCACGCCCACGTCAGAAGAGATCAAAACCTCCTCCAGTTCATCTAGCACGGCGTCGTCGACCTTGCTTTTTCCCACAATGGCTTTGGTGATCTTAGAGAAGACGTTCTCTTTCGTCTTCGATAGACCTTTGTCTAATGTCTCCTTTTTCTCTTTGCTGAAGAAATCAAAAAATCCCATCTCTTAATCGCGTGATAAGTAGGTAAGTAAGATTGGGCCACAAAAGTAGATCTTTTTCGGAAAGCCTAAGACATATAAGATCAGGGTTGCTAGGGCAACCGCATCAAAAATCAAGTAGCTGCATGAGGTAGGGAATATTATAGATAGCACTCCGTTGTCTTCCTTTGACTGAGAGCTGATCTTTCTTCCGCTTGAGAAGAAGCAGAGACAACTTGGGAATGAGATTGAGAAGCGATTTTGTTGCTTGGCAAATAAGCAAAAACAGGAGAAAGCGATTTTGCTTTCTCCTGTTTTAATAGGTGGGCGCTGAGGGATTCGAACCCCCGACCCTCTGCTTGTAAGGCAGACGCTCTGAACCAACTGAGCTAAGCGCCCTTTTTTTATTTGATTTTGCTGTCGCTCTCTCTTGAAGACGGTGCAAAGATAAGGGCGTTTTCGAAACCTCCAAAAAATGCCATGAAAAAAGTCGATCTTTTTTGAGTCGTCATGGATCATTGAATTCTTCTTTTGCGCGCTTATGCGTTGTGTCCTAAACTATTGGATAGGATTTCTATGGCTTATTAGTTCTATTCAGAACAAGGTGCTTTTTTCTCCTTGTGGATGGCTTTAGCCTAAATAATGGCAGGAGGAAGTGCATGGCTCAGCCTGTTTCGAGAGTAATTGACGGGCTGTCTGTTCTGCGTGGAGGTGTCTTTTGCTATAGGGATCTTATTCCGAATCAGATTCAGACGGATTTTTACTTTTGCCGCCACTTCGTCAGAGGTTTATTGAGACTTTTGCGCGAAGAGAGATCCCCTATTGTTGTATTGTTATATTGTATCATGTATTAGAACAAACAGATCAGATTATGAAAAGGCTTTTATGGTTTGCAGCAGTGGCTGCAGTATGTGTGAGTTGTGGCGGGAAGAAGTCCGGCTACGTGATTGATGGTAAGATTGCCGAGGGTCGTACGGACCTCGAAGGTAAGTACGTGTATCTGATTCCGTACGGATCAGATGGCGCGGCGACAGACAGTGCATTGATCGAGAAGAATACGTTCAAGTTGCAGGGCGAACCTACCGCTGACGGTCTCTATGCTCTCTACTTGAAGGACGAGGGAGACGAGATGATGAGTCGTGTGGGTGAGGCGCCGTTCTCTGCCGTGTTTGTGTTGCAGAAGGGAGAGATGCAGGCTGTACTTGACTCGTTTTCGTATGTGACGGGTACGCCGGAGAATAACGCGTTCAAAGACATTCGTTCGGTGTTGGTTGATGCGCAGAAGAACTATATGAACCTTGTCAGCAACATCAAGGAGGGCGAATTAGAGGCTGTGAAGGCGAAGGCTAAGCAGCTGGAGGACGAGATGATGGCCAAGGTGAAGGCTTACATCGAGGCGAATCCTAACAAGCTCACTACGGCTAAGCTCCTCACCGATTTCCAGTTTGGGCTGGATGAAAAGACGCAGGAGGCAGCACTGGCCAAGGCGGATTCGGCCTTCATGAAGTTTCCTGGCATCAAGGAGATAGCCGAACATTTGCAGGCTATGAAGAAGGTGGCCGTCGGACAGAAGTTCTCAGACTTTGAGATGGTCGACCTGAAGGGTGACACCCACAAACTGTCGGACTATGTAGGCAAGGGCAACGTGACGCTGGTAGATTTCTGGGCGTCGTGGTGTGGGCCGTGCATGCAGGAGGTGCCGAACTTGAAGAAAACGTATGAGACCTACCACAAGAAGGGATTCGAGATCGTCGGAATCTCGCTTGACTCGGAGAAGGGCGCCTGGGAGGCGGCCGTGAAGGACAAGCAGATGAACTGGATCCACCTGTCCGACCTGAGAGGGTGGCAGTCGGCTGGCGGAGCTCTCTACGGTGTACGATCAATCCCGAACACCTTCTTGGTGGATAAGGACGGTACGATTGTCGGTCACAACCTCTTTGGCGAGGAGCTGAATAAGAAGCTGGACGAACTGTTGGCCGAGAAGTAATCCTCCCCGAAACTTTGTGTATAGGTATGATAAAGCGGCAAGGCAAGTGTACAATGTGATACGGCCTTGCCGCTTTCCTTTTACTTTTGCTCCATCTGATTTCAAAACACGATAATCACTATGTTCAAGAAAGAAACTTACATTCAGCGGCGTGAGGCCCTGAAGAAGGCTGTTGGCACGGGCCTGTTGTTATTCATGGGTAACGACGAAGCGGGTTGCAACTTTGAGGACAACCTCTATCCCTACCGTCAGGACTCTACGTTCCTCTACTATTTTGGCTTGCCCTATGCGGGGCTAATGGCCGTCATTGACATCGATGAGAACCGCGAGATCATCTTCGGCGACGAACTGACGATCGACGCCATCGTCTGGATGGGTGTGCAGCCGACACTCCACGAAAAGAGCGAAGCTGCCGGCATTAAAGACGTTCGTCCGTCGGCCGAGCTGAAACCGTACCTCGAGGCAGCCGCCCGCAAGGGACAGCCCGTGCGTTACCTGCCGACTTACCGCCCCGAGCACCGCATCAAACTGCTCTCACTGCTGGGTATCATGCCGGGAGCCGAGCAGCCGTCGGTGGAGTTCATCAAGGCAGTGGTGAATATGAGGAACTACAAGTCGGACGAGGAGATTGCAGAGATCGAAAGGGCGTGCAACGTGACGGCCGACATGCACCTACGTTCGTTACAGATGGTACGTCCGGGAATGCGGGAGTGCGAAGTGGCGGCGGCTGTGCAGGAAGTGGCGGCGGCGCACAACTTCATGCTGTCGTTCCCGACCATTGCCACAGTGCACGGCGAGACGCTCCACAACCACGACCACAGCAACGTGATCCGTAGCGGGCAACTCTTCCTGCTCGATGCGGGCGCGGAGACAGAGATGGGCTACGCGGGCGATATGTCGAGCACGGTGCCTGCCGATCCGAAGTTCACCGCACGCCAGAAGGAAATGTTCGAGATCCAGTTGGCCAGCCACGAGGCTGCCGTCAAGGCGCTTCGTCCCGGCATCCGATTCGAGGAAGTCTACGACCTGTCGGCCGAGGTGATCGTCGAGGGCATGAAAAGCGCAGGGCTGATGAAGGGTGACGCCAAGGAGGCTGTCAAGGCCGGTGCGCATGCGCTCTTCTTCCCCCACGGACTGGGCCACATGATGGGCCTCGATGTGCATGACATGGAGAACTTAGGCGAGGCTTACGTCGGCTATGGCGACCAACCGAAGAGCAAACAGTTCGGACGCAAATCGCTGCGGTTGGCCCGTGAGCTGGAGCCAGGATTTGTGCTGACCATTGAGCCGGGTATTTACTTCATCCCGCAGCTCATCGACTCGTGGCACGCAGAGAAGCGGTTCGCAGACTTCATCAACTACGACAAGGTGATCACCTACAAAGACTTCGGCGGTATCCGCAACGAAGAGGACTACTTGATCACTGCCGATGGTGCGCGTCTCTTAGGCAAGAAGATCCTGCGCCATGCGGACGCACTGGAGGAGCTGCGGAAGGGCTGATGGCGGAATGACGGACCGTTAGTTGTCCGTCGTTAGCGCTTATGCCGGGTATCCCGATCGCGGATGCCCGGCATTTTTTATGTGCTCCCGTGCGAGGAGCGGGGCAAACCGTTCGTCGCGGGCGAGGGGTAGCGGCCAAAACGAGCGAGGCCGCCCGGCGGGATCTCCCCGGCAGGCAGCCTCTTGTTGGTATTCAATGTTGTGTACCCCCAATGGCTTTCGCAAGCCCTACGCGGGGAGCACTTCATTGATGATTGACATCAGTCGAGGCGCTCGGGGATGACTTTCGCAAGTCCTACAGAGGATGAGCGCCCCAAAATGATCGCTTATAGTATATGAAACAACTCCGGACGGACTTATCGCAAGTCGGTAGGTCGATGGAGCGTTATGATAGAGTAGTATGAGTGGGCGTACGCCAGATGTCACACGCTGGCGCGCGCCCTAAGTGTGATTTCTGTTAGAGTCCTAACTGGTTCAGGATGAATTCGAAAATGAATGACCAGTTAGCTATCGATTGCTCGGTGCTTTGTCCCGATCCGTGGCCGCTATCATAGTCGATATGCAGGATGACGGGGTTCAGCTGACCGGGGTTGTTCTGCAGGGCCGCCACAAATTTCTTGGCGTGGAGCGGGTCGACACGACTGTCGTTGGCACCGGTGGTGACGAGCATGGTCGGCAGGTTGACCCCTGAGCGAATGTTATGGTAAGGCGAGTAGGGGAAGAGCCAGCGGAACTGTTCGGCGTCGTCCGAGGAGCCATACTCGGGGATCCAGTAGCGGGCGATGAGGAAGCGGTGGTAGCGGAGCATGTCCAACAGCGGCACCTGGCAGACGATGGCCCGGTAGAGGTCCGGCCGCTGCGTAGCGATCGCGCCCATGAGCAGGCCGCCGTTGCTGCCTCCCTTAGCCGCAATGCGGGTGGGGTTGGTGTACTTCTCGCGGATGAGCCACTCGGCGCAGCTGTTAAAGTCGTCGAAGGTGTTCTGCTTCTTGTCCAGCATACCGCTGCGGTGCCAGCTCTCGCCGTACTCGTCGCCGCCGCGGATACCGGCCTCCACCACGACCACTCCGCGTTCCAGCAGTGAGCGGTAAAATCCGATGTAGCTGGGCGCGATACCGTCGTTGAATCCGCCGTATCCGTCGATCAGCACCGGGTTATTGCCGTCCATTTTGAGCCCCTTCTTGTGGTAGATGAAGGCGGGGATCTTCGTGCCGTCCTTTGAGGGGTAGAAAATGATCTTAGCCTCGATGTCGCTCATGTCTATCGGCGTCTCGCGGGCGAAATAGAGCTTCCATTTGAAGTCTTTGGGCGAGGCCACGAAGGTTTTGGGCATCGTGGTGAAGGTGTTCAGGGTCATGTAGATCGAATCCTTCTCGCGGTCGTAGCTGATGCCGCCCACGTTTCCCAGCTCGGGCAGCTCGATTTCGCGCTGCCGATGGCCCTCCAGGTCGTAGAGCGTGAGGCGGCTCTGGATGTCCTTCTTATCCTGGACGATGATGTTGTGTTTCGTCACTACGCAGTTCTGCATCACGGTCTCGCCTTCGGGGATAAGCACCCGCCAGTCCTTGTATTCGGGTCGGGCCACGTCGGCCGTCATTAGGCGGAAGTTGGGCGCGTGATCGTTGGTGAACATATACATGCGGTCGCCAATGATCTGCGGATAGGCGTTCGATACGGTGCTCTCATAGATGAGTCGTCCCTTCTCGTTCGTGCCCGTGCGACGGATGTAGGCCTTGTTGGAGTAAAAATCGCTCTCGCCATAGACCGTCATGTCGCCGTATCGGTTATCGTAGATGAAGAAGCTGTTTTTGGCGTCGTCCGTGGTGCCAATCTGGCGCGCTTTGGAGGCTGGGGTGCCGAACTCCCAGAGATACGTCTTGAGGGGGCGCTGGGCAGCCACGTCCTCCGGCGAACGGAAGGTGACATAGGCGTGCTTCTGATCCTTGGTCCACTTAAAGTCGAACGTATTCTCGAGCGGTTTGCCGATCTGTTTCCCCGTGCGCGTATCAATGAAATACGTCGTTGAGATCTCCGCGCCACTCTTTTGAGCGCTGATTGCTGCCCGGTTGCCGTCGTAGGTATAGGCCACGCCGGAGGTAGACGTCTTGCCCGTGGGGTCGATGGCCACCGGGTCCCAGATGAGTACACGCTTGCCGTTCAGGATGGTGTAGATGCGATACTGCTTGTCGCCCTTCATCTTCACGGTTTGAAAAACGCGATCGCCGACGTTGGTCAGCGGTCCCTCATAATCGCGGTCGATATAGGCTGCGAGTTGTTCACGTACGCCCGGATGCACCTGCTGTGTCTTCTGGAGGTACTCGATACCATAGTCATGCTGCGCTTTTGACCAGGCCACGACGGCCGGATCGTCCTTATCCTCAAGCCATCGGTAGGGGTCGGTAAAGACAACATTGTGAATCGTGTCTCTTACGGCATGTTGGGGGGTTGCCGGCGGTCGAAACTCGACCTGTGCCCGCCCCGCTGTTCCAGCGAACAGCATCATCGGGAGCCAGTACTGATATTTCATCTTGTGTGGTATAAAAGTGGTGATGTCTATTGAAAACGTGGGCAAAGAAGGGAATGAAAATCGAAAAAATGAAGCCCGAATGCAAAAAAGATCTCCCCTTGTCGCGCCAAATAGGGTGGGGGAGGGCCGGGAGTGGGGGAAGGTCGATCGGGATTCCTCGCGTATCTTTGCCCTACCACTAAATACCCCCTGCATGTATGCCCACCATCTTCATCCTTTTCGGATTCCGATTCATGTTTTACTCTAACGACCACGAACCCATCCATGTGCATGTGACAAAAGGAGACATCCGAGCCAAATTCAACCTCTTTCCCGTCACACTGGTGCAGAATCACGGACTGAAGCCATCGGAGCTCAAGCTTGTAGAGCATGTGATCCGTGAGAATCAAGAAATCATTGCCGAGCATTGGAATCGGTTCTTTAACCAATCAAGATAAACAAAATGGATATGCTACACATTGAAAAGATCTGGCTGACCGACGACGCCATATGGATACGCACTGCGGACGGACGCGAGGCCGCCGAACGCTTTGTCGACTACCCGCGACTGGCCCGCGCTACCGCCGACGAGCGCGCCCGTTACCTGGCCGACGGGGCGGGGATACACTGGCCGGAGCTGGATGAAGACCTCTGTTACGAGGGATTCTTTACGCCTAAGACGCACAGCCCGCTGTACGATTTCTTCATGGCGCACCCGGAGCTGGACGCCTCGGCCGTAGCCCGGCGGATGAAAATGCCGCAGAGCCTCCTCGCCCAGTACCTCAGCGGGGCGCGACAGCTGTCGGAGCAGGGCTTTGAGGAGATCGTGCGAACGGTGCGCTCCATCGGCCGTGAATTGGTCGAGGTTTAGCCCTTGCGCTTATATATATAGGTATAGACGTGCGGGGACGCGAGCTTGTCGCTGTCGGTGGGAGATACGAAGGCTTGGAAAGACCCGTTGTCTCGGACAATACTAAATGCCTGATCAAGGTATTCAATATTGTCTGAGACAATGATAAATACCCAATCCAACCATCTATCATTGATCGAATAAACAATAAATAAGGGTATCGATGTTTATTATCGTCTCCGAAAACATTGAATACCTGCATGAGTTGTTTATTATTATCTCAGACAATGACTCCCCCCGAGGGGTGAAGTCTCCTCGCGCCCGAGACAGTGTCACCTTCGAAGGCTCGGAATCTTTTATTGATAGAGACCGTAAGGGTTTTCCACGTGCGGAGCCTCTCTATGTCTGAAAAAGTGTCACCTTCGGGGGTCTAAAATCTCTTATTGATAGAGACCGTAAAAGTTTTTTGCATGCAGAGCTTCTCTATGTCAGAAATGGTTGTACCTTTGGGGCCATCAGATCGCTCCTCGTCTGAGGTGGGAGAGGCTTCCCGAAAGAGACGTTTCTTCGTGCTTCAGACAATGAGAGATTTGTTCGAGTAAAATTCACCATATTTGCACACAATTCTAGACCATGTAATGTTATGACGAAAGAAAAAGTGAGCAGCTACGAGCTCCCAAAAACGGTAAACTTTATCGTAGCCAACACCTCGAGATTCTCCGCAGAGGAGTATGTACCCTATCAAGTAGAGCTTTTCAAGCACGTCAAGGCAGCCGACCAAACGAAGATCAAACTGCCGGCCGGCATGGCCGAGGAGTGGGATCGCCTGAACGGTGTCGGGATGGAGATCAACAAGGTCACCGCCACTTCGGGCCTTACCAAAGCCAAGCAGAAGAAAGATCAGGAGCGCGACCGCCTGCTGATACACCTCTTCGGCATGATCCGCCAGCAGAAGTACGCGCCCAAGAAGGAGACCATCGAAGCCGCCGACCGCCTCAGCATCATCGTGGCCCCCTATCTGGGAGCACGCGACAAGCGCTGCGACATCAAATCCGGGCTCATCCTGGGGCTGGAAAAAGACCTCGGTAAGGCCCCGGCCGACGTGGCAGCCGTGGGACTCACCGACACCCTGAGCCAACTGCACACCGTCAACGCGGAATACATGACCCTGGGCGGAGCCAGCGACGCCGAAATCATCGAACGCAGCAAGTTGCCGTCCATCCGGGACGTCCGAGATGCCATCGACAAGATCCATCTGGTGGCCTGCCAGGTGCTCCAAGCCAACTACTTGACCACCACCAAGGACGAGGAGCGCACGGCCATCGAGGCCCTGGCCGAACAGATGAACCAGGTCACCCTCCGCTACAAGTCGCGCCACAACGTCAGTGAGGCCCAGAAGAAATCCGCCGCCGAGAAGCATCCCAAGGAACCCAAGGAGCCGAAGGAGCCCAAAAAGCCGGCCGATCCGAAAGACCCCAAGGACCCGAAAAAGCCCGACGCGCCCAAGGATCCGAAGGACCCCAAGCAGCCCGGCACCGGCCCCGGCGAGCAGCCCAAACCGGGCGGCGAACAACCCAAACCGGGCGGCAGCGACGGAGGCCCCGACATCCACCTTCCGGAAGAGTAAGACGAGACGAGAGACAATGATCTAAGAGCGAGAAACGCCGTGCGCATGCGTTCACCCCGCAGGTGCCCGGCCGTTTTTCGTTTTACGGTTTGCGCGTGAGTCCTACTGTTTTTAGCTATTCGCTTTACGGTTTGCGCGTGAGCCCTACTGATTTTAGCTTTTGATTTTTCACTTATCCGTTTCCCCGACTCGTTTTTAGCTTTCCGTTTTTCATTTTTTAGCTTCCCCGACGCAGCGTTTGGCTGCGTTTTTCGCATCACAGATCACGTATTACACACACAACAAAATATCTACGAAAATGAAAAGAACAACCCCTTGGATCGTGGCGCTGGCCTGCCTCACCACGATCGGCGGCTCCCTCTGGGCCGCCAGCGAAATGAATCTCGCACCTTGGGCCGCCCCCGCTCCGGCCCCGGCGCCTGCACCGAAGCAGTTGACCGTCACGGCTGCCCCAACCGACAGCGTGGCCGACTCTGGAGGCACGGTGACTCTCACGATCAACAGCGATACCGCGTGGTCAGTGTCAACCGTTCCCGCTTGGATTACGCTCTCCCAAACCAGCGGGCCTAAGGGCGCCGGATCGGTGACCGTGACCGTAGCTGCCAACACGACCTCTTCCCCACGTACAGCCACAATCGAGGTTTACGCCACGGATAGCACCGCCTTGAAGCAGACGATTACGATCAACCAGAAGGCCCAAGCGCCGGCCAACAAACCGATCACAGCTCTGACTATCAGCAAGGAAAAGGATACGGTGGATATTGGAGGTACGATCACGCTCAATGTGACAATTACTCCCTCAGACGCCACTAACCAGACGCTGACTTGGACAAGCTCGGACCCATCGGTGGTTGCCGCCCCTACGTCCACGACGACCTCAATGACGGCTATCGCCTCGGCCGCGGGAAATACCACAATCACCGTCGCAACGACGGATGGCAGCAACCTGACCAAGACCTGCAACGTGCATGTTCGGGCGGCCACAGTCCCGGTAACGAACGTCAATCTTGCGGCCCACGACACCCTGACCGTGGGAAGCGGCCCCAAGACGCTGACCGCCACCATCGTTCCCAGCAACGCCACGAATCAGGCCGTCAATTGGATGAGTACGAACCCCGGAGTGGCCACCGTCACGCCCGGCCCGGGACTCACGGCCACCATCACTCCGGTCGCTGCCGGCACGACGGCCATCCGGGTCACGACGGCCGACGGAAACTTCCAAAAGTCGTGCGACGTCTTAGTCAAACCCGCCGCTGGCACGCCTCGCACCTTCACCGTCACCCCGACAACCTTCTCCAACCCCGCTTCTGGCGGATCGGGTAGGGACACGATCAACATCGCCTCCAACGTCGCCTGGGTGGCCACCGTGCAAGCCGGACAAAACTGGCTCAGCGCCGAGGGTGCCACGACGGGAACGGGTAACGGTCGCGTGATCCTCACCTACACCACCAACACCTCCGCCGCCCGCTCGGCCACCGTGACACTCAAGACCGCCGCAAACGACACGACCGTCACCGTCACCGTCAATCAGGCCGCGGGAAGCGCCGTCCTCGAGCTCGAAGACACCGCCCAGCTGCGGAACGTGCCCTTCACCGGCAGCAATATCTCGATCAAGGTCAAGAGCAACGTCCGCTGGCGAATCACGTCCGACGCCGGCCCCTGGATCCAGTTCCTCGACACGCAGGGCAACCCGCAGACGGCCCGCCAAGGCGGCAACGACCAGACCGTTATCGTGCGCGTCCTGCCGAACCTCGCCACCATCGGTCGCACGGCCAAGATCACCGTCGAGACAGAGCAAACGGGCGTGCCCAAAATCACGCGGACGGCCAATGTCAGCCAGTCTGCCACCGATTTTAGCTTCAATATCAACGGTCTGCCCGAGCCCGTGGACGCTGCTGGCGGAGAGTTCGCCCTCGCCCTCAGCGGCAGCGCAAACTATGCCGTGTCCACCCGCAACACAGATTGGCTAAAGATCAAAGAAGCCGCGGTGGAGAAGGACTCCATCAGCTATGCCGGCGGCACGCGCACCTTCAAGTTCCTCGTCAAGGGTAACGAGACGGGCGGTCCGCGCATAGGCTATGTCCGTGTTTACTACGGCGGCACACTCGTCCAAACGCGCAAAGTCACCCAGACGGGCAACCAGATCAATGTCCAAATCATTACCCCGGGAACAATCCCCGTCAACGGCGGTACGAAAGAGGTCCGCATCAGTGGCTCCGCCAAGTGGAACATTCGCATCTCAGCCGACTGGCTCCGCGTCGATAAGAAGAAGGCTGCCACGGGGGCAGTCAACGACACCCTGATCACCTTCCGCGCTGCCGGAAAGAACACCAGTATCCAGCCGCGTACGGCCACCGTTACCGTCCTCACCAAGCTGGGAAAAGAAGCCGCTTCGTTCACCCTCACCCAGGACGGCACTTTCTCCACCGTCTACGACAAGAATCTCTTCGAGTCGACCTCCGAAAAGGGCGGCGAGCGCACCGTCACCGTCAACAGCGAACAGCCCTGGCTGCCCACGCTGAGCGAAGTGGCGGCTGCCCCCGCTGCAACTGCTGAGCTGCTTCGCGTGGGCGTATCCGGCACGGACACAACGCTCACCTGGCTCACCGTTAACTACGACCGTGAGGCAGGACCTTCCCGCTACAACGGCACCGTCAAGATCGTCGTCAAGCCGAACAAGACGCAGCTCTCCCGTGAGGCGCTGCTGATCCTCAAAACCACCAACGGCGTGGCCCTTGACACAGTCGTCATCAAGCAGTACAACGTCAGCGGTAAAATGACGCCGCGCGCCGCCGAGGTCAAGGTAACGTCCCTGACAATGAACCGTCCGAACGTGACCATCAACGGAGAGAAGAACGTACAGCTCTCGGTAGCTGTCAAGCCAGACAACGCGACGAACAAAAACGTGACATGGGCCAGCAGCGACACCTCGATCGCCAAAGTTGACGCCAAGGGACTCGTCACCATCGGCCGTAAGAAGGGCAAAGTGACGATCACCGCCACCGCAGCTGACGGCAGCGGCGTAAAGGCCACCAGCATCATCGACGTACTTATCCCGCAAGCAAACATGGAGCTCTCCGGCCTGAAGGTGTACGCCACCGCTGGCCAGTTGCACCTGTCGCTGCCCGCGTCGGATGACGTACAGATTTACGCGGTCTCGGGTACGCTCGTTCGCTCCTTCGCCGCTCCCGCTGGCGACACGTCCGTAACGCTTCCGTCGGGCATCTACATCGTTCGCGTCGGATCGCTGACCGAGAAGGTTGCCGTGGAGTAATCTCTTAACGGCTAACGATTAATGGCCAATGGCGACGCTCGAATTGGGCTAAGCATTGGCCATTCGCCATTCGGCATATCCAAAGAAGTCCCCCGGGCAAGGAGCAATCCTTAGCGCGGGGGACTTTTTTATGGGCGATAGGGAAGGGTGCGGGGCGGATTAGGCCTCGCTGACGTACTGGAGATTGGCGGGGCGAGCTGCACAATGCTCGGCAATGGCGCGGCGATCATCGTCCGGCTCTACGGCGGTGATTCGTAGATGAGGCTTGACGAGTGCAGCGAGTAAGGCCTGCTCCCCGTAGCCGGTATTGCGTAGCGTCACTTCGCCGCTGTCGGGCAGGGCGGAAATTTCGGCCGTGTAGTTGTCGTGCTGGCGTAATGCGTGGCGAACGGCTCGTTCGACAGATGGCCCCTTATAAATATAGTTGTGAAGGACGAGGTCGGCAAAGTACGCGGGCGTTTCTACGCGGCGGCAAAGGGCCTCGTATTCCGCACGATAGAATTGGCGAAGCTGGCGGGCCCGTGCGATGTGGTCCGTGCCAAAACGCGTGTCAGCGGGGGTGATGCGAGGAAGCACGCGAACGTGAATGCTGCCACGGCGGAGCATGAAGTCTTGCTTGGGTAAAACATGTCCCACGCCGTGAAGCACGACGGGTAGCAGGTCCATATTTAATTGTTCAGCCAGAAAAAATGCACCTCGCCGGAAGCGCAATAGCGAGCAATCTGGGGAGCGGGTGCCCTCCGGGAAGATTGCAATGGAGTAACCCTGATGTTTGGCCTCGCGCAGGTGTTCCAAAGTGCGGTCAAGTCCCTCCGTGACAGGATAAAAGTCTGCGTAACGGATCAATTGGCCATAGAAGGGAGAATGCCACACCCAATCGTTCGTCAAAATGATGAGCTTGGGGGTGAGCATGAGCAAACACATGAGGTCGAGGTGAGACTGGTGGTTGCACAGGATGATAGATGGCCGACGAAAATCCTCGCCGCAGGTGTTCTCCACCGTAGTGCGCACCTGGGGGAAGTGGTGCATAGTGAAACGGGCCACGCTGTAAAGCATGCGATGGTAAGCCGCTTTTTTACGACTCGTTTTTTTGCCCAAAGTGAACATCACCCATCCTACAACGGTCAATCCAAAACTCAAGACGAGGAAATACGTAAACGCATAGATGCTTATAAACAAATTGCGGAGTGTTACAGGCATGCGGCGAGCTTTCCCGCGCGTAGACGTCAGGAAACCAAAAAGAAAGGGCGGAAAAATGTACGCCATAACTACCACGGAAAACATCCCCACCACGGTTACCTCGCCGAGGGAACGAAGCGCTGGGTGACGGGCAAAAATCATCGCACCCATGCCCACAAACATAATGGCGGCAGAAAGGGCTATGCTGTCTTTGTATGATGCCAAAGTGCGGCGCCGATAAGTGTACTCATAAATGAGTCCTTCCGTCATGAAGATGGTGTAATCGTCGCCTTGACCGAATATAAACGTGGCCAGGATGATATTTACGATGTTGAATTTCATGTCGAAAATGCCCATCAATCCAAGAATCCAAACCCAACTGAGCGCGAGGGGTAGAAAGGCTATCAAACTGAGTTCGAGCCGACCCAGGGAGAACAGCAGGAAGATAAAAACGATGAAACCGCAGACGTAGAGGACATAATTGAAGTTATCCGACAGGGAGGCGATCATGCGGCGGGTCATCGACTCAGCATCAAAGGCGATGGAGGCGGTGTTGCGATCGTTCAGGGCCTTTTCTACGGCCGGAGCACGGTCGGCGTCAAGATACAAGAGGTTGACAATCATCGTTTTTTCGGGCCGCTCAAATACATAGCTTCCGCCTACGGTCTGGCGAAGGGGATTGAAAAATTCAAGTCCTTCGATCGACCACGATCGGCTTACGGACGCATTGAAAGCACCGAATGCATCGGCACGAAAGCCCAGCCGCGAAGCCTCTTCATTCAAAATATGTAGCACAGAGTCTCGCCGCGTTTTCCAAAAAGCCTCCCACCGGCCGAGACGCTCTGCTTGACGAGCGCGCGAAGGAATCAGGCCGTCAATGCCTCCCACGCGACTGATATCGCCTCTTTTTTTCAGGTCAGCGAGGGCCGCGAGACTCTGTTCGTTGGCTTCTAAGGCCGAATCGGGCGTGGCGCCTTCCGTCACGTAATAAAGAATGTGTTGATTTTCGCTCAACATGGCCCGCAGGTGCGCAAAATCTTTCCGATGGGCGTCCGTCATGTAATTAATGCGTGCCATATCGGCCTCAAAAGACGATCCGTCAGAAAAAAAGCTCAATAAAATGGTGAGAAAGACCACCGCGCCGATCACCACGCGATTACTTCCCCACGGGCGAGATGTAAACCATCTAAAAGGCGAATAATCAGGGCGTGGGACGGCCCTATGCGGAAGTAAATGGGGCAAAAAAAGGAGCACAAAAAGGATCGTCCCAACGAGCAGAAGCGATGCAAACCAACCGAGATCTCGCATCGCATCTGAATTGATAAAAACAAGGCTCATAAAGGCGCTAACCGTAGTCACATTACCCACGGTTAGGGGACGGACGATGTCTTTTATTACTGCACGAGGGTCGGGCGTATGATGGTGATGGCCAATGAAATGCAGCGGATAGTTTATTGCGATACCGAAGATGATGGAACTAATGCCAACGGCAATTGTGGAGGCCTGGCCGCGAATAAGATGAAGCGCAGCAAGCGCAAAGAGTCCACCGAAAAGGACGGCCGCAAACACAAGACCTATTTCTCGCGCACTCCGGAAGGAATAAATAAGGAGCGCGAGAATAATTACGGCCGAAAGGATGCCCGTGAACAGCGCGTCTTGTCTAATCCGATTGGCGTTAGAGAGGGAGATTTCCACGGCTCCAAAACTATGGAATGAGACGCCCTTGAACTCCCGTTCGGTCTCCGCCATGCACGTTTTGAGGTTCTTGATAAAGCGCTCATTGGCAGATGTTTCGCTGGCGGGGATGCTGCATTCAATCATGAGTAATGCACGCCCGTCATCGGCAAAGATGTGATCCTGAAAGAGGCTAAAACGTCCGCCAGCTTGCATGTTGCGAAGCCGATCCACCGCCCCTTCGGTCAATCGGAGGGGGTCGGCCAATAGCTGCGGCCTTAAAATCATGCCGACGGACGAGGTGAGGATGTCTCGATCCGCCTCCAAACGACGAGCGATGGCCGCGCGATTCAGCGTGGAATCTATTCGCTGATAATCCTCATCGGTGAGAAAGTACGGCATGTTATCTGTCACAAATTCAGCTACCTCCATCATTTCCGCGGGGTCAATTCGATAGCGAAGACGCTGTATGCGATCCGCGTCGGGCATCGTTCGCAGCCGTTCGGCCAGCGCGTCGATCGCCTCCACCTGTTCAGCCCGCGCTTCGTCGGTCGTGTCGGTTGCGCTGCAATAAACCGTGATGTGATTGGAGAGGATCACGTCCCGATAGGCATTATTTATGCGCGCATTTTCGCTGTCGTTAGGCAGAAAGCGTGCAATGTCTTCCTTAAATCCTAACCGGTAAGCCGAAAAGAGGCAAAAAGCTGTGAGAAAGAGCAATAGTACAAAAAGCAGCGCCCTATGTCGGGCGAAAAAATCATAGATGGAAAGTATAAGATGGCTCATGGGCGAGTAAAAAATGGATATTGAAAAACGAATTGCCTTTATATCATCCGATGTAGGCGACTGCAAAAATGGCGTACTAATTTCATTTGCCCATATATGACCCCCGAAAAAATGCGGCGCCCTCGTTTTGCCGATAGAAAGGGTCATGCACCTCTTCAGGAAGCCATCCTTTGCTCAAAATACTAAGCGAGATGAATGTTGTTTAGTGCATATCGTGGAAGTGATTAAGCAGCAGGAATGTTGCTTAGTTGCTCTGATGAAGCAATTAAGCCGTAAAAATGTCTCTTAGTTGCTCTATTGAAGCAATTAAGCCGCAAAAATGTCTCTTAATTGCTTCATCAGAGCAACTAAATGACATGAATACGATTTAGTATTTTCGATCCAAGATATAGTCCTGCAAAACGTATTCAGACTTGCCCGAATCAAAGCAAAGTTCATGCAAAACAGCATGACCTCCCTTTTGATCAAATAGAGATCTATGCAAAATGTATTGACCTTTTATTTGAATCGAAAAAGAGTTATGCGAAATAGCATATTGGATATTTCTGTAGGGGCGTATTGCATACGCTCCCTCAAGACACCTTAAAAAGTGGCGTATGATCAGAAATCCAGATACATGTAGGGCGTATTCAAT
>ERZ773009.981-NODE-981-length-20417-cov-6.842353_pt1 | contig 20417 bp, 19 predicted proteins | sample MGYA00580663_ERZ773009 | MGnify/ENA primary metagenome ERZ773009 (study PRJEB29015, sample SAMEA2737969) | human oral metagenome | biome: human oral; feature: human-associated habitat; material: dental | place: China | collected 2026 ... | reverse complement strand
CCTCCCCCGCAGTCCCGTCCCCACGATGCGCCTCCCCGGAGGGGAGGCGGGAAGCCAGGTGCGACAATGCGCGCGAAAGCCACTCCCTCATGTCCCAACGGGCTCAACGGGCCGTCGCCCGCTCCGGCCCCGCCGGCGCGACTCGGGGAGGCTGCCTGATGGACAACGTGCTGTTCGCCCTGTATGGGTGGTTCTCGCTCGCCCTGCTGTTCGTGGGGTGCGTGGGGTCTATCGGCGGAGCGCCCCCTCGTGTCTCCTCGCTTCGGATGGTGCTCGTCTGCGCCCTCCACGTCGCCCTCTCCTTGGGCCTCTCGGCCCACATCGCCTGGCGCAGGCTCCATTGGGTCCCGGTGGAGGGGGAGTCGATCGCCACCAGCCAGGAGGAAAGCCGCTCCTATCCCCCTCCTCCCTATAGGAGCAGCGGCTGCGGCTGGCGCTGGACGTACGGCGGGGTGACGTACACGGCGGAGGACTACATCCCGTTCAACATACCGGACAAGTACTGCTGCGTCTCGGGGAAGCGGACGACCGTCTGGGTGGACCCGCGCGACCCCTCGCGCCTGCTTCCCCCGAGCTGGCGGGATCGGCTCTTCCTCTACCTCTTCTTCGGCGGCATGAGCGCCTACATGGCCCTGCGCCTAGGGGCGCTCACCTTGTGACTTTCCTTGGGTGGTACGGGAGGCCTTGCAAGCGGCGGTCCGATGGGCGGCGCCTGCGAAAGGCTGCATTATGCCCGCCCGTATGCCGCGCTGCGACTATGGGACTGTTGAAGATATGTGAGCACATTCGCCCACACGACGGCACTGATGGACGGACGTGCATACGGGGGCTATCGCCTGGGAGGTTGCGGATTACGCGCAGCAGAGAAGGACCTTGCAACTATATTTGGAGGCCATGTTGTTGCCTCATAGACTACATAGATGCATAGAGGATTGGCTCGATTGCCTGGATGGTACCGCCGCAGCGAACTGGTGAACAGTATCTGAAGTTGGCCGGGGGATGAGCAATGGCCCACTTGAGTGCATACCTAGATACGCGTAAAGTCTCCCGGGGCCAGATGGATCCGCGCGACAGAAGACGCAGGCTATGGATCGACGCATATAGCCTGCACGAGGCTTGCAAGGCCTCCGGCAGGACGCAGGTGCAGGTGGCGAAGGCCATCGGCGTATCACAGAACCGCGTGTCGCACATGGAGAGCGGCGATATGGGTGCTACGGATATCGATTCTCTGCGTAGCTACATCGCCGTTCTCGGCGACAGCCTGACGTTGGCCGCCCGCCTGCCCAGTGAGGACATCAAGTTCGCTGAGGGCATGCGGACGCAGGCCCAATGGTGCGACCCCACCGCGCGTGCGACCTCGGCGCGGTGAACCCCGCCGCGAGCCGCGTGCTCTACACGACAGTCATGCACGACCTCACCGCATGCGCGGCCCTACCGCAGGGCCACCTCGCAACATGGCAGGGCCACCGTCTGCCATAAAGATCACGTGTCGGTCCGTACCATGTGCGTGAGCGCTCTGTTGCGATACACCAGGTCGTCCCTTACGCTAAATCCCTGTCGTTCCCAGAACAGGTTCCCGCCCTCATTCCTGCCAAAGACGACTAAGGCAACCTTGTTGATTTTGAGCGCGCGCAGTGCACTGAGCGAGGCTTCGACCAGCTGCGTACCTATGTTTCGATGACGCAGTTCGGGGTCGACCGAGGTGTGGTATACGTATCCCCGGCGACCGTCATGGCCAACCAGTATCGCCCCGATCACCCTTCCATCCTCAGCGACAAAGCATGTGTCGGGGTTTCTCGCAAGGAATCTTTCAATCCCGTCCCTTGAGTCGTCGAGGTTATTCAGCCCCATGCCGGAGCAGGACATCCACAACTCACGCACTCCCTCGTAGTCGTCGATCGTCATTCTCCTGATCCTCATGGCAAACCTCCGGCGTGTCGTGCATGCCCAGACAGCACCCCCTAGAATAGGCTTGACTTTGTGCGGCGTCTACGCTCCCAGACCCAAAGACGTGCAAGATCCGCCACTATAGACCGTCCCAGCGTGCCAGGTCGCCGTCCACCTGCGAGCCACCCGTCCGCGAGTCGTCCGCCTGCGCCGCAGGAGGCTGAGTCGACGTTTGGCCAACTCGTCCTTGCTGCCGTCCCCAGGTACCGTCGCATGCGACTGTGGCCGACCGTCTGGATCGTGTGTTTCTCGTTTGAAAGGCAGCGTCACAGCGTCGAAGCCAGGCGAGGCATCGCAACCAAGGCGGCCGAGCTCATTAGTGGCAGAGAAACCATCATCGCCGATGCAAGCACGACGGTGCTCGAGGCTCTCAGGACCGTGGGCGACAAGTCCAACCTGACGGTCGTGATAGACTCGTCCAAGATCTGCGGTGACAGCATCGACGTGCCGTTTTACCTGATCTCGACGGGCGGTATCTACAGGTGGGAGTCCCTGTCCTTTCAGGGGGGCGTGATGGAGACTGTACGCAGGTATCATGTGGGTCTTGCCGTGCTGAGTCGCAAGGCAAAACCCTATCCTTACCTATCCTTACAACATGACCGACTGGGAGGAAGTGCCTACATGGGACTCAGGCATCACAATATCATCGACAATATGGACCTGGAGCAGAAGTGCGCTCTGCTCTCGGGGGCGACGGGGTTCGGTACGCGCGCCTACCCAGACCTAGGTATCCCTGAGCTGCAATTTTCGGACGGCCCGCACGGCATGCGCCATCAGGACCCCAATGCGGCCAATCATCTGGGCATTGGCGGCTCCATACCGGCGACCTGCTTTCCCACGGCGGTGACGGTCGCTAACAGCTGGGATCCCGCGCTTGCCGAAGAGCTGGGTCGCGCGCTTGGCGAGGAGGCCGTCGACCAAGGCGTGAACGTTGTGCTGGGCCCTGGCCTCTGCATCAAGCGAAGCCCCCCCTGCGGGCGCAACTTCGAGTACCTCTCGGAGGATCCGCTGCTTGCGGGTAAGATGGCTGCAGGGTACGTGCGAGGCATCCAGTCGAGTGGCGTGTCCGCCTGCCCCAAGCACTTCGCCGCCAACAGCCAAGAAACTCGTCGCCAGGCGTCGGACTCAGTGCTCGACGAGCGGACGCTGCGCGAGATCTACCTATCCGCCTTCGAGACTGTGGTGCGCGAGGCGCGACCCAAGACGATCATGACCAGCTACAACAAGGTCAACGGCAGCTATGCCAATGAGAACCCCCACCTGCTCAGGGACATCCTGCGCGGTGAGTGGGGGTTTGAGGGGGCCATCGTCACCGACTGGGGAGGTTCCAACGACCATGTTGCCGGCGTGGCTGCCGGCTCCACCTTCGAGATGCCCGCACCCGGACTCGACTCGGTGCGTCAGCTCATGAAGGCGGTGCGGGCAGGAGAGCTGGCCGAGACCGATGTGGACGCGTGCGTCGACGAGGCGATCGAGCTTGCACTCTCTACGGCACCTGCCGTCGAGGCGGCCGCTGGCAGGCAGTTCGACGTGGACGCGCACCATGAGCTCGCGAGGCTCATAGCGGTCGAGGGTATCGTGCTCCTCAAGAACGAGCCCGCCTTGGCAGACGAGGGCCAGCCAGCTGACGCAGGGCGCCCCCTGCTGCCACTGCTCCCGCGTACGAAGGTGGCGCTCATAGGAGACTTTGCGCAGAACCCGCGCTACCAGGGCGCCGGCTCGTCTCTCGTGAACTGCACGAGGCTTGATACCATCGTAGACGCGATCGGCACGAGCGAGCTTAAGGTCCTGGGCTTCGAGCGGGGGTTTGACCGCACCGACTCCGCAGACGATGCGACGGACGCGCGCCTGCGCAACGCGGCGGTGGCGCTTGCGCAAAACGCAGAGGTCGTCCTCGTGTGCCTTGGCCTCGACGAGCTTGCCGAGAGCGAGGGGCTTGATCGTGCGGACATGCGCCTCAACCATAACCAGGTCAAGTTGCTCCATGCGCTGAGCGAGGCGAACGCCAACGTGGTTGTGCTGCTCTTCGCGGGAAGTGTCGTCGAGACCGACTGGGCTGCCGATGCTCGCTCCATCCTCTATTTGGCCTTAGGCGGACAAGCGGGTGCCTCCGCCGCAGTCGACGTGCTCACGGGGAGGGTCAACCCCTCGGGCAAGCTGGCCGAGACCTGGGCCAAGCGCCTTGCGGACACCCCGACCTATGACAACTTTCCGAGCGATGGCCCCGTGGCGGCGTACCGAGAGGGCATCTACGTGGGCTACCGATACTACCAGAAGGCCTCCGTGCCGGTCGCGTATCCGTTTGGGCACGGCCTCTCGTACACGAGCTTTGCCTTCAAGGACATAGAGCTGAGCGAGATGAACGAGGTCACGAGCACGAGCGTCTCGTTTGACGTCAGCAACGTCGGGGACGTCAGTGGCGCCGAGGTCGCCCAGCTCTATGTGGGCAAGCTCCGAAGCAAGGTGTTCAGACCGCTGCGTGAGCTCAAGGGGTTCGCGAAGGTTCTGCTCGAGCCGGGAGAGACGCGTCGTGTGACGATCGATCTGGACGAGAGGGCCTTTCGATACTTCAACGCGCGAACCGGCTCATGGGAGGTCGAGGGAGGCCTCTACGCGATCGAGGTCGGGACATCGAGCGAGGACATTCGCCTCTCGGCTCGCGTGAACGTCGCGGGCACGCATGCGCGGGCCCCGTATGAGGGTCTTGACCTTACGCCTTACGAGACGGGCAGGGTGCGTCAGGTTGACGATGCGCACTTTGCGGCGTTGCTTGGGCGTGACGTACCAGACGAGAGATTCAGGATAGACCGCAACGTCTGCTTCCGCGACGTGGGGAAAAGCCGCAGCCCGCTCTTCTGGGCGATCGGCGCCCTCCTGCGCTCGCTCAGACGACGCTCGCAAAAGAGCGGGATGCCCGATCTGAGCATCGAGTTCATCTACAATATGCCGATGCGCGCGTTGGCAAAGAATGCGGGACAGTTCGTCTCGATGGGGCTGGTTGATGCGATCGTGCGAGAGCTCAGGGGCTGGGGTCTTGCGGGGGTGCTGCCAGCGGCTCTCGTCGGCTTCCAGACGAGCAGCGTGTGTCTCTTCGCTCTGGTCTGGCTGTTATGGTTTTCCCTACCACTTACCTGGGAGTTTGTGCTCAACCGGATCCTAAACGCTGTTGGCGAGAGGCGCCTCGCAAGGAAGGGGAGCTAGCATAGCCCTCAGGGATTGGACTGAGCGTCATCGGGGGTTCTGGGAGTTCATCAAGTTCAACGTGCTCGGCAACGTCTCGATGATAGTGCGCCTCGCTCTCATGTGGGTTGGGTACGTCCTGCGCGAGAAGGTCGTGGAGGTCGTCCGGCACGGCCCGCTTAGTGAGCCTGGCGCATCTCTCGACGCACCAGAGGCGCCCGACGAGCCGAAAGCGACCGAACCTTGCGCCGATGGGTCCCGGTACTTGTTGTCCAGTCTCCATAGCGGGCTCCTCGGGGTTTGTGAGGGTTGCTGTCTCGGCAAAGACGCCAGCCTAGCGGCGGCGCCACTCGCGCGGCCCTCGCGAGTCGCAACAGTGTACACAAATGACCCAAAACAGCTCCGAGAGGCCATTTTCGCCGATTTGTGTACACTCCTGCGTCTCCACATCTGTCTACAACAGCGCAACAGTGTACACAAATGACCCAAAACAGCTCCGAGAGGCCATTTTTGCCGATTTGTGTACACTCCTGCGTTCCCCAGGCCTCGCGCGTGACCGGGCGGGGTCACGGGTCCCACGATGTCGACGGCCCCATGGCCTCCACGCCAGATGTATAATTACCTCGGCCTCTCTGGCACCCACTCTTCCGATATGTCCTGATCCCAGCAGAGACGCGATCCCGACAGGAAGGACTCGACCGATGCCCTCAAGACCAAAGCTCCTGGCACTTGACATGGACGGTACACTCCTTAACAGCCAGAAGCGCATCTCGCCCCGGACAATCACTGCATTGTGCGGGCTTGCGCACAGGGGCGTCGTCATTACCTTGTCAACTGGGCGCGGTCTTGCCGAGATTGCGGACTATAGGGATGAGCTTTCTTGGCTCAGATACGCATCGCTCGACGGTGGTGCGCTCGTGTACGACTTGGAGGCGAAAAGACCGATTGACGCCCTCCCTATTCCCGACACTTTGGTCCTCTCCTGTATCGGGATTGGTAGGAGGGAGGGGGTCATGGTCCATATGAGCACCACGACGGGATCGGTCGTCGAGCATGGCTACGTCGAGCGGTCGGACGAGTTCGGTGTGGGCATCTACCAGCCCATGTTTGACCGCAGGTGCGAGCGTGTGGATGACATTGCCCGCTACGTGCAGGACCATCCCTGTACGGTCGTGAAGATCGACCTCTTCCACCTCGACTCCGCGTCGCGTGAGCGTACGTTCGGTAGGCTTTCGGCAGGTTCCTCGCTCTCGCTCAAGCGTGCCGAGGCCACCTCGGTTGAGTGCACGCCCGTAGGCGTCAACAAGGCCACGGGCCTCCAAAAGATATGCGAGCTACTCGATATCGGGATGGGGGAGGTCGTCGCCATTGGCGACGCCGACAACGACATGGACGTCCTGAGGGCGGCAGGCACCTCCGTCGCCATGGGCAACGCCAACGAGTGCATCCGCATGGCCTGCGACGTCGTGGTCGCCGACTGTGATCACGACGGCATCGTCGAAGCCATAGAGCGGCTGTTCTGAGCCAGAGGGACTTGTGCCTTCCAAGCACGCCGAGCGTGACCAACCCACAACCTCATCCTTGGGCACGGGCGCGGACGTCCTGCTCCAGCCTCTGATAGAACTTGGCTTTGCAGCCACTGGATGCTAGGCGGGGCGTCATCTACTTTTGGCACGTCTCAACCTTGTCAGTGCAGGCAACCGACAGCTCTCTCATGGAAATGAGCGAGATCGTGCCGCCGGACTTCGGTCAGCTCCCATCGTGTCGTCCTCAGAAACCCAAGCAGCCGAATCGTACGCGCCCTTTATGCGTGCGTATGACCTCACTTGTAGATGTCGCTGCGATGGCCAACTGAGAACACCTCGACCACAAGTCTGTCGTCCCGGATGACGCAGAGGACGCGGTAGTTTCCGATGCGGTAGCGCCATTCCCCTGAACGATTGGCGGTCAGCCCCTTGCCACGGACACGCGGGTCCTTGCAGCCCTCCAAGTTTTTGCCAATCCAGGACACAATGAGTCGGGCGTCAAAGCGATCCATCTTCTTCAGCTGTTTGAGCGCGACATCCGTGTACTCGACGTGGTAGGCCACCTACAGCTCCAGCTCTGAGAGCACCTGCTCGTGGGTATGGCGTATGCCGTCATCCTCAGCGATGGCAATGCGCAGGGCCGTCAGATCCTCTTGGTCCTCGATTCTCTCGAAGACGGCATCGCGGATGAAGTCGGATATGGTCTTTCCCTCGAACTTGGCGTACTTACGCACTACGGCAGCGTCTTCATCGCTGACACGCATCGTCATGGTGGACATAGGCGGCCCCTTCTTGTGAATACAGTGTATTCTATCTTATAAGAGGCAAGCGAATCAATGGGGGCGAGCGGGTACGGGGAAGCTCGGAGCACGTCAGCACGCCTGCCCGACTCCGTCAATGTAAAGATGCGCGCGGGAGACGCTCGACTGCGGACTACAGAAACCTGTCGATGGAGGCGTTGGCAAAAACGAGAGCACGCTGCGCTGTAGTTGCGCCGCGTGCTCTCAACCCAGGTGACGGGCGCCTCAGCCCCCTCGGCCACGCCTCACCGTAGGCCTTGCGGATTCGTCGCGCCCTTGGTCCTGCACACGAACATGGGTGGGCAGTCGAAGTGGTGCGTGCGGTCTTGCGCTGCGACGTCCGCCAGCGTCCGAAAGCTGTCCCCGAGCGTGGCCGACCCATGACCTCGGCCTTGGGTGCATGTGCGGACGTCCTGCTCCAGCCTCTGATAGAATGCAACGAGGGTCACGGGACGTGAGGAGCGCTCATGTACTTGAGTAAGTTGGAGCTGCGTAACTTCAGAAAATTCGAGGAGCTGCATATCGAGTTTGACAGGCAGCTTACGGTGCTCGTCGGTGACAATGGGTATGGAAAGTCCGCCGTGGTTGACGCTGCGGCGATTGCCTTGGGGACGTTCTTCATGTACATACCCCGGGTCAGCCAGCGCAGCATTCGCGACGCTGACGCACGGGTGGCATCCCGTGCGGTCGGCAGCACCATTGAGCGTCGACCGCAGTTTCCCGTCATTATCCGCGCGGAGGGTAGCGCCTATGGTCGGAGCCTTTCCTGGCAAAGGGAGTTGAGACGGGATGGGGGAAAAACCACTTGGGGGAACGCCCGGGAGATGAGCGAGCTGTCAAAACGGGTCAACGAGTGCCTCTCTTCCGGGGCCGCCCTCGGTGATCTGAGTGAGTGGGCCGAGGACGGGGTATTGCCCCTTCCGATCATCTCCTACTACGGAACGGGCCGTCTGTGGGCTCAGTCAAAAAACGAAGAGCCGCGTGCGTCGCTCAGGGAGGCCGCATACGCCTCATCCCTTTCGCCACGGGCGAATGACAGCAGCCTCATGCGATGGTTGCGAAAGATGACCTACCAGCAGCTCCAAAGGGGCGAGCCCGTTCCCGAGTTGCAGGCGGTGCGCCAAGCTATTGAGGAGAGTCTGAGGCGCGTTATTCAGGCCGATGACGTGCGCGCGTTCTTTGATGTCCAAAGCGATGACCTCTGCATCGAGATACATGGCGACACAGTGACCTCGCTCTCTCTCCACCAGCTGAGCGACGGGTATCGGACCACGCTCGGCATGGTGGCCGATATCGCGTACAGGATGGCCCAGCTGAATCCCCACTACGGCAGCGGCGCCATCGAGAAGACGCACGGCGTGGTACTCATAGATGAGGTCGACCTGCACCTTCACCCCAAGTGGCAGGCGCGGATACTGGATGACCTGACAGGCATCTTCCCGGGGGTGCAGTTCATCGTGACAACGCACTCACCTGCGGTGATAGCGTCTGTCACAAGGGAGAGGCTGCGGAGCTTCACAAAGGGGGGAGCCGTGGCGGTTCCGGGGAACCAGACCTATGGCCGCGATGTATCCTCGATTTTTCGCGAGGTGTTGGATGTCCCTGAACGTCCTGAACAGGTACAGCTCCTGTTCCAGGGGATCGAGGAGGCTCTTGACAACGAGCAATTCGAGGATGCCCGCAAGAGGATCGAGCATCTGGAAGGGCAGATCGGTCAGAACGACCCTCGGCTTACCGAGCTGAAAACCTCGCTCTATCTGTCTGAGCTGTAGGCGAGTGCGATGATCTTTATCAAGAAACGCAGTGAACCTAGGGCGTTGAGTGACGCGAGGCGTGTTTTGAGGCAAACCCCAGATGTCGTGTGCAACTATGACAACCTGCCGCCTAGAACCCGTCGGGATATCGTGGGTTCCCTCGTTGCCGAGCAAGGAGAGATATGCGCCTACTGTATGCGTCGGATTTCGGTACAAGATGCGCGCATCGAGCACTATCTGGTGAGACACCCGAGCGACACATATCGGCGTCAGCTCTCTGGCAGCGGTGTTAGAGCTGATTATGATGCCGATACAAAGTCCTTGGACTACCGGAACATGCTTGCCGTATGCGATGGCGGAAGTGATTCGGGACAGCCCGACCGTACCTGTGACGCAGCAAGAAACGCTGACAGAAACAAAGATGTCCCACTCAAGGTCGATCCACTGAACCTTGGGTCGATCGCGCAGGTCAGATATAGGAATGACGGGACAGTCTGGTCCGAGGATTCTGACATCAACCGGGATCTCGACAAGCTTCTGAACCTAAACAGCAGGGCGTTCAGCCTCAAGGAGAATCGAAGAAGTGCCCTTGTGAGTCTCCAGAAGAAGATCGAAGGCTACTGCCGTGCCCACGGTCCTCAATCAAAGCGCAACTGGTGCAAAAAGAAGTGCGAGGACATCAGCAGCGCCACAAAAAAGCCCGAATATGTGGGAATTTTGCTTTGGCAGCTCAAGAGGTGGATGAAGTAGCGAAGCACGTTCGACGTGGGTGGGCTTGGAGGTTCGCAGAAGAGACAGCGTCCGTCTTTGCCAGGCTGCGGCCGAGCACGTCGCATAGCAGGAGTTCTGGGGAGCGAGAGGATAGATAGCACCCGCAGGGCGTGCCGCGCCTTTGGGCGCGCGTCGGTCATAGTCTTCAGAGGGCTCGTCCAACCCGGGCACGGGCGGGTTCCACGGCTATACTTGAGGTTCGTCTGACGCAAGGCGAGTCAAAGCAACGCGAGTCGGAGGTGCCATGGAGTCGCTGTACAGGAAGTATCGTCCCAAGACGTTCGAGGACGTCGTTGGCCAGCAGCATGTCGTCTCCACGCTGGAGCATGCCGTCCTTGAGGGCAGGACCAGCCATGCCTACCTCTTTTGTGGCCCACGTGGCACGGGCAAGACGACCATGGCACGCATCCTCGCCAAGGCCCTCATGTGCGAGCGCGGCGCAGGGCAGCTCCCGGACGGCACGTGCGAGAACTGTCAGCTCATCGCCGCAGGTGAGCATCCTGACGTCTACGAGCTTGACGCGGCGTCGCGCACCGGGGTCGACAATGTTCGCGAGGAGATCATCGGCCGTGTGAGCTTCGCGCCCGTGCGCGGCAGCTACAAGGTCTACATCATCGACGAGGTTCACATGCTGACGACGGCGGCGTTCAATGCGCTGCTCAAGACGCTGGAGGAGCCGCCCGAGCACATCGTCTTCGTTCTCTGCACCACCGACCCGCAAAAGGTGCCCGAGACCATCCTCTCTCGCGTGCAGCGCTTTGACTTCCATGCGATTGGTGCGAGTGACATCTTGGGCCAGCTCAAGCGTGTGTGCGATGCCGAGGGTTTCTCATATGACGAGGCGGCGCTCGAGCTCGTGGTCCGCCATGCTCGAGGCGGCATGCGAGACGCGCTCTCGGCCTTGGAGCAGCTCTCGACCTTTGGCGGCGGCAGCGTCTCGCTCGATGCCGCCCGCGACCTCTTGGGCGAGGTCTCGAGCTCAATGCTCACCGAGCTGACAGGCGCTCTCGCGAGGCGTGACGTGCCGACCGTCTTTGCTAGGATAGGAGAGCTCGTCGAGTCGGGCAGAGATCTGCTCCAGCTTGCGCGCGAGCTCTCGGCGCACCTGCGTGACGTTTACGTTGCGAGCGTGGTGGGAGAGGGTGCGTCCACACTACCTGTGGCGGGAGACGAGCTTCGACAGCTCAAGGACGAGGCGCTGGCCTTTGGAGCGCCCGATCGCGTGGCGCGTGCCCTGGCGGTCATGAGCGAGGTTTCGAGCGAGATGCGCGTTGCCACCAACCAGCGTCTGGCCCTTGAGGTGGCCCTTACGCGCATCGCCCGACCCAAGTCAGACCTGACGTTAGACTCACTTGCCGAGCGCGTCGCCCAGCTCGAGAAGACCGTGGAGGCGCTCGCTGCGGGAAACGCGTCCGTGCCGATGTCAACCACTCCCGCGTCGAGCCTCACCGCTCCTGCGCTGGCGCCCACCGCTCCCGCGCCGACACCTCCCGACCCTACGCCGCAGGCATCGGCGAGGCAGACCGTATCCGTCCCCCAAGTTGCTCCTGCGCCTGTCTATGCGGAGCGGCCGGAACCACAGGCTCCCCAGCCCCCGACTTTAGAGCAACAGACACAGTCAACGTCGCAGGAGCCCCAGCAGGTTCCCGCATCGGTCGTACGACAAGTGCCACAGGAGCTGCTGACTTCGGAGGAGGCGCCTCTCGCCTCGCCTGCGCAGCCAGCGCCCCAGCAGCGTTCATCAGGGGGTGTCTCACAGTCTGATCAAACAACGGGCACAGGTGCCGCGCAGCAGCCGCAACCCCCAGACGCTGCCGTCCAACCAAGGAAGGAGACAGCTCCAGCAACGCCCGCCGTTACCCCAGCAACGCCCGCCGTTACCCCAGCAACGCCTGCCATCACCGACGGGGGGGAGCTGCAGCGCAGGTGGCGTCAGGTTGTGGACGGGCTTGTGCGAACGGATCCACCGCGCGGATCCCTCCTCGCGGCGTCGACTGCGCTCGAGGATGACGGACATCGGCTTCTGATCAACCTGCCCAAGGGCTCGTCGTTCGTGACCAAGATGCTCGACCGCAAGGATGTTCGTGCCACCGTGGAGGCGGCGGTGCGCCAGGCCTTTGGTGAGAGGGCGCTGGTCTATGCGGAGTCGAGCCTCGTCGGGGCTGACATTGCTCGCTCTCGGGCCAAGGCGCCTGCACCTACTCCAGCCCGCAGTACGATGGTGACGCCGCAGCCCTTGTCCGCATCACAGGGGCAAGCGACTTCTCAGGCCGTGTCTTCCGTCGTCCCGCAGCGAGGACCTGCGCCTGCCCCGCAGCCCGCCATGTCGCACGCGGCGGTACCTGCGACAGCTCCCCAGGCAGAGCCGCCCGTTGAGGAAGTTCCCCTGGAGAGTTACTACGACATGCCTTGGGACGAGCCACCTGCGTACGAGGACGAGCCAATGGCCCCTGTCGGCGAAGCTTCCCTGGCCGCAGAGCCTCAGGTGGCCTCACGAGCCGTCCCTGGGCCTGGGCCTGTGCACCAGACGTCTCAGCAAGTTGAGCCTAGGACCGCCGTTGTCTTTGAGGCGGAGGCGGCAAACACTGCCGAGTCCAAACCCAAGCCCGATCCCAAACCCAAGGCTAAGACCACAGCAAAGACCGAGCCCAAACAAAAGCCTAAGCCCGATCCTAAGCCCAAATCAAAGGCCGAGCCCAAGCCCCGGTCCAAACCCAAAGGGTCCAGGTCTGTCCCCAAGCGCGCCGATGGCATGCCTCAGGATATGAATGAGCTTCTCGCGATGCTCACCGAGGTCTTTGGTGACGGCGTGGAGGCGAGTGTGGAGAAGCTGCAGGACAGTGCCGTAGAGCAAAATTGAGTCGAGGCCCCTGCCGTAATGTCCGCAAGATGAGGTAAGCTTTCTTCTCAATGAGGACATTCCCCCTGCGTCCGTCTGCGCGGGTGGGCATAAGGAGGATTACCATGGACATGCAGCAGATGATGAGGCAGGCGCAGAAGATGCAAAAGCAGCTCGCCGACGCCCAGGATAGGCTTGCGGACATCGAGGTCTCTGCCTCTGCCGGCGGTGGCATGGTCAAGGTGATCGGTACGGCCGACATGCAGATCACCTCGATCACCATCGATCCCGACGCGCTCGATCCCGAGGACATCGAGATTATTCAGGACACGATCGTCGCGGCAGTCAACGAGTGTCTCTCGAGTGCGCAGGAAGCCGCCAATCAGCAGCTCGGGGCCGTCACGGGTGGCATGAACATCCCGGGGCTGTTCTAAGGTGCTCTAGGGATGGGAACACCTGCGCAGATGGGCAAGCCGCCACAGGTCGTATCGCCGCCACAGGCCGCAGAGTCGCTACGGGTCATGCAGCCTGCGGAGCCCAACCCGAGCGACGGACGTGCGCTGCAGCGTCTGCTCGATGAGCTTGGCAGACTACCGGGGATCGGTCCCAAGTCTGCACAGCGCATCGCATACTGGATCCTTGAGTCTGACGCAGAGGCAGCGCGTCGTCTCTCGGCTGCCATCACACGGGTCAAGCAGGAGGTTCACTTCTGTCCGGTCTGTTTTTCGTATGCGGTGCGCAAGACCTGTGATATCTGTGCAGATTCCTCTCGCGACCGGGGTTGCCTCTGCGTCGTGTCGGAGCCGCGCGATGTCTCGGCGATTGAGCGCAGCGAAAGCTATCATGGCCTATACCATGTGCTTGGCGGCGTCATCTCGCCCATGGACAAGGTGGGGCCAGACCAGCTACACGTGCGTGAGCTGATCTCGCGTTTGGCTAATGGTACGGTGCGGGAGGTCATCCTCGCCACCAACCCGGACGTCGAGGGAGAGACTACGGCCGCCTACCTTGCGCGCACTATAGCGCCCCTAGGCATCAGGGTCTCGCGACTCGCGAGTGGCCTGCCCGTTGGCGGAGACCTCGAGTACGCCGATGAGGTGACGCTTGGACGCGCCATAGAGGAACGCCGTATTATATAGAGAGTGGGAAAGAGCGGAGCGTGTGCCTGCCGATGTGGCTGGCCGGTACTATCAGGTGAGGAGGTCTGACATGGCCCAGGACAATAACCCAGTGTCTCCACGGGGATCTGCTGTCCCTCAGGGAAGGCGCGCGGTCTCTGGTGGATCAACGCCTCGCTCGCATGCCACAGGCTCCACGAGAAGCTCGTCGAGCGGCCAGTTGCCGCTCGCCTCGCGCCTGCCGTCTGTTGGCTCCCACGAGGGGCAGGGATCACTAAGGCCCATCGGCACGCCTCACCGCGCTCAACGCAGGGGTAGAGGCAGAGGCAGTCGGTCTCGCCTTGCCTCGAGCCTGCCGGTCGTGGGTCCCCTCGACGAGCAGGAGGCACCGAGGCCCATTGGTGTCGACCCAGCTCAGACGGGAGCCTTCGCCCGCATCGATGCGAGCCAGGGTGCCACGGTCGAGACCAGGGATAACATCGGCAAGATCTCGCCTGACTCCACTGCGAGCTGGTCGCGCACGGGGCTTGGCGCCGAGATGCGCCTGCGGGGGGCACGACGTCCGCGGGTGGCCAGCAGGTCGCACGCAAAGGAACCTGACCCGCACACGCTTGTAGACCAGCTTAAGGAGCGCTGGTTCATCGTCGTGGCCGCGCTCATCGTCTTGGGCATCAGCTTTGTGCTGTTGCGCGGCTGCATCGAGTCGGCTAACAAGGTGAGTGAGCAGGTGGGTCAACCGCCGCAGCAGACCCAGACCTCGGCGGAGGGGAGCGTCACCTACCAAGGGACGGTCTTCTCGATATCAAAGCAGGATGACGGTACGTATGCGCTGGTCGGCCGTAGGGAGAACTCAGCTTCCGGTGACGCATACATGCAGATCCCTGGTAAGCCTGCGCAACTCGTCCTCTATAATGGCACGATCATCATTCCCGAGAGCCTCGACGAGGGCAGGTGGGACGTGCTCGCCTATACGGTTGGCAGCGGATCATCGCCGGTGGTCGACGAGGATGGAAACCCTGTGGGTGGTTCTGGCTCCATCGCCAAGGCGGAGCTCAAGGGGTCGAGCCTGCTTGTGACAGACGATGCGGGTAAGGTGACGACAGTCTCGCTGGAGTAGTCCGGGACATGAGGCAGAAGACAATCGTCGGAGGGCTATTCTGCCGCCGCAGAAGGTTCGTGCAGACGGAGGGGGCTGGCGTGGGGAGATGGGAGCGCGTCTGCGAGAACTGCGTCTTCTGTCAGGAGCGCACGGGCTTTCTGCGCACGCGTCTGGAGTGCATGGGTCCCGGTAGGCTCAAGGGCAGCACCGTCTTGGCAAAAGACCCTGGGTGTGAGGCCTTCAGGATGACACCAAAGGCGAGCTTCGGCCTCTTTGGGGAGCGCAGGTTATCGCAGGCCTGGCCGCTGGCTGGGACGGACGCGAGTCACGCGCGGGCGCCCGCTATGGACGAGTCCCTAGACGAGATAGACGTTCTTGAACTCAAGGCTCAGGCCGCCGAGGCGCGCGCCGCAGCTGCCGAGGCACGCGCCGCTGTAGCGGAGGCGCGACTTCGGCGTGGTGAGGCTAAAGGGAACGCCGGCCACTAGGTTCCGCTCACCCGAGCGCCAATCTGTTCGCCGAACTCCACCTGTGATCGCTGACTCCGCTTGTGGCCGCTGTGAGGGGTCTCGACAGGGCCAGCTGGCGGTGCGGGCCTCGCGACTCCCAACCTGCGGGTGTTGCGTCGGCGTCGGAGCGTGTCCCGGGCCGTGCTCGAAGCGGCCCTTCCGCGAACGGCGGGCCGTCTTGTTGCTAGCAGAATAGTTTCTCAGCTAACCAAACGGATGCGTTTCGTGTCACTTTAGGGTATGAGGACGTATCCTGCGACGTAGGCGTCACAGGGTCTGTCGCCGCTGACTTGGAACGAGACGCTCGTGAGGGCAAGACAGCCCCCATCCTTGGTGACAATGCGCATCTCGCTCGGATCGACGTCGTCGATATGCGTCGAGTATTCGCCCCTTGGCCGTGAGGCGTAGTGCTCCCTGAGTCGCGCGATAAGCTCAGAGCAGTCAACGTGTAAGGCAGTTCCGTCGGCAGACCAGAAGTCGAGCGTGAGGTCATCCGCAAGCTCCCTCGCGTCGAGCGGGTAGAGACGCGAGTAGCCCGCAACACCTATGTTGGCGCCATGGCTCACAGCATACGTTTCGCGTGTTGAGCTAGACTTGTTTTTGCTGCCCAAGGAGCTATCCAAGGTGCCGTTCGAGCCCGAGGGGGTGTTAGAACTGAGGTAGTCGAGAGCCCCGCTCGCCCGACTGTCGCTCCTGAGCTGGTCCACAAGCTCGGAGTTGGTGAGCGCTTCCGTGCGCGATGACAGGTAGCTCCAGCTGCTCGCGATGCGCTCTTGTTCCCCCGTGGAGAGGGCGCCCAAGCTCTCATGGGTGACGTCCGCCGCCTGCGACATGCCGCCACTTGCGAGCGCAGCGCGCAGCCGTCCTGCCTGCTCCTGGTACGGCAGATCGATGATGTTTGCGGGAGTGACGCAGGCGATGAGCGCGACGACGCAGCACACCCCAAAGAGCTCTCGGGGGTGCCTTGCGCGCGCGGCAAGGGCGAGCCCCACCGCGCCGACGATGACGCAGAGAATCGAGGCATAGCGCGACGTCGTGAGACCGTAGGCCGAGACGCGCAGATAGATGGCCATAAGCTGCACGATGAGGATGGGGATGGCAAGGACCCAGCCCCAGCGCAGATACCAGCGCACCAGGCCACTGCCAATCGTGCGGATGCCTGCCCAGAAGAAGAGTGTGCCGAGCAGCGCGAGGCAACCAAACCAGTTGAGCTGGCCTGAGGGCAGGGTGCGCGTGAGGGCAATGCGCGCGATGTAGAGGTAGAGTACGGCGAGCAGGAGCAGATAGATGTAGAAGAGGGCCCTTCCGACGACGATGCGGTAGACGTGTGGGACGTCGAGCCGCTCGGTGTGGCGGGGGACCTGCGAGCAGAAGACACAGGGAAGCACGAACGTCCACACGAGTGACGCCACGGCCTGATGCGCATTGCTGCTCACGTGTGTGATCAGGGAGTCAATCGCGGACATTACGATGGATAGACCAAGGTGCACGATGCCCGCGACAAAGACGGAGAAGGCCACCCCCTTAACGAGGAAGGCAAGGAGCACATCCTCATTGTCAGACGTGTAGAGCAGCCAGGGCAGACCGAAGACGCTGATGAGTACGACGGCCAACACGACCAGACCAAAGAGGGTGCTCAGACGCTCATCTGCCCTGACTGGCAGGTCGATGGCAGCATAGAGCGCCCATACCGCCGCCCCCGTGGCGGTCTGCACCAGGATGGGACGTGGTCCTAGGTGGGCATGCGTCTTCTTCTCCGTGGCGTCGTTCTCGTGCGCGTCACGTAACAGCCGCTCGGCGGCGAGCGTGGCCGTGATGCAGGCAAGTGCTGCAAGTCGAGACCCGCTGATGAAGCTCTGGGCTACGAGTGCCGACGTTGCGATGTTTGTGCGCAGGGGACCTCTATACCACAATACCATGAAGAGGTCATCTGAACCTGCGCTCATTCCAAAGACGTCGTAGGCCTGAAGTATCGAGATGAGCGTCCCTGCTGCCGCAAGCGCGATAACGACCGGAAAGCGCTCGAGCATCCGGTGCGCTAATCTCTCCAGTGCACGAATGATCCGTCCCGCCTCATCAGCCTTCATGGTGAGCCCCCGTCCCTTGATATGCCTATGATAACCGATGACCCAGACACCGGGCATAAAGGGGCACACGTCGCGCTACGCAGAGGATGGCGTAACGTAGCGTCACTATTTACGGGTAGGTTAGCTGTCCATGTCCACCGTGCCGCCGTCTAGTGCCGTTTCCTCTCCAATGACCTCTGATCGACGCCGTATGTCCGCGTGCCACTCGACGTCACCGAGTGGCACGCGCATAGCGCACTCGACGCCACCGAGTGGCACAAGAGTCGGCATATGCGCAGTTGCCAGAAGATGTCGTGCCACTCGACGTCACCGAGTGGCACGCGCATAGCACACTCGACGTCACCGAGTGGCACGCGCATAGCACACTCGACGCCACCGAGTGGCGCGGCCGAGCCCCGTAGATCCGGCGCCCGGGGTGACGCCACGATGAGACACCCGGGCGAGCTGCCCGCCCGGGCACTGCTGCGACGTCCACGCCCGCGAAGGTGTCGTGGCAGCAGGAGGCGCGCAGGTCGCGGTGAGGGGCACGCTCGGAAAGTCGTCCGCCGTCTTCGACAGGGCTGCAGGTGGAGTTCGGCGCAACAGCTTGGAGGTGCATCATTGGCCTGCCCATGAAGAGTAACGCAGCGTCCTGCGAGCGGGGACTACCACATGAGTTGCCTTCCGGGGCAATAAGCCCTAGACTCAACTGTAAACAAACGGTTTCATGGTCTGATGCGGAGGTCTTGCAATGCATGCATACGCCCGTAATCACGCGAGGGCCATCGTGGGCGCCGTCATCGCCTTTGTCCTGAGCCTCGCGGCACTGCCCGTCAGGGCCGTCGCGGCAAGCACCTTGGCGGTTACGACTCAGGACACCGGTCACGTCAAGATCATGAGCTCGTGGTCCGACTATGAGGCGAACCGTCCTCCCGAGAACGACAAGTCCACGTGGCCGGCAAGCGACTCCGCCTCACTTGACGGGGCCGCTGCCGTGATCCTGTGTCCGGCAGACTCCTATGGGTATCTTCAGTCCCTGAAGGCGGCTGATTCGCAGGGCCAGAACGTGGTGCAGCTTGGCTTTACGGACGTGACAACCGACAACGGGTTCAAGTTTACAGATGAGTTTAAGAGTGGCAATAATCCACTTGGTATCAAGCTTTCGGGCCACAACGAGAACAACGGTAACACTGACATCGACTTTGGTATGACCTTTGGCGCGGACGTCACGGTCACCGCGGTCTACCGCCACAGGAGCACGGTTACGTTCTATACCAACTACAGTGCATCTGACAGCTCCGTGCATCAGACGATGGAGGGCTATAGCGGCGACCCGATCGCCGTGACAGTCCCTGTGCGCGAGGGCTACGTGTTCAAGGGCTGGGCGACGTCTCGCCTTGGGCCGGTTGTGGCAGGGCCTGGAGAGGTACTGAAGTTTCCCGACTCATCTACACAGAGCTACTATGCCATCTGGGGGACATTGTCTCCCGAGGCAGCAACCCATACGATCAGCTTTGACGCCAACGGGGGCGAGGGATCCATGGCCCCCCAGACGTACGAGGAGGGCAGGCCACAGGCACTCGTGCTCAATTCGTTTGTCCGCATGGGCCACAGCTTCAGGGGCTGGAACACGAGTGCGGACGGCACAGGTACGGCCTACGGCGACGGAGACACGATCGTAGTGACGTCAGATCTGACGCTCTATGCGCAGTGGACTCCCATATCCTATACCGTGACCCTTCACGCAAACCATGGGGAGGACGAGACGAAGCGAGTCACGGTCACGTATGGTGAAGACACAAAATTCATCACCTATGACATATTCACGTGGCTAGGGCACAAGATCGTGGGGTGGAACACCAGGCCCGACGGCAGCGGAACGAACTATGGACCCGGGGAGTACATTACAATTACGCGAGATACCGACTTCTATGCCGTGTGGGCCGATGCGACCGAGACGCCCAGCTATGGTTCTAACACCACGATACCCAACAATCCTGTCACTCCTGTGACGGCTGTCGAGGAGCCCTCTCGGATCAGGGGCGGAGACATTCAACCAGCCTCTTCCAGGGACAGGGCACAAGACAGTGCCTTACCCCAGACGGGAGATGATGGGCTGGCTGCCCTCGTGCCCGTCCTTGCGTTCGTGGGCGCGGTCGTGCTCGTCGCTGGTGTCGTCGCAAGACGGAGGCAGTCACGACACAAGATGCCACGTTAGGTGGTAGGAGGCACGTGAACGTAAGGGTGTGGGTGGCGTCGTGGGGCACGAGGCCCTCTTGGCATTGAGTTGTTGACTTCGTGGAGCAGGCAGATGTGTATTCCCTTCGGTTCGATGATGGGGTATATGGGCTGCTATGGTCGTGTTTCTTAAGAACCAAGGCGGAGTGCTGGCACGTCGATAGAAGGAAGCGCGTACTCATGGCAACGAGCGAGGCTCAGAAGAGAGCAAACGCAAGGTACCGCAAGAAGAGCGTAAAGCAGATGGCGCTGCGCTTCTATCCGGTTGACATGGATCTCTGGGAATGGCTCTGCGGGCGCAAGAACAGACAAGCATACATTCGCGAACTCATTCGTGCCGACATGAAGCGTTGTACCGAGGAGTCGCTATAGACAGACAGAGGCGAGCAAGGCCCATGGACGGACCGGCGTCTCGTGGCCTCGTGTCTGGTGCGGTGCCACCAGGTCTCTTCACAGCAAATGTTTTCACAGCGTATAGATGCAGGAGCGCCCCCGTGCGGGAGCGCTCCTGTTCTTTGGCGGTCGCTAAAGTTGACGCGGGCGCTCGACAGGCGTGGGCACACTCAAGAT
>ERZ773009.979-NODE-979-length-20429-cov-6.608226_pt1 | contig 20429 bp, 11 predicted proteins | sample MGYA00580663_ERZ773009 | MGnify/ENA primary metagenome ERZ773009 (study PRJEB29015, sample SAMEA2737969) | human oral metagenome | biome: human oral; feature: human-associated habitat; material: dental | place: China | collected 2026 ... | reverse complement strand
TCAAGGGCACGGGCGTGCAGGTCATCTACGGCCCGCAGGTCGCCGTCATCAAGTCGAATCTCGAAACCTACCTCGAAACGGCGCCCGACATCGAGCCCGGCGCAGCGCCTGCTGCGGCTGCAGAAGCGCCCGCCGAAAAGGCGGCACAGGAAGCTCCCGCCGAAAAGGCGGCTTCGCATACGCTCTTCACACCCGTCGCCGGCGTCGTGCACCCGATCGAGGAGGCGCCCGATGAAGCGTTCGCGAGCAAGATGATGGGCGACGGCTACTTCGTCTACCCGACGGAAGAAACGGTCTACGCGCCCGAGGACGGCGAAGTCGTCTTCGTCTTCGACACGAAGCACGCCATCGGCATGAAGGCCGCCGACGGCACGGAGTACCTGCTGCACATCGGCGTCGACACCGTCGCGCTCGGCGGTACGGGCTTCGAGGTCTTCGTCGAGAGCGGCCAGAAGGTCAAGAAGGGCGACCGCCTCATGACCTTCGACGACGCCTACATCAAGGAGCACGCCAAGTCCGACGCCTGCCTCGTGATCTTCACCGGCCTCGGCGAAGGCAGGAGCGTCAGCCTCACGAAGACGGGCGAAGCCAAGGCGCTCGACGAGATCGGCAGCTGCTGATCGCGAAGGCGATGCCGCAAGCATTGGGGGAACCGCACTGTTCCTGCGATTTCGATGCCTGCGATTTCTAAAAACAGCCTGTAAAAAACACCCTGTTTCCGCATGGGAAGCAGGGTGTTTTCTCGTCCTGACGACGGGAAGCCGCGCCCTCGCGCCGAAAGCTTAGTCGCCTTTTGACAGGATGGTCTCGACGAGCTCGAAGGGAACCTCCTCGATATGCGCCAGATGATTCCTCGCCTCTTTGAGCAGCCGCAGCTCTTCGACTGACGCGGACGGGAGCTTGATTTCTCCGACGGCAGCTTTATGCGAGAGTATGCCGATCTCGACCTCTTCCGGCACGAGCCGCATGGCGCGAAGGGTGTCGCCGCACTGCCCGATGTAATGTTGACGCCGATCTTCGATGACGGGAAACACGATCTTGACCTGCGCCTTCCAGATGAGCCGATCGAGGTTTTCACAGATGTCAGCGAGCGCGAAGGGGCTGCCGTCGCTTCGCAGCTCCTCCGCCGCAATCTTCTGCAGGATTGCCCGCGGGCTTCGCAAAAACTCCATGCCATAGCGGCTGCAGACGGCACAAAGCTCCATATCTTCGGCGCTGATCGTCGCTGTGAGCGTCGCCAGGTACGGCTTGAGGCGGCGCTGCCCGATGTCGCATGCGGCTGCGAGTGTCGCAAAGGCGAAGCGGTCAAATTCATTGACCTCCTCGGCAAAGGCATGGTAGGTGATGCCCTTGCAGCCGCGTCCCACGCCGTAGTCTTCGTCCAGGACGAGGAGGAAGGACGGCGCGGGCGCCCCTTTCTTCGCAAAGCTGTGGTAGTCGCGAACGAACTCCGTCCAGGCGCGCGCCTTATCTTCGCCCCGAATATCGAGCCAGAGGATCGCCTTGTGCAGCACGAGCCCCTCGGCCTCGGCGAGAAACTGCGCGTGCGAGCGACCCGCGCGGTAGGTCAGGCGCTTTTCCTCCATGCAATAATGCGCAAGCAGGTAGGCGCCCGGCTCCTCCTCGGGGCAGTCGAGGCGCTTCAGCGAGCGGTCGGGGATGTCCGCGAGACGCTCTTCGATGAGGAGCGGCAGAAACTCGCGCCACGGCACATTCGCGCCGAGCACGAGCACCATGCTCCTTTCCTCGTGGACGGCGTTGACGATCTCCTGCACGTAGCGGGCGGCATTGGGGACGCTGCCCCACCAGATTCTCTCCATATCAGTCCTCCATATATGCGAGAAGCTCGTTTTCGAGATGATCCTTGCTGCCCATGAGCTGGAAGAAATTGTAGCGCGCGAAGAGGTATCTTCCGCCTGCCGTCAAGCGGAAGATATTGAGCTCACGCAGCTCCTCCATCAGGGCGTGCACGTTATCGACCGAGAGCATTTCCATCTTCTTGATTTCGTACGCCTGACCGCGCTTCAGAATATCCTGCGGCTGATAGCCTTCCGGCTTTTCCCCCTCATGGTAGAGATCTGCCATGAGGATGGCGAGGATGTGGTAATAGCAGTCCTCATCGACGCGCAGGGTAATGTCGAACTTGTTGTAAATATCCTGCGTGAAATCCGCCTCCGCCAGAACCTTCTTGATATGCTTCTCGTTGATCTCGTAGGGCGGCGTGTTCGCTTCTTCGTAGCCCGCATAGTCCTTCTTCATGGCTTCGAGCAGCTTGTAGCAGTAGAGTTGGATGAGCCCCGGGAAGTAGTTCGTCGTCGCGAGGATCGTCGAGACGAGCGCCTGCTTTTCTTCCGAGAAGCGCAGGCCGAGGCATGCGAGCGGCACTTCTAGGAGCTCGCGCGCCTCCATGACACTGAACGGGCGCACAGTATACGATTTGAGATGCGCGAGGACGCTGTTGTTGCTCAGGGCTTCCTTGTCGAAGCGCACGACGTTGCGAAGACCGGCGATGACGAACTTGAAGCGCTCCTGCCCGATGGTCTGGATGTTCTTGAGCTCCTCGAAGGGGCGATAATCGACGGTCTTCGAGCTTTCGATGAAGGCGTCGGCTTCGTCGATGAGCAGCAGCAAATAGGGAATCCGCTCCTTCGGATCGTCGAGGCGCCGGCGGATGGCACGCGCCAGCTCAGCCCAGTCCCGCGTTTCAAAATCTGACGCGAGGATGCCGCGATCCGCAAGCTCATGCGAGATGCGAAGCGCCGCTTCTTCGATGCCGCAGCTTTTGATGTCGACCATCAACGCGCGGCTTCCGTCGCCCGTGCGGTTGATGGTATACTCCGCCATGCGCAGGAGCGCTGACTTGCCGAGCTGCCGCCCGCCGTAGACGATGTTTTCGCCCAGAGGATTGACGATCTTGTCGAGGGCTTCCTTACGCCCGATGAACATTTCCGGCGGCATGGTATTCGCTGCATTCGGGATGTACGGCTGGTAGAAGGTGTACGGCATGGTGATCGAGAGCAGCATGCGGTTGATTTTCGTCTCGACGTAATGCTCGGCGAGGTAGCCGATGACGACGCGATCGACGACGGCAAAGGCGCACTCGGGAATCTCAAGCTTTGTCTTGCGCGCCAGACGGTTGCGCTGATCCTTTCGCAGCGCATGGTCGAGGAAGACGAGCGTGTTCTTCGCTGTACCGATTTCCTTGAAGCGGTCGATCAGGGTATCCGCATCGAACTTGCCGTAGAGGCAGATGACGCGGAACGGCGTCTCCGTCGCCCTTGAGCCGAAGGCGGCGAAGGGATGGGCATAGTTGCGCCGCCCGCCGGCAGCTTCGGCAAGGCGCACTTCGTAGTTTTCCGTTCTGCCGATGGGCAGACGGGCTTCCACGGCGGCGACGGAGAAGCCCAGAACGCGCAGCAGCTGCCTCATCATGGCACTCTGGTTCGAGCCTCTGCCGGATTTCGGCCATGCCTCAAGCAAGGCTTCGCCGGCGCGCGTTTCCTTGTTGCGCCCCCGCAGATGTATCATGGCAGACAGGGTGCGGCCGGATCCATATACCTTGTTGTAGCTGGTGTCATAAAAGCGCAGGAAATCCCGCAGCTCATCGTTCTGCAAAGATTCGAGCGGCGAATCGTCCGCATCATCGCTGAAGCGGTGCAGCATGTCCTCCGCGACGGTGTAGTTCTTGATCTCGATCATGCGACGAATCCGTGCGATCTTCGCCTCGCGCCGCTCCTGCTCCTCTTCATCGGGCGAGAGCGGCAGACTGTTCTGCAGCTGGCCGAGCTCATCGGCAAGCGAGCGGCCGCGGCGCTCCGCTTCGACTTCGATCTTCTTTTTGAATGCCTCGACGATGTCGGCAAAGAAGCCGTAGTCGAGATTCTCGCGGCAGCGCTCGAACCATGCTTCCACCGTCTCAAGAATCTTTTCCTTCTTATCCTCCGCTGCCGACTCGATCTGCCCGTAGCTTTGTGCGAGCTCCAGCCCCTCGATAAACTCCTTCTTCACACGCCCGGCGTGCGCAACGATGCTGGCTTCGTCCATGCGCTCAAACATCGTGCGCACGTCGGGCTCCAGCGTCTCGCCCGTATCGTCCAAATAGTCGACGATGAGCCGCGCCGAGCCCAAATCATCCGTGCCGTTGAGGATTTCCTGCAGGCGTGCCTCGAAGGAGAGTTTGGCTGCGGCAAAATGCTGCTCGATGCACCGCAGCGGGAAGAAGCTCGCAAGGTCGCCGACGGGCTGCGTGACGCGCGGCAGATAGCTGTCATCGAGCAGCACATACGGCGTCCGCAAAAAGCCGATGTAGAAATAGCGCTGCTCCTTCTCGTCATAATCGCCGCGCAGCCGCCGCGAAATCTCAGCGAGCGCATGCGAGAGCACCTGCTTTTCCCACAGGGGAAGTGCCGTCTCCGCAAGCGAGTCCTGCGCCTTTTCGAGCTGCTCAAGCAAGCGGCCGTGCATCTTGCGGTAAGCGGACAAACTGCTGTTCTCGTCGTCGATGCCGAGCGCCTCGCAGCATTTCACCCACTGCACCATGATCGCAGCGATCTTCTCCAGACGTTTTTGCAGGGAACTGCGATAGGCGCCGATAAGCTTCGATGTCATTTTCTTGATGAGCACGAGATTACCCGCCTCGTACCAATAGTCATCGATCAGGCGATCGATCTTGTCCGCCTGGATGTTCTGCACCTCGAAGTTGGGAGCGCCTCCCTCGGCATCATCGAGGAACGTCTGTGCAGCGTACTCGCGGACGAGTTCATACGCCTCCCGATTTCCCTCAGCCACGAAATGCAGAGCTTGCGCGAGGTCGCCATTTTCGTGAAACAGCAGCTTCTGCATCTCGATGAAGCGGCGGTTGCTGCCTTTTTCCGTAATATAGCCGTAAACGTACTGCGACTCATTTTCACGGGCTTTCTCTTGCAGTCCCTTGAGGATTTCCTCCATGCGGCTCTTGTCCTTGAGGCGGTAGTCAGCGTACTTATCGGCGCCGCTTTTTTCCTCCTGCTTGAACTTCATCAAGGTGTACAGAACATCACTGAGCCCCGGCGCCTCCTTCAGTAAGTCGAAGCTCTTCGCCATATCCAAAAGCCCCTGCATGCTGTAGTCATAAGAGTTATGATCGAGATAGAAGTTCCAAAGCATCGCGGCGACGGCGAGCCCCTCGTGCGGCCCCGCCGCGCTCTGCGTGAAGTAGACGTCCATGAGGATGTCGGACGAATAGCGGCATTTCTGCAAGGGGGCGGCAAGCGCATAGGCGAGCTCCCGGCTCAGCTGCTTCCACGAGCCGGGCGAGAAATGCGCCGCCGCATAAAGATACGCCGAAGCAGCGGCGAAGTCTCGTGCTTCGAGCATCGCCCGGAATGTCTTTTCGATGGCATCATCCTGCATGAAGGCGCTGTAGAGCCCGGCGGACATCGTACTCGCGGCGCTGCCCGCAGCGAAAGCGGCTGCCTGCACCTCCTCTGCCGCAGCGTCTGACTCCGGCTCCGGCTCTGGCTCCGGCTCCGGCTCTGGCTCCGGCTCCGGCTCTGGCTCCGGCTCTGGCTCCGGCTCTGGCTCTGGCTCCGGCTCTGGCTCCGGTTCTGACTTCGGCTCCGACTCTGGCTCCGGCTCTGGCTCTGGCGCTTCCTCATTTTCTGCAGCAAGCGCTTCTGCTGCCTCCTGCCATGTGTCGTCGCTCCATATATACGTTCCCGCAAACGCGATCGGCTCGCCCAGATGCTCGGCGAGGAAGGCACGGCTTTCCTCGATGTGAAGCTCGTCGAGCGCGAGCAGGTAAAGCGCGCTGTCCTCTTTTGCAAGTACCGCTCGCACCTGCTCAAGCCACTTGGGCGTCGGCGCTTTCTCCATGAATATATAGTGACGTTCCCTGCCCGCGGCACGAAGCGTCAGCAGGAAGTAGCCGGCACCGTCGTGATAGGAGTCTTCCTTCTTCTGCAATGCCCTGTTCCCCTTGGCTGCATGCCAGCGAGCTTTTTCATGCATCATTTCCTGCAGCGCATCGAGCGGTGCCATATCCTTATTCGCTTTCAGTTGCGGCAGCTTACGATTCAAGCGCAAGAAGCGCAAGATCTCTTTCGTATTCATTTCTCGGCAAAGCATCGCCGGCAGCTCATACAAGATCGGCAAGCCACGGAAATGAAGCGCGCGCAAAAGGCCGCGCTGCACCATATCATCGAGCACCTGCTGCACGACGCGCTCCTCGCTCTTCATTCTCCTCTCCAGCCATCGTGCTGTAAACAGCTTGCCTATGCCTGAAAGCAAAGCGACGCAGCGCAGATCCCTGATCGGAGCCGTGCACTGCTTCAGATAGTTCTTGATGGTCTTCGCGGCAGGCATCTTCTCAAAAGAATGATCTTCCGTTTCGAGCTTCTCATGCTTCTTTACATATTCTTCCTGCACACGATTGAAACAAGCCGTCGAAACAAGTGGCTCTTCCTCAACCTCTTCTTTATAATTTTCCGGCTCCTGTGAAGGCGAATCTTCGTGTTCCTGCGCTTCCGCTGCCTCCTCGCTCGCCGCTTCCTCGCGCGCAGCCTCGTCCTTCTGCTCCTGCAGGAGGAGCGGCGGATCATCGAGCGTCACGGCGGAAACCAGAATCTCGGGGAAGTCCTTGAGTTTCAGTGTATATCTCACGATTTTGCGCGGCGGCGTCATCGGTTTCTCTTCCTGAAAGGCTTCCATCAGCAGCTTGATGCCTGCGAGCAGTTCCGGCTTCTTCCTGCCGAGGACAGCTGCCTCCCACGAGGGGCAACTTTTCCTGAGAGCCTCGATGGCCGCCTGGCACTCCGCGTCCTCCGAATACAGCCTTTGCAGGAGAAGCAGCGCCTCGCGCTCCGCCGCATGCGCGCATTTCTCTTCATAGGCGGCGAGCGAGCGGCGCCACTCTGCAATCGCACCGCTTGCAGGCAGCTCCTCAGCAATGCCGGCGCCCTTGCTTAGGAGCTCCGTACGCATCGAAGCTATCTCGCCCAGACTGCTCTGCAGTGCCTGCAGCGCCTCCTCCTGCGGCAAGACTGTCCTCTCGACCTCATCGAGCAGGCGCCGCATTTCTTCCCCGACATCATCGAGCCGTGCCTGCGCTGCATCAAGCAGCTCAGAAAGCATTTTCGCATCCACATTTTTCTCCATCATCTCACCTCGCAAAATCTTAGAACCTTTGATAACTTTAATCTCAGTGTAGCACAGTTGGGTTTATTTGTATATGCTTATCCACATCCTTAAATTCCCACCCCGCTACACATAAATAAACCTCTCTTCCTCAAGGATTTTTGCCTCCCTGAGCGAAATATACAAGGGAGAATATACCTCAAAGGGAGGGGCGAACACGATGGTCGGGCGGTAGAAGCGGTCTTTGAGGCGGCTGGCGCTTTTTTGGCGCTTTTCTTTTTCGGCTGCCTCTTCGCCCTTCTCTTCGCCGCGAGGGAAGGCAGGGCGGCGACGCTCGGCTATGAGGAGCGCTTCGGCGCCGCCTACGGCGATGCGCTCCTTCGCGACTCGCCCGACATCCAGGCGCTCTACGGCAGGCCGCAGGGGCTTTTGGAGCTCTTTCGCGAGCGGCGCGTCGACGCGGTCGAGGCGTATGGCTTTCAGGCGCAGATGTTCCTTGCGGGCTCTTCCGAACGGCTCTACTGGTACCCGCATTACTTCGCCGTTCTCGTGCTTGCCGTGCGCGAGGATTGCCCGTTTGCCGTAAACGGCTGGAAGGATCTCCGCGAAAATGTGCGCATCGTGCTGCCCGCCGCCTCGCCCGAGCGCGAGATCGCGACGCTCGCCATGACGCGCGGCATATCGCCCGCGCCGCGCCCGGAGGAAACGCTCAGCCTCTTCAACCGCCTGCGCCGCGAAGGGCGGCTCAACTACTGCTCGCTGCCCCTCGGCGACTCCGAGCTCAAGGGGGCACAGCAGCGAGGCGATGTCTATGTGCTCTTCTCCTATCAGGCAGAGCAGCTGATCCGCGCGGGGGCGCCGCTTCGCATCGCGCTGCCCGAGGAGGGGACGCTCGTCTTCTCCAAGGGCGTCCTCTCTCACAAGCCGCTGCAATTTCATCCCGAGCCGCTCGCAGCCAGGCTGCACGCATTCGGCTACACACAGGAGGTGCCGCCGAACGCTGCTTCAATCGTCGATGCCGGCGCCTTCCTCAGGGAAACGAATCGCGCCTATCGGCTCGCCCATGAGCGCGACCCCCTGCGCTGGTTTGTGCCGCGCTCACGCGACGACCGCTTCTTCCTGCTCGTCCTGACGCTCTCCGTCACCGTGTTTTGGAGCGGCACGCTCTGGCAGCGCGTGCTGCACCGCGGCACGCGGCGCGCCGTGCTGCTGCTCGCCGCCATGCTGCTCTTCTGGGAGCTTGACCGCATGGCGCGCCTCTTCTCGCCCTCCTTCGACATGGCGTTCCAGAACTTCCTCTGGTACTGCTACTATATCTTCCGCGCGGGGCTGCCCGTCGCTCTCCTTTGGATCTCGTGGGCGTCCGACGAAGACGTCCTCGACAAGAAGATGCCGCCGTGGCTCAAGAGCGTCTTCGCGTTCAATCTCGTTTTCGCCCTTTTCATTCTCGCGAACGACATCCATCAACAAGTCTTCACGATCCAGTGGAACGAGGTCATGCGCGAGTGGCAGCGAAAGCTCGCCTGGGGCGCTTACGTCTACTGGACGCTTTGGTTCGCCGAAGTTCTGGCGGCGCTCCTCGTCCTCCTGCAGAAGGCGCGCCGCCAGAACGTCTTCTCCCTCGCCATGCTGCTGCCCTTTGCCCTCTTCTTTTCCTTCCTTTTCTACTCCATCGCCTACAACTTCTTCCGCAACCTCGGAACGAGCGACATCACCATCACGACGGCGCTCTTCTTCCTGCTGCTCCTCGATCTTTGCCTGCGCACGGGACTCATGCCGTCAAACAGCGGCCACCGCGCGTTCTTTCGTCATTCGCGCCTCGCCATGCAGCTCGTCGATACGAAAAACCGCGTGCTCTTCTCTTCCTCCGCTGCCCCTCTTCACAGCACGGCGGATGTACGAACCTCGCGCATGGCGATTCCCGGCGGCGCCATCGTCTGGCACGAAGATCTACGCCTGCTGCATGCGCGTCAGGCCGAGCTTGCACTCGCCAAGGGCGCCTTGGAGCGCTCCAACAATCTTCTCGCGAGGGAGCAGCGCATAAAAAAAGCGCATCTGACGCAAGCGCTGAAGAAAAAGCTCGCCGAGGAGCTCGAAGCCATCCTCGCCGCCAAGCGGCCGCTCCTGCGCTACTTCCGCGAAGAAATCGAAAAGAGCCGCGACGACGCGCATCTCAAGCACCTCGTGCGGCGGCTCAACCTGCTCTCTTCCTATCTGAAGAAGCGCTGTGTGCTCTTTCTCAAAGGTGAAGCCGAGGGCGCGATCCGCCCCGACGAAATGTCGATGGCGATTTCCGAGCTGTCCTCCTACCTGCGTGTACTCGGGCTTCATGTGGGCGTCGAATGGAACGCCCGCAAGGCGGTCGAGGCAGGCATCGCGCTCGCCCTCTTCGACTTCTTCGTCGAGTTTCTCGCGCAGGCGGCGAGAATGGGCGAAAGTGACGTCTTCTGCCGCTTCTTTGAGGCGGGCGCCCCGGAGATGACCTTTCTCCTGACGGAAGCGGACTGGATCGAGCGATGGATAAAGGACTGGCAGGCGCACCACAAGGTGTCGATCGAGACGCGCGACCTCGGCTATGCCGTCTCCGTGCGCGTGACGGCGGCGGGCGCAGGAACGAGAGCCGGCAGATCTCCCGCCGCTATGGACAGCGAAGGAAAAGCGAGGTGAAGAAGCGATGGAAAACATGATGTCTTACGGCTACAACGCCTACCTCATCTTTCTCTATTTCGCTTCCGTATGCCTCATCGCCGAAAGCGGCGCGCTCTTCTGGTCGCTCTTTCGCCACGGCGAGCGTGGCTGGCAGAGGGCGCTGCCCGAGCTTGCCGCCTGCGCCATGCTCATCGTCAGCATCCTCGTTTTCGGCACGGCATGGAACGCCATACAGGACGGTCTGCCGCGCGGCGATCTGCTGCCCGAAGAGCGTCAGCTCGCGGCAGCCGCCGCCATCCTCACAGAGCTCATCCTGCGGCAGAAAGGCATTGCCTGCACCGCCCTGCTCGTCGGCGCAGGGCTCCTGCTCCTGCCGCTCTTCGACGCCTATCTGCCGTGGAGCATGCTCCTTTCGTGCGCATTTATCGCCCTGCGCCTTTCCCTGCTCGCGCATAAGGAGCGCGCCGCCCTCCTTCGCGAGGCGAGCGCCGCCTCCATGCGAGAAGCGCTCGACCACCTGCCCGAAGGCGTGCTCTTCGCGAAAGAGCGCGGCAAGACCGTGCTCGTGAACATCACAATGCTGCACTTCATGGAGCGGCTCCTCGGCGTGCAGTACCGCAACGCGCACGTCTTCTGGCAGGCGCTTGCGAAGTTCTCCGACTCTCCTGCCGCAAGAAAAGAGGTGCAGAAGAGCGCCTTCCTCTTCCGCTTCGCAGTGGGCGACGCCTGGCTCCTGCAGCGCACGCACCTGACGGAGGGGCTGCGCGGCTGGCAGATCACGGCCTCCTGCGTCACGGAGCTCGATGCGGTGACGCGCGCTCTCGAAGCGAAGAACGAGCTGCTCGCCGCGCGCGCCAAGGAGCAGAAGGCGCTCCTCGAAACGCTGGAAGAGACGGAGCGACAGCGCACCCTGCAGGAGATCACGGCGCGCGTGCACGACATCCTCGGCCAGCGCATCAGCATGCTGCAGCAGCTGCTCGCGAGCCCTGCACCCAAGGATGCGCTCGCGACCATCGTGCGCATCGACGAGCTGCTCGAACCCGTGCCGCTCGACAAGGAGCCGCACCCGCAGGATCTCGTAGAAAACATGCTGCGCACCTACCGCCAGCTCGGCGTCCGCATCGACGTCACGGGCAGCCTGCCGCGCAACATGCGCCGCGCCAATGTCTTCGCCGCCATCCTCAGAGAAGCCCTGAGCAACGCTGTCTGCCACGGCCATGCCAGCCACATCACGCTCGCCTTCTCCGAGCGGCGCCTGCTCGTCGAGGACAACGGCACAGGCTGTCCGCACGACTTTCGCCCCGGCGGCGGCCTCAGCGCCATGCAGCACCGCCTCCGCGAGATCGGCGGCAGGCTTTCCGTGCGCGTGTGTCCGCACTTCTGCCTCGAAGCCGCCGTCAAGGCGAAGGCGGCAGGGCAGGCGCCTCCCGCTTGAAAAAGCCCGACAAACCGCTTTCTCCTTGTACCACGACGCGCAAAAGCCCCGAAGAACCACTGCGGTTCCTCGGGGCTTTATCGTTATCATAAAAGGATTTCCCTTACGGCAGACAGAAATATCTGCGCCGCTCAGACTTCCTGGGCGACGGCGTTCTTCACGGCATGCTCCAAAAAGCCGTCGAACTGGCGACGCTCCTCGGGCGAGAAGCCCTGTACCATGAGCTTTTGCCAGCCGTCCAGCGTCTTCTTGAGATCCTTCTTTATGCTCTGCGTTTTCTCCGTCGTCGTCAGCACGTAGGCGCGGCGATCCGAGTCGCTGATCCTGCGCCGCACATAGCCTGCTTCGACGAGCTTCGCCACGGCGCGCGCCGCCGTCGTCTTGTCGATCTTCACCATATGCGCCAGGGTTTCCTGATTGATGCCCTCGTGATCAAGAAGGTGCAGCAGGAACACATACTGTCCGTTTCCCAGACCGAATTTCTTAAACTCTTCGTTGAAATAGCTCTGACTGTAACGATAGAGCAAAGCAATACTCATCCCCATATCACCTGCCCGCAAAGCAGACCCTCCTTATTATAGGATATAATACCCAGTCACAAATCATCGATTTTTCCATGCGCGAAAAAAGCACTTTTTTCCAGCCCCTATTATACTACGCTTCTAAGCATAAATCTACCTCATGCAAAAAAGTTTTATAATCCTCTAAAATATTATCCTACTTTAGACGTATTAATCGCGGCTTCTTTCAGTCTTTTGTCGTGGGAAATCCAGAGTTTGTTCGATTGCAGTCGATTGCACGAAAAAGCGCCTCATTCTAAGGGATCGGGCACGACGGGGCAGTCGTAGAGGACGAAGGGATCGATGTCAATGCAGCGCGTCGCATCGCGATCTCCCGCGACGTCCCACGCCGCCGTGCCGTTCATGACGGTCAGGGCGGAGACGAAGAAGTCCCTGTCCTTCAGACGCTCGAAGACGCCGCCCCGTTCCGCGAGCTGCGCCGCATCGTAGCGGCGCACGGTGCCGTCGTTGAAATACGCATAGATGACATATCCGTCGCCCGGCACGGCCTGCAGCACCTCGGGCATGAATCGGCTGTCCATGATTATCCCCTCCTCATCGGCGGTATGCGCTCCGGCGTTCTGCCGCTCTTTGCCAGTTCCCAATTCTGCATCAGTTCATCCTGATACATGACGCACCATGCGAGGACAAGTTTCAACTGCCTTCCGGGCAGGTAGCCGCGCAGGATATGGGCATTTTGAATGTCGATGGTCGCTTCATTTCCCGCATATTCTGCATGGATATGCGGCGGATTGTGATCTTCGTAATACATCGTGATGCGTATGCCAAAAAACAAGCTGATCTCGGGCATGATGTCCTACACCTCCTTTGTATTGCCATTATTATACCATAGCCTGCCCAAAAGCGGATTGCGGCTTTTTTTCAAGCGGTTCATGACGGCAAGTCCCAAGCCGCTTTCGTCCAAGGCTTCGCCGAGAATGAGATCGACGTTTCTTTCATCGAAGGAGCGCAGGGCTTTGCAGAGATGCTTGACATCCATGCATGAAGAATCTATAATGACAAAAGAAAGAGTGACTGGCGTTTGGCGCGTCGGTCTCTCCTGTTAAGATTTTTCGTCTTGAAAGAAGAACCGCCGCAACCGCGCAGCGGTTCTTTTTTCTACTTACAGAGCAAGCAGATGAAAAGTGATGTCAACTGCAAGCGCAAGCGCTGCAATGAGGAGCGACAGCTTTTCATAAAGCGTCACACACATCACCTCCTCACATGGAGGAGAACCGACGGTTCGCCAGTCACTGAAACAATTATCACACAAGCCTCTCCACAACGCCAAAGGGAACTTCCCGGATATGTGCGAGATGATTCCTCGCTTCCTTGAGCAGGAGGAGCTCTTCTACATCCGCGGACGGGAGCTTGATTTCCCCGACTGCCGCCTTATGCGAGAGCACGCCGATCTCAACCTCTTCGGGCACGAGGTTCATGGTGCGAAGCGCATCGCGGCATTTTTCGATGTAGGCCTGACGCCGATCTTCGATGGCGGGGAACACGGTCTTGACCTGTGCCTTCCAGATCCGGCGTGCCAGATCTTCATAGAGCGCGTTGAGCGCGAAGGGACTGCCGTCGCTTCGCTCTTCTTCTTCGGCGATCCGTTCGAGCGTCTCGCGCGGGCGGCGCAGGAAATCCATGCCGCGCCGGCTGCAGGCGGCGCACAGTTCCATATCCTCGGCGCAGACGGTGGCGGCGAGCGTAGCGAGGTAGGGCTTGAGGCGCCGCTGCCCGACGCTGCCTGCCGCCGCCAGCGTAGCGAAGGCGAAGCGGTCGAATTCGTTGACCTCATCGGAAAAGGCGTGATATACGATGCCCTTGCAGCCGCGTCCTACGCCGAAGTCCTCGGAGAAGGCGAGGAGGAACGAGGGCGTCGCCGCCCCCTTTTTCGCAAAGCCGTAATAGGCGTGGATGAATTCCGTCCACGCACGCGCCTTGGCCGCATCCTGAATATCGATCCACACGATCGCCTTGTGCAGCACGAGCCCTTCCGCCTCGGCGAGGAACTGCGCATGGGATTTGCCCGCGCGGTAGGCGAGGCGCTTTTCCTCCATGCAGTAATGCTCAAGAAGGTAGGCGCCCGGTTCTTCGACGGGGCAGGCGAGACGCTTCAGCGAGCGGTCGGGCAGGAAGGCGATGCGTTCTTCGACGAGCACGGGAAGAAATTCGCGCCACGGGACATCTTTCCCCAGCACGAGAACCATGCTCTTTTCCTCGCGAACCGCGTCGACGATCTCCTGCACATAGCGGGCGGCATTGGGGACGCTGCCCCACCAGATCCTTTCCATATCAATCCTCCATATAGGTGAGAAGTTCGTTCTCCAAATGCTCCTTGCTGCCCATGAGCTGGAAGAAGTTGTAGCGTGCGAAGAGGTAGCGTCCGCCCGCCGTCAGACGGAAGATGTTCAGTTCGCGCAGCTCTTCCATCAGGGCGTGCACGTTCTCAAGCGAAAGCATTTCCATCTTCTTGATGCCGTAGTCCTTCCCGCGTTTAAGAAGATCCTCGGGCAGGCAGCCCTCGGGATTCTCTCCGTCGTGGTAGAGATCCGCCATGAGGATGGCGAGGATGTGATAATAGCAGTCCTCGTCGACGCGCAGGGTGATGTCGAACTTGTTGTAGATGTCCTGCATGAAATCGGCTTCCGCCAAAACCTTCTTGATGTGCTTCTCGTTGATCTCGTAGGGCGGCGTGTTTGCCTCCTCATATCCCGCATAGTCCTTCTTCATGGCTTCGAGCAGCTTGTAGCAGTAAAGCTGGATGAGTCCCGGGAAGTAATTTGTCGTCGCGAGGATCGTCGAGACGAGCGCCTGCTTCTCTTCGGAGAAGCGCAGGCCGAGGCACGCGAGCGGGACTTCGAGAAGCTCTCTCGCCTCCGTGGCGCTGAACGGGCGCACGGTGTACGACTTCAGATGCGCGAGGACGCTGTTCTTGCTCAGCGCCTCCTTGTCGAAGCGCACGACATTCCGCAGGCCGGCGATGACGAACTTGAAGCGCTCCTGTCCGATGGTCTGAATGTTCTTGAGCTCTTCGAAGGGGCGGTAATCGACCGCCTTGCAGCTCTCGATGAAGGCGTCGGCCTCATCGATGAGCAGCAGCAGGTAGGGAATCCGCTCGCTCGTTTCATTGAGGCGCAGGCGGATGGCGCGCGCCAGTTCCGTCCAATCGCGCGTCTCAAAATCCGCCGCGAGGATCTTGCTGTCGGCGAACTCGCGCGATATGCGCAGTGCCGCCTCCTCGACATCGCAGCTCTTGACGTCGACCATCAGGGCGCGGCTGCCGTCGCCCATACGGTTGACTGTGTACTCCGCCATGCGCAGGAGCGCTGACTTTCCGAGCTGCCGGCCGCCGTAGACGATGTTCTCGCCCTGCGGATTGACGATCTTGTCGAGCGCTTCCTTGCGCCCCATGAACATCTCGGGCGGCATCGCGTTCGCCGCATTCGGGATATAGGGCTGGTAGAAGGTATACGGCATCGTGATGGAGAGCGTCATGCGGTTGATCTTCGTCTCCGCATAGTGTTCCGCCAGGTAGCCGATCACCACGCGATCGATGACGGCGAAGCAGCATTCGGAGATCTCCAACTTTGTCTTGCGCGCCAGGCGGTTGCGCTGATCTTTCTGCAGCGCATAGTCGAGGAAGACGAGTGTGGGCTTTGCCGTGCCGATCTCCTTGAATCGGTCGATCAATGCGTCGGCGTCGAACTTGCCGTAGAGGCAGATGACGCGGAACGGCGTCTGTGTCGCCCTCGATCCGAAGGCAGCGAAGGGATGCGCGTAGTTGCGCCGCCCCCCTGCGGCTTCTTCGAGGAGCACCTCGTAGTTTTCCGTCTTGCCGATGGGCGAAAGTGCCTTTACGGAGGCAACGGAGAAGCCGAGGCCACGCAGAAGATCCTTGATCATGGCGCTCTGATTCGCGCCTTTGCCCGATTTCGGCCATGCGTTGAGAAGCGCTTCGCCGCCGCGCGTCTCCTTGTTGCGTCCGCGCAGATGCACGACAGAGGACAGCGTGCGGCTCGACCCGTACACCTTGTTGTAGCTGCTGTCATAGAAGCGCAGGAAGTCCCGCAGTTCGTCGGTCTGCAGGGATTCGAGCGGCGAATCGTCGGCATCTTCGCTGAAGCGGTGCAGCATGTCCTCGGCGACGGTGTAGTTCTTGATGTCGATCATGCGGCGGATCTTCTTGATCTTCGCCTCGCGGCGCTCGCTTTCCTCCTCGTCATCTGCGGCCGGCAGGGTCGTCTGCAGCTTGTCCAACTCGGTTCGAAGAGCCTTGCCGCGATGCTCTGCATCGTCGTCGATCTTCTTCTTGAACGCCTCGACGATGGCGGCAAAAAAGCCGTAGTCGAGGTTTTCCTGGCAGCGCACGAACCAGGCTTCCACCGTCTCAAGGATCTTTTCCTTTTTATCTTCGATGGCCGATTCGATCTGCCCGTAGCTCTGTGCAAGCTCAAGGCTCTCGATGAATCCCTTCTTCACGCGATCGGCATGGGCGATGATGCTGTCCGGCTCCATGCGTTCGAGCATGGCACGCACCTCGGGCGCGGGAGGCTCTCCTGTCGCATCGAGATACGAGACGATGAGCCGAGCTGAGCCGAGGTCGTCGCTCCCATCGAGAATCTCCTGCAGGCGCACGGCGAAGGCGGGCTTTTCCGCTGCAAAATGCTGCTCGATGCGCCGCAGGGGGAAGAAACTTTCGAGGTCGCCGACAGGCTGCGTGACACGCGGCAAAAAGTCCTCGTCGAGCAGCACGTACGGCGTCCGCAGGAAGTCGGCGTAGAAGAAGCGCTGCTCCTTCTCCTCGTAATCGCCGCGCAGACGACGCACGATCTCGCCGATCGTATGGGAAAGAACCTGCCGCTCCCACGCGGGAAGAGCTGTCTCTTGGATGGACTCCTGCGCCTTTTCCAGCTGTTCGAGGAGCCTCCCGTGCATCTTGCGGTAGGCGGGCAGGCAGCTGTTCGTATCGTCAATGCCGAGCGCATCCGAGCACTTCACCCACTGCGTCAGCAGGACGGCAATCTTTTCGAGGCGCTTCTGCAAGGAACTGCGATAGTTGCCGATGAGCCTGTCCGAGCGCCTTTGGAGGAGGACGAGACTGCCCGCCCTGTGCCAGCAGTCGTCGATCAGACGATTGATCTTGTCCATGCTGACGTTCTGCATTTCAAAAGGAGGAGCACCCTCCTCGGGATCTTGCAGAAATGCTTCTGCGACATAGTCGCGGACGAGATCGAACATCTCCCTTTCCCCTTCAGCAACAGAATGCAAGGCGCTGGCAAGATTGCCGTCGGGAGCGAAGATCAGTTTCTGCGTCTCGATGAAGCGGCGGTTGCTGCCAGTTTCCGTGATATGACCGTGAACGAACCTACCCTCATATTCCCGCGCCTTCGTCTGCAGATCCTTCAAATGTCCTTCCATGCGGCTCTTGTCCTTAAGCCGGTAGTCGGCATACTTGTCCGCGCCGCTCTGCGCTTCCGTCTTGAATTGCATGAGGGTGTAGAGCGCGTCGCTGAGTCCTGCGCCTTCCTTGAGCAAGTCGAAGCTCTTCGCCGTGCCGAGGAGGCTCTGCATCCCGTAGTCATAAGGCGTATGATCGAGATAGAAGTTCCAGAGCATGGCGGAGACGGCCAATCCTTCATGCGGTTCGCCCATGCTCTGCGTGAAATAGACGTCCGTGAGAACATCGGAGGAGTAACGGACTTTTTGCAGCGGTGCAAAGAGCGCGTAGGCAAGCTCCTGATTCAGCTGCTTCCACGAATCCGGCGCGAAGTGCGCCGCAGCATGAAGGTACGCCGAGGCGCTGGCGAAATCGCCGCATTCTAGCATCGCATGGAGATTCTGCTCGACGGATATGCCTTTCATGATCGCGCTCACGCCGGGGAGCGCAGCGGCTTTGGCAGGGGCAGAAGCCGCTTCTTTGGCAGGCGGCTCTCCGACTGACGGAATCGCGGCAGTCGGCATCTCCTGTGCAGCTGATGCGGCATCTTCCGCCGTCGGCCGTGCCGTCGTCGACTCCGTCGCCATCGGCTGCGTCGGCTCGGCGGCGATCGTCGCTGCGTCAGCCGTCGGCGTTTTCGTCACGAGTGGCACCCGCGCCGATGCGGCTTCCATCGTCGGCATTTCTCCTGAAGCTGCGCCTTCGCCTAAAGCCTCTTCGTCGCCCACTCCTCTCGCATCCGTCGGGGCGCTTTTCGGCTCCTGCAGACTGTCCGCCGTCGTTTCCTCTTTCGGCGCATTCTTTTCTATCGCGGCGTTTCCCGCACCTTCCGCGCGAACCTTCGCTTCATTGGCGCTCGTCTCTTGCCACACATCTTCTTCCCAGACATACGTTCCTGCGATCTTCAGCGCACTCTCGCAGTGCTCTTCAAGGAAGGCGCGAATTTCCTCAATATGCTGTGCATCCGCACCCAGAAGGTACAGGGCGCTCTCGGGAGCTTTCCTGCGTGCCGCCCGCACCTTTTCCAACCATTTGACGGTCGGCGGTGCAGCCACGAAAATGTAGTGATCTTCCCTGAGAGCCGTGCGTGATGTCAAGAGGAAGTAACCCTCATCGCCGCACCAGTTCGTCCCTCCTTTGGGCAGCGCTCCTTTCCGCCGATCCGAGTGGAGGCAGCCCTGCTCATGAAGCAGGTCGGACAGAGCCTCCAGCGCCAACGGATCGATCGTCTTCTCAAGCGGCTGCGGCAGCTTTTTCTTCCAATGCAGGAGGCGCAGGACTTCCTTGGCGCTCAGTTCGGGATAAAGGCTTGCAGGGACATCGTACATGTCGGGGAGGCCGCGAAAATGCAGCCGACGCAGGAAGCCGCGCTCTACCATGTCGGCGAGTACGGGCTGCGCGAGCGCGGCGTTCTTGTTCGCCTCCGCTTCAATCCATGAGGCAGTGAACATCGTTTCAATGCCTGCGAGCATCGAAAGGATGCGCAGATAGCCGATCGTGGCAGTTCCCTGCTTCAGATAATTCTTGATGGTCTTTGCCGTAGGCTTCTTCTCCGCAGAATGGTCTTCGATTTCGAGCAAGGGGTGCTCGATCGTATATTTTTCTCGGATGCGCTCGAAAAGCGTCGTAGCAATGCGTTCGTCCTGCACTTCTCTTGCCGATACGTCTGTGGCAGACAGAGCGGCGACACGGACAGGCGCTCCATCTTTCTCGGCAGCGTGCGGAGCGCCCTTTTTTCGGACCGTTTCACCATGTGCGTCCGGCACATCAGATTCTTCCGCTTCCAACATCGAAGGAGGCACTTTTTCCTGCTCATGCAACAGCAGCGGCGGAGCGCCCGTCGCTGCTGCGATGACCAGCTTCTCGGGGAAATGCGCGAGCTTCATTGCATAGCTTACGATCTTGCTCTGCGGATTCAGCGGCTTCTCTTGCTGAAAGGCTTCCATAAAGAGCTTGATGTCCCGAAGCAGGTCGGGCTTCTTCCTGCCAAGGGCGTCTGCGTCGAGCGACGGGCAGCTTGCTCTCAGTGTCTCGATGGCAGACTGACACTCTTCATCCTCGGAATACAGCCTTTGCAGCAGCGCCAGCGCCTCGCGTCCCGCCTCGTTCGCGCACTTCTCCTCGTAGGCGGAGAGCGCCCGCCGCCAATCGGCGATGGCAAACGAAGCGGGAGCCACGTCAAGAGCCGCTCCCTTCGCTGCGATTTCGATGCGCATATCAGATATTTCTTTCAGGCTGTCCCTGAGCGCCCGCATGGTCTCTTCTTCGGGCAGTGCCTTTTGCTCGACATCTTCGAGCAAAAGGCGCATTTTCCGTGAAGCGTCTTCGAGACGCATTTCCGCATCATCCAACAATTCATACAGGGCTTTCACATCGACACAGTTTTCCATTCTCCCACCTCGCCAACAAAGAAAATCTTCAGAATCTTTTCTATTTAGATAGTCTACCATATACACACGCATTTGTATACGAATTCTCATTTTTCCAACACGCAAGCTGACAAATTTCATCGAGCGAGACGAAAGCAACCGTCATCTTTCCGTTGGAATCATACGCCAAGATACACGAAAAGCCCCGAGGAACCTCATGCGATTCCTCGGGGCTCTCTTGATAAGCGTCTAGACCTCCTGCGCTGCGGCGTTCTCTACGGCCTGCTTCAGCAATCTGTCGAATTGGCGGCACTCCTCCGGGGAGAAGTCCTGCACCAAGATCTTGTACCAGTCGTCCATCGTCTTCTTCAGCGCCTTTTTCACGGTCTGCGCCTTTTCCGTCGTGCGCAGCACATAGGCGCGGCGATCCTTGTCGCTGACCGTGCGGCTCACATAGCCGGCATGGACGAGTCTCGCCACGGCGCGCGCCGCCGTCGTCTTATCGATCTTCACCATGTGCGCCAAGGTTTCCTGATTGATCCCCTCATGGTCGAGAAGGTGCAGCAAGAACACATACTGTCCGTTGCCCAGACCATACTTCTTCAACTTCTCGTTAAAGTAACTCTGGCTGTACCGATAGATCAAAGCAATGATCGTTCCCATATCGCTTGGCTGCAAAGCAGACCCTCCCCTGAAGCAGGATATAATACCTATCTCTAAAAAATTACTTTTTTCACATCAGCGAAAAAGCACGATTCTTAAGTAGTATTATACTACGGTTTTCCAAGAAAATCCACCTTGTCCCGCAAAATTTTACCATGAAGCCCCAAGAGGTCAAGCCGAAGGTGCAGACCGATTGGCTAGGC
>ERZ773009.978-NODE-978-length-20430-cov-5.453350_pt1 | contig 20430 bp, 25 predicted proteins | sample MGYA00580663_ERZ773009 | MGnify/ENA primary metagenome ERZ773009 (study PRJEB29015, sample SAMEA2737969) | human oral metagenome | biome: human oral; feature: human-associated habitat; material: dental | place: China | collected 2026 ... | reverse complement strand
AAGTTTTATTTTTTTCTATTCTTTTTCTTACTTCATTTAATATATCTTCGATAGTAAATTTTCCTTGCTGTTCTAAAATAACATCTGCCACTACAAAACTCAATTTTTCATTTTTTAAACTTGTCATTTTTTATTCATCCTTTTCTTTTAATTTGTTTTTTATAATTTCAGTTTATTTTTGCCATTAAAATCCGTAAAAGTTTCAACTTTCAGATTTCCGCTTGAAACTTCAACTGAATATGGTTCATTATGAAATTTTATTTTTTATTGGTTTCATATATCTTTTTACAGCAGGAATTTCTTTTTTTAATATTTTTTGTATAGTAAATATAATCAAATATAGATATTATATAACTTTAACACTATCCCTGTTTAAATGGAATATATAAGAGCAAGGAAAACCTTGCCACTTTTAAATATATATATATATAATTTTAGCTAGAAGTAATTAATTTGGAGTGCCGTGTCGGACTCGCACCGACATTTCTGGGGTTGCAATCCAGCAGATACCTTTTCTCTCAACGACACATAAATTTTTCCTTTTTAAATACGCTATTATTGATAAAAATTCATATAATTATTTTGGCGGACAGGGCGGGACTCGAACCCGCAACCGCTTTTACACGGGTCACTGTTTTCAAGACAGCTCGGCTACCAGTTACCTTTTACCCGTCCAACTTTATATCTTATTATATCATATCTTTTAATAAATGTCAAGGACAATTTTTAAAAATTTAAAATTTTTTTCATCTATTTATGGGTGAACATTTTACGACGAGGTACTTTGTATTTGACAAATGTTTTTAAATTTGATATAATAAGTTATCCAATTAATTAAAAATGAGATGTGAAATAAAAGTTTAGCCGACTTTCCAAAATCCCATCATCCCATTTCAATTATAATAAGTATATCATACTTTTAATAATTTGTCAAACATTAATTTAATTGAAATAAGGGAAATGGGATTTTAAAACAAAGTAACAAACTTTTAAGAAAATCCCATTTTATATTGAAAATAAATATTGAAAGGATATAATAAATTATGAACACAGAAATTGCAAATGTTATTACAACAGAAAAACTGAATGAACAGTTTGAATTTTTTGAAAGCGAAGATTTTGGAAGACTTGAAATTCTAGTAATCAATGGAAAAATTTATTTTCCAGCAATACAGGCAGCTCGCACATTAGGATATAAGAATCCAAGAGACGCTATTAAAAAACATTGCTTAGAGGATGGGGTCGTGTTTCACGACGGTACAATTTTTTGTAGAGCATTATCTGAAAAAGGTAAGGGAAGACATCGGGAAAAGGTAAAGGAAGACTTGCCTGAACCTGATTTTGACATTGAAGATATAATGAAGTAAAGGAGAATTTGAAATGTTAAAACAGAAATATACAACTGTTACTCAACTGCATGAAATTAATAACAAGGACATAATTGAATATTTTGAAAATGCTTCTGTATATTTCTGCAAGTTACAGAGGAAAGCATTTCATATATTCAAGAATGAAAATAGAAAAGGAGTTAAAACCGAATATAAAAAATTTAGACAAGATTTTATGAAAGAGCATAATATTAGTAGAAGAACAGCTGATTCTATACTTAGAGATATTAAAGGACGCATTAATACACTTATTGAATTAAAAAAATATGAAGTTTCTCAAAAAGAATATAAAATTAAAACTTTAAAAGAAAGTATTGAAAAACTTGATGATAAAATTTTAAAATTGCAAGAAAAATTAAATAATAAAATATCAATTAATCATTTAAAATATTGGAATTTGAAAAAATCAAGAGCATTTAAGAAAATGAAGCTGAATAAATTTCAGATGAAACTTGAACAGCTTAAATGGCAAATAGAAACAGGAAATTATAAATTATGTTTTGGAACTAAAAAATTATTAAACAGTAATAAAACAGAATTTCTGTTACAGCGTGACAGTCAAATATCGTATATTGGAAGTCAAGATGAAAAAGGAAAAAATCAGATGTTTCAGTTACGTTATAACAATAAAAATAATCAGTTTGAAATTAAAATAAGGAAAGATTTTGGATTTGATACAGAAACAAAATATGTGTTTGGAAAATGTTATTTTAATAATTATAAGAATGAATTGATAAAAGCATTGCAAAACAAAAATTCAACACCATTAACTTATTCCATAATTCGGAAAAATAATAGATATTATTTACACTGCACTTTTGAATATAGACTTGAGAATAAAAGCAGCTTTTTAACAAGAAAAACTTATGGAACAATAGGTCTTGATTTTAATAAAGGATTTATTGCTTTAAGTGAAATAGATAGAAATTCTAATTTGATTGGAATAGATATTTTAAAATATCGTTTTGGAAAAGGAAATAAAACACAATCTGACTTAGAAAAATGTATATCCAAAATATTAAAAAGAGCTTTAGAAACAGGTAAAGATGTTTGTATTGAAAATTTGAATTTCAAAATTAAAAAATCCAAAACAGAAAAAGCTAAAAGTGAAAAAGGAAGAAAATATAATAATATGCTACATAGTTTAGCATATTCTTTATACGATAAATTAATAACAAATATGGCTTTTAAAAATAAAGTGGATGTTATAAAAGTTAATCCAGCTTGGACTAGCTGGATTGCTAAAAATAAATTCTGTAAAAGAATGAAATTAAATATTCATACAGGGGCAAGTTTTGTTATAGCAAGAAGAGGAATTGGAATAGAAGATGAAGTAAGATAAAAAAAACTAATTTTCTGCATAAATTTGTATCTAACCAAGAGATTGGAGCAAATCACTTTGTGGAAGTTTAAATTAGTAACAGTAATCTAAAATTGTTCAAGATTTACATATAAATGAAATTTCAGATTATTTGGATAACCGTATGTCCTTTAGTATTTCATACTATAAAAATAACTTTGCATAGCCTTGCAAATTACGGTATTAATAACATGCAAAGCTCATTTAACAGAATTTCTAAAATGAACGCAAGAAGCAGACAGACAGCATTGACATTACGAAAATAATGATTGGAAAAATAGCAAATGCACATAACCTAAAGACAGAGGAGAACGGCTACTTCGCATTTGACATGGCAGCTAAAGCTGTAAAGCAGGTTGAGTCATTCAGGTACTATATAAAGGCGGTTGACATAATATACAATATTATAAGAAATGATGAAAAACTTAGCAGGAAATACCTATAATAAAAAAGAGCATTTAACTGCTCTTTTTTTATTTAAACATTTCTATAAATTTCAATAAGTCCGAACTTTTTGAGCTTTGCATACTTGTGTCTACAGCTGTCAGGAGTCCGCTCAAGCATAAGTCCAATGTCCTCATATTTCATTTGCGGTCTTGCATTAACAAGCTCACGTATTTCATCAACCGTCCATTCAGCCTTATGTCTTGGGAAAAGCTCCTTATTATAGGCAAGTCTTTTTCCTTTGTGGTAACGAACATACCCGCTCTTATCTACATATTTATCGTTATCCATTTTAATGATTTCCTTTCAATACCAATATTAACTATCCCACTATAATCTTCTGAAATTTTAAAGTATGGCTATCTTTTATGAAATTAACAACTATACAGTTATCAAATATCATATTTACTTTATTCTGCAACTCAGCCTCGTTTTCAGGATTTCCTTCAAAGCCATTTAAAAGATACTGATATACTTTTGTTTTAAAGAGGTTCTTTAAATCAGATTCTTTTGACAATATATCAGGAAAACAGTTTGAAAAGATTATTTGACAACTGTTATCCAAACTGTCCAACACATCTAAAAATTCGCTCTGTCCTCTGTACTCATCAATAAATAGAAAATCAAGTTTATCATTACTTCTTACATATTCTGAAAACTCTAAAAAATTATCGGACACAAAATCATCTGACTGTTTCAATTTTCCTGCAAGCTCCATTTCAGGATTAAATGAAAAAAATCCTGCTTTTTTACCGTCTTTTAACTTGTCCCACAAATACATCATAAAACTTGACTTACCTGTTCCAGCACCGCCCATAAATGCAATATTTTTCCCATTATTTATAGCAGATTCAACAGCATTTTTTACATCCGCTGGAATAATATTTTCATATTCCTTCATTTTACATCACATCCTGTCATAAATTAATTTATTTCAAATATCTTGTATTCTGCTTAATCTCAACATCCATTTTCCAGTCTGGCGAAAACACCCTTCTTGAAAAAGAAATTTTATACATAACATCTGGCAAAATGTTACCGTATATAGATTCATATTGCTCTTCTGATAAATTTACATATCTTTTTGGAAACATTTCAATCAATATCCTGTCATCTGTTCTGTCAATACGGCTAATCTCACATTCGTCAATCTTGAAAAAGTGGGACGCATAATTGTTATAAAGACCAATTTCAGATAAAAACTTTTTATAAAATTTTATCTGCTCTTCCACACAAGAACCTTCGTATTCTGTATAGAACTTAACAAAACTTCCTTTATCAATCTTATTTTTACAGCACAAACGTATTATCTTTTTTATATTTTTAATGTTATATGCCAAAATTTCATAGCTGACATCTACGCTCTCATCTTTATTAATTTTAATAATCATTTAAAACAAATCCTTTCGGTATAAAAAATTTTTGAGCTGAGACATCTCAACTTTAATTCGCCATAGCTTGCTTGAATTTTTTCTTGGAAATATAATTCTATATTTTACATCTGGAAAAATATATCCACATAAAAGCTCACCAATATTAGATTTTCCGTCATCAAAATAAACAGTTGGTGTCATATTAATTTCTACATCACCATTTTCAAGCTCATTAATTTCTTCAATTCTGCATTCATTTGATGTTCCTGAAACTTTGCAAAGTTCATCTAACGTATCACGGGAATAAAAAGAATCTTGCTCAATACGCTTTTTCATTTTTTCTATTATCTCTTTCAAATAACGGACATCAAAACTTGTATGAAATTCACATCTTGTAACATATTCAGAAAGCTTATTTTTCTTATATTTTTTTATAATACTTAAAACCTCTTTTTCAGTACGGCTGTCAATTTCATACCTTATAACAGCTTTTTCTTCATTTTCAATACGAATTATCATAAAACGTTCCCTCGCTTTCAATTACAGATTTGCACAGCTGAGCTTTCATATAGTCGTATGCCTGAGACGCTTCATCATACGTGTCATAGCAAAGCTCTATCTTTTCGTTTTCATATCTTGTTACAGACATGTCCTTGTCATCAGCTGGAAACAGCTTAATGTAATAAAATCCGTTTTCATCCTTTTTATTTTTAGGACATATTACTTTCTTATAATTTTTCATATTAAGAATATATTTTCCATATCTGTCCTTAACGCAAATCCACATATTTAATCACATCCTTTTAATTATTTTATAAAATCTTTCAAATAAACATCACTTGTCATAATTTCAACGCTGTCAAGCTCTTTTCTAAAAGTTTCCTTAATATAGTCAAAATAATATTCATTATTTACAACAATTCTAAAGCCTGAATAAATTACAACAAAACTATCTGGAACATTATAACCATCTCCAATTATTCCGCATTTTAATGATAATGTCATATCATTTTTTCTCGAAACACAAAGAAGTGTGGCAAATGTATCAATGTCAATATGATTTTTATTAATAGTGATGTGTTTACCATCCTTAGATGAAATTTCCCAACTGTAGCCTTTTACGCTGTATTCAACTTCACATTTACCGTATTTTCTTACATACTCCGTTAAAAGTTCAATGGATAAATAAAAAACATCCAAATCTTTAATATAGTGTACAACTTTATTTTTTGTAACATTGTAACTATCACTTATCTTAAACCAGCTTCCGTTTGGTACAAACTTTGAAAGCTCAGCAAGATAATATCCAAAATAAGGATGAGTTTCCTCAAACTTCAGACTCATAAACTTCTGAACAAGAACAAGATAAAGAATAAAGGCATTGAAATACTTTTCAAAAAGAACTCCAAATGCTCCGTCTTCCATAAGTCTTATTGTGCTTGAAACAAGCCTTGACACTTCCTCATATCTCACATAGTAAAGAAATTTGACTATTTCAGGAGTAATCTTGCCTGAAAAGGCTGGAAGATTGTCACCGCATACCTGAAACTCAGTAAATCCGTCAAACACACGAAAAGTAAATCCGACATCTGTAAAATTTTCATTGCGGTTGTCAGTACATCGTCTTAAGAAAACGCAGGGATGACTGTATTCTGTAACATTAAAATTCTTAAATTCAAACTTTCCTATAGACTTTATTGACTTAAGAACATCCTCATACGAAAGCTCACGTCTGCTATCAGTTATATGAAGTTTTGAAAGTCCGTCTTCCTGAAACTTCGGACTCTTAAGATTAAACTTGAAGTCATCAAGCACAAGATTTATTTCAGAAACATTATTCCATTTTCCATTATTTTTAATCCTGTTAATAAATGAGGACATAATCTTTATTCCATCATATAAAAGAACATTCCTGTTGGTAACTTCAACAAGCCCCAAAAATCCAATTTTTACTACACCATCATTGATTTCAATACTGCTATTTAAGATAGCACCGCTATATATTAGAAGATAAAAACCATTTTGGGACACATCAAAATCAATATCCGCAATGTCTGTGATATAATTAATTTTTACACTTTTCATAACATCAATCCTTTCTAAACTGTTACTTTTATTATACCATAAAACTTAACATTAATCAATAAAAAATACCAAATAAAAAAAGAGATATTTTAAAAATATCCCTTTATTTCTATTATCCCTTATATTCAGCCATAAACCTGCAATGATATTTTCGTGCAAGCTCATCGCCTTTTTCAGAAACATTATCTATATACTCAGCTGAATGACTGTTATACGTCAAGTAATGAAAACCATTTACATTTCTCGCAAGAAGTGAATTTCTGTCAGGGGTTATTACGACAAATGATATATCAGGATGTCCATAATTATCTGGAATCATAAGAGTATTTAATGTGGAAGCTGCATTTCCAAGTTCAGTTTTAGAAATACTGTCCATTTTTAAATCTTTATTTACATCTTTAGCAAGAATTTCACTCATAGTTTTCTCGCAATTTGGTTTTTCAGAATTTTCTGAAACGTTATGCTGCCTGCGTAATTCAAGCATTTCAGAAAGAACGTCATACATTTCATCAAAGCTGTAAGGACATGTCTGTGACAAGATATGAACGTTATCAATAATCTTAAATACTGTATCACGACGCAAAAAGTGCCTGCTGTCAATCCGTATTTCATAATCAGAATGGACATAGTGTGAAAGCTGCTCCATATTTCTAATATCAAGTCTGCATTTTCCATAAGAATTTAAACATAAAATGCTTAAAATTTCCAAGGCACTCAATTCTCTTCCCTTGAAATCATGTGAATTAAGCTCTAAAAAATTCTGGAACAAAGTAGAGCCAACTGTGCTTATGAAATTTGAAACTGCTGTAACAAAATCTATATCGCCGTAGCACTCCGATATATTATTCTGCCTGTCAAAATTAACAACATTAAGACCTTTCTGTATATAAAATCTCTGCACTTTTCCAAAAGCCCATTCAAAATTTACATATTTACCATTATATGCAAACGACTTATACGAAGCCCAGAACAGTTGTGGAATTTTTTCAAGCTCATCATTCAGACAAGTACTGCCAATATTCCCTTTTTCGTTTACATGGACTTTCCTTGATTTATACTCACAGCTTCCAGAAAAAGTAAGTTCTGTATTGTTTGAAAAATTAACTGTTACAGGAAGGCTGTTATCTCCAATATTGATATGCTTAGCAATCTGTCCAGCAAGAGTAATATCTGACTTTTTATAGTTAAGTGCGTCTGAATCACATAATGCAAATATTATATCCTGACTATTTTTTATAAGCATGCCTACAGGAACGCCGCTGCTAATGTTATATGAAAACTTTTCCCTGTCAAAAGGTACAAACTGCATTGCAAAATTAAACTTGTCCGAATTAAGCATTGGGTTAGCTTTTATTACACCTTTTGCAAAATATCGTGACAAAATTTCAGTAACGCTCATAAGAGATGACATCACGCCATCTGGAAAATTGTTTATAAGCCTTGAATCACCAATGCTCTTGACATATACATCGGAAAACTTGCTTTTTAAAGTAAGAACCAAGTCATAGCCAGAATTTTCAATGCTGCCTATAAAATCTTCAGTTGAAAATCCAATCTTTTCAAGCCTTGAACTAAGATATATAGCTACATTTCTGCTAAATTCCATAAGCTGTATATCATCAATGGCATATTTTATTCTAAGCTCCTTGACAAACTCATCTGAATAGATGAAAACCATTCCATAATACTCATAGTTTTTTAAATCCATTTCTATTGTCCTCTTTTCTTAAAAATCGTTGGCATTCCGCCGTATAAACATTATATCAAAATACTTAATGATTGTCAACATAAAAAAGAGACCTGATAAACAAATCTCTTTTAAATTAAACAAATTATTTCACCTTTTTAAAACCTATAAATTTTCCAACACCAAAGCTGTCAAATTCTAGTTTACATACTGGATATAAGTATTTATCACAAAACTCAATTTCAACAGGATATAATCCTATAAAAGCGGGAGACCCACTTTCAGCTTCACTAAGAATTTCCTCGTCAGACATTATTTTTAAGGAATCTTCTGAAAAACTATCATCAATAATTTGAAAATCATATATTCCCTTCTTAAGTGTTACCTTAATATAATTAAATTCCTGCGGGACTCTATAAATATTTTCAAATTCTGAAAAAGGAGTATTATTTAAAATTTCAAAAATACCGTTTTCCACATATTTATTTTGAGAAACAGAAGTAAAAAAGCCAAAATCATAGTCTGTCTGTTTTTTTAAAAGATTAAAAACTTCCCCCTTGCCAAGCTGATAATCAAAATGAAAAAGAATGTCCTTTGATGAAATGCTAGTAATACCTTTTTTAAAAATTCTCACATCTCCATAATGAAAATTCTGATTCTTAAATACAATATAACCATCAACTAAATCATAAGCCCTATATTTAAAATTATCATATTCCGAAAGTTCAAGATAACCGCTATATAGACCATTTCCATTGTCTGTCCAATACACATCTGCAACAGACTTATCATCACTGTACGGAATATTTCCGAAAGATTTTAGAAGTTTGAACCTGTCAGGATAATTCCAGTACTGTGGTATATTATTTACACATTCAACCTCGATTCCAAAATATCTTATTGACAGTATTTCTATTAATGTTTTTCCAAAAAGGCTGGCAGACACAACCTTGTATTTTATGATAAGAATATCATCAAACTTATCAAAATTAAAGCAAGAAACATACTGTCTTAGATGTTCGTTGCTAAATATTTTATAATTAAACGGATTCACATAAACCATATTTTTACCTGAAACATCAGAAGTATTATTGCCACAAATTCTCCAGTCGCAATTAAAATTATCAAAATGAATTTCACATTTATGATATTTAAAAAATTCAAATATCCTGTCAAAATTAACTGAAATTTCATAAATATTTTTATCAATTTTTTCAGTATAACGTTTTAAAGGATTCTTCAATAAATAAAACATAGTTTCACTTCCTTTCATTAATTAAATTTATATGGAATAAAGATAAAAGTAACAATAAGAATACCAGCTGAAAGAATAGACATTGCTATAATTTCAGCTTTGAATACAGAAAATCCCATAAAAATAGAAAACAGCAGCATTATTAATACAGAAAATATAAAAGATAATGGGATATAGTTTAAGTATCTTGAACATTCAGCCCTGTATTCACGTGGCTCTAGCAATATGCTCACATTCTTAACGGATGTTATACAAACTGCAACCACAATAAAATTAATTATAAAAATAATTGTTTTTATTAAAACTCCAAAATCCATATAAAAAACCTCTTTCCTAAAAATTTGTTATTTTCTTATATACCACATTCTAGTAACATCCTGAATCACAATCCCAATAGATGTATTAAGAGTTTCAATATCAGAGAATATATTGTCAATTTCACTTTCAACGCCTCTGTAATACTGTATAACCAATGTGTCTTCCTTAAATGTCGCATATCCGTCTTTTCCATAGAAAATAACTCTTATATTACAATTTTCAGGAATTTTTGATATACGTTCAATCTGGCTTGCCCATTTACCAAGTATGGATATAATATCATTATCCGAATCATCACAGGAAATTTCAAAAGACCTTACAAGAAATTTTCCAATAAGATGTTTTGAGCTTGTCAAGTTTGCAAGTCTTACCAAATGCTCAAAAGGAACTCCCTTGTCCTTGTTTCCATTACGCTTAGATGAAATATCAATAAAGAAAATAGCGTCCTTGACATTAACACGTTTATCCTTGGAAGTCCAGTCATATTTGATATATTCAGATACTGCTTCAAACGGACTGTATACAGATTCATTTTTTAAAATTGCGTTAAGAATATCCTTTGTAAGAATAAAGTCCTTTAAGACTTCGTATTCTACACAGACCTGCCTAAAAGCGTCAAACATTTCAAATTTTGTAAAATTCTTATTTTTATAAACAACATTAAGGCTTCGTGAAGTAAACTTGAAATCAATATCCCTGAAAAAATCATCATTGCAGATTTCATCCCATAATCTTCCGCAATCAAGACCCCGCATATCATTAATTTTAAAAACACCACCATCAAAAGTCATAATGCTGTCCCAAAATATAGCTTCAACACATTCAATAGAATCCCTATTAAACTTAAGACTCTTAATAAAACATGCAAGGCTTCCAATCCTGTTATCCTTTGTATACATTTCAGGGGAGACCAGCTTCACTTTTCCCTTTTCCTTTGTTATAAGAACCCCGTTACTTCCAATCTTAACAAACTGTGAATACTCAGAAACATTTCTGCAATGAACTGGGGAAAAAATCCCACACATTCTTAAATCTTCCAAAAAAGCTGTCAATAAAGACAGTTCCATCATCCCTGTAAGGCAGCAGAAGGCTCTTAAAATATAAAACATACATCTCGTCATAATTATTTCCCTTTTTTATAAGAGTTGAGAGATTTCTGTTTGTGCTGTAAACTTCAGTCCCAGTATCAACGCTGACTTCAAGAAAAACGCTTTCAGTATACACATCGCATTCACATTTAAGTGTCCAGTCAGATGATTTAATTCCACAAGTGCTAAAAAAAAGCAAATCTATATTTGTTTCAATAACACCAATAACCTTTTTGCAAATATCCTCAAGACTCATATTCTTAAAAAGATAAGGCTTGGAAAGAATTATATCCCTAGCCTTATCTGATATATTTATAACTTTTTCCATTTATTATTTCCCTTGCTTTCCCGCCAATATAGTCAATCTTGTTGATGGCGTATTTCTTTATATTTTTACGTATCTTATGCTGTCTCTTGTCAAAAAGTGTTAAATCCGTATTGGACAGCACTTCAGGAACTAGAAGCCAGCAGTCAGATTTTTTAAGAGTTCCATTGTCGCATTTTTCGTATAGAATCTTCCAGTAATTAAAGGCATTTTCAAACCTTTTCAGCTTATTAATATTCTTAAAACTTGAAAAAAAATTTGAATATTCTAAAATTTCATTATTCACACCAAACATCCTTTCTATATATCAGACAGTATTTCAACACTCTCATCAATACTTTTTACAATAGAAGGCACGTCAACAATTCTTGATATGCCATCTATGCTCCCGTAACGCTTCATATAAACTTTTATTCCATGAGCATAGTCATAATACCTGTCGGAAATATACGCTTGCTCATAGTCTTCAAAAGACTCTCCACGAGCTTTCAGCTTTTCATAAATTGCATTGTTTACTCCAGTTATAAATTCCCCCAAAGATATTTCAGGAAAATATCCAGCCATATATGACTGAAAGCTGTTACTTAATCTTACATCAAGCACAACATCACCCCCTTTTCATTATTTTAATATATCATTTTATTACGAATTTTTATCTTGCCATCCTTAACATCGTAATATTTTTTATCCGTTTCAACAATAATATACCATCCTGTAACAGCAGAAATAAATCTGAACTCTTCCAAGTTAATCTCGTTTATTTCAGGTATAACGACTGTTACTGATGAGCCTTTTTTTGAAATACCATAATTGTAACTGCATATAAGCCTAACTTCATAAGTTAGTCCAAGCTCTGTACGCCCCATTCTTTCCATATTGGACAATGTTTTCATAATATGCTCCACGTCAATTCTTGAAGACTTTATTATCTTTTTGTCATAGTCCCCAAGAAACCAGTTGTCCTTGTTTCTGTCGGATTCATAAATGTGTTTTTTCTGAAACTCATCATCCCCATAGTAAAACTCAGTTGTATCAAGTCCCACAAAAACAGAACCATTTTCAGGAATATATTTAAGATTGTCATATTTTACAGTATTGTTATAATACCATAACGAGTTTGGCAAGCAAGCCATCTGTTCAGAAAGCACAAACGAAGATTCGGCAAACTTGCTGTAGTCAACCTTTTCTCCACCTAATATTACATACCAGCTCATAAGGTCAAGATAAAGCCGTTTATTGTTATTTATCCATTCAGGGTTAAGTACAAGTTCAAAATACTTCTCAATTACACTTGTCATTGATATAAGCTCTTTCATTTCACAAAGGAACGACAGAACCTTGTCCTGCATATCAAAGAACATTGAAAAATCCTTTAAAAGCCCATCCCTTATCACAAGTTTCTGAGTTCCTTTATAGACTTCAAAATTAAAAGACTCTTTTGAGGAAGCCCCAAATTTGCAGTTTGTTGAATTAAAGCTGAAACTTTTAAAGAATGTATCACTGTTTTCTTTATAGAATGACATTACAAATCTTGCAATAAATTCAATATTGTCATCAAAACGCTCTTCCCTGCTTAAAATTGAAATATCCCCATTATCATATTTAGCAGTAATATTGTTATCTGATACAGAAATAAAATTTAAAACATCTTTCATTTCCTCAAACAGCAAAGCTATAAATCTATAAGGATTTGAATTTTCAATATCATCTATATACATTGACGGCTTAAATTCAACATTATATCGCTTAAAGCTCTTTGAAACTTCACACATCGTACCAAAGGAAAAATCAAATTGTTTTTCTGAAAAATCATCCATTGACATAAGCTCTTCCTTAAAAGCCTTGATGTCATTAAACGGATTTATTTTAATTACATCCATTTTATTCCACCTCTTTTAATACATCACGAATCTTCTTAATAGCCTTTGGTTCAAGATTATAGATTTTTTCAGAAAACAATACTGTAAGTTCTTTCTGCTCTGCATTTAAAGATTTCATGTCAATTACAATCTCGGAAGTACTTTTACTTATCGCCTTTATAAGTGCTATGCTCTGAGCTTGGTTCAGCTTATATATTTCTGCAATTTTTTGGACAAACCCTTTAGGGATAGTTCTTTCCCCACGTTCAATTAAAGAAAGATAGGACGCTGAATATCCAATCTTTTCAGACATTTTTATCAATGACTGCCCGTGGTCTATCCTTAATTTTGACAAGAATTTTCTAAGCTCTGTATTACTAATATCGGTGAACATAAATATCACATCCTTTTTCTTTTTTATTCTTTACCTTTATTATACATCATATTTACAAATTTGTCAATAGAAAAATATAAAATGTAAATAAAAAAAGAGAAAAATCTCTTTTCTATAAACTATTTTTTATTTTACATACATCCTTTATGCCAGTAATATTGTTTATTGCATATACCAAGTCCTCTGCAAAATTTTTAATACTGAAAATATTATTTCTGTCTGCAACATCAATCATAAGCTCATAGTATTTTTTCTCATATTCCAAGGACTCCATAACAGCATAAAGCAAGTCTAAAATATAAACAGTGCTTTCAAATGAGCCTTTGCTAATTTTAAGGCAATAAAAATTATCATTCTGTACTAAATATCCTTTGTCTTCAAGTCTTGTAACATTATCCTTTATTCTTTTAATGACATCATCAGAAAGCATTGAAAATACGAACTTTGTAAGATAGCTTGCGAATATAAAATCGTTATTATTAAGATTTTCAGTTTTCCCAATAACGTAAACTTTTCCACTAAAATCAGATACAATACTGCAATCTGAACTATAAGAATAAATTATACGTTTACCAACAAACATAACGCTTGAATCAAGAAATGTAACATCTTTAATTTTAGACGCACATTCTTTTGCTTTCTCAATGCCCCCAGTTTCATATAAGTTTACAATATCCTGACGTTTTAATAAATTCTCAATTTCAAGTTTTATTACATCAAGTCTTTTTAAATCATTATCCATAGCCATTCTCCATTCATTTAATTTATACATTATTATAACATTTATTGACAAATTTGTCAACAAAATAATCAATAAAAAAAAGAGGTAAAAAACCTCTTTTATGTTATATTTTATTAACTAATTCCCCATTAAAATACATTTCAACCTTATTACCACAAACAAGTGTAACAGGAAGATTATTGTTTTTAGAAAGTGCTATAACAAGCTCCTTGTTGTGTTCTGTAAGCTCAAAAGCGTCCTCAAATTCCACAACTGTTCCGCTCCATTCTGTCGTAACGTCAATTCTGCCGTCGTTATCACGTACTGAATATTTACCTTGACAAGTGTTATAAAGTTTAACGGAACGCTGCATAAGCGTATACAGGTCAGCATTTTCAACATACTCTATAATTGCGTCGCCTGTTATATGAAAATTTGTCTGAGCCACAGGATATATCAAGAAGTCAGGTATAAATTTTCTGACTTCATTAAAGAACTTAAGATTTTCCTTGTCCTTTAACTTAATTTCAGAATCATCACATAACATAAAATATAGCACTGCCGCAAGATGTGCGTTGCTTCCAGCTTCAATGTCAGTATCAAGTGTCTTTCCTGTTAGCTTTCCAATAGACGTAAGATAACGCTCAATAGCAGGCTTTAAGTTTACGCCGTAGTATGTGTTAAGGGTATCAACAGCCTTAACTAAATTATCATCAAGTATACATTTTTCTACATTTCCATCATCAACTGTGAAAATTCCAAGAGTGCTTATCATTTTAAGATTTATTGAAGATTCCACAAACTGATTATTCTTAACGTCAACTGAAAAATCAAAAACTTTTGAAGAATAGTCAACATATTTATAGAATTTTAAATAAAACATATTCAATATTGAAATATGATAAAGAACGCTGTCAATACTCTTATCTTTAAAGTTAATATCAAGCCCTTTATTATGCTCGTTATAATGAACAGTAAAGTCTTTCAGTTCAAATGTCAGTCTGTCAACATCAGCATTAAAATGAAATATTGAAATAAAATTATAAATGAATTTAATAATATTTTCATTGGCTGCCAAATCAGGAACAGTAAATTTAAGTACTCTTGCACTTTTTGAAAAATACATTTTCCCGTTTACGTCCCCAGCTCTTAAATCTGATTCAAACTCTTCATTAAATCCAATAATTTCAAACCCCTTAACATATTCTATTACAGTTTCATTATTTCCAAATTCAAGTGCCAAATAATTAATATCTTTCATATTTTATCCTCTCCTACAAATCTAAAATTTTATTATAAAAATATTTTATCCAGTATTCATTAGCTTTTGCTTCTACTGGGTTGCCATCTTCAGAAGACGGCTTAAAAGCATATCCTTTCTGCTTAACTGACTCAATAAAGTCCATTGGATATACTGTAAACACATTGCCATTACTTCCTTTTGCTATAATCTGCCAGTAGCTTTCGTTTTCAACCTCAAAGCCACAATCTTTCATAAAGTCAACATATCCAGCAATATCCTTAAGTTCTGTTATATACATTGTTACAGTTTCTGTAACATTTTTACAGAACTTAATCTCGTTCACTAAATCTGCAATTTCCCAATCTGAAAATTCAGATAAATTTTTATATTTAACAGAAGCCAAGAAGTCTTTGTCCACGCTTATATAATAATTTTCAAATTCAAATTTTGTATAATTATCAAGCACAAAAATATTTCTGATTCTGTCGCAAATATCCGCAATTTCACTTGGATTGTCAAAGCCATACATATTTACTCCAACCATCCCTTGTGAAAAACCACGGACTTCATTCTCAAGAAGTCCCTGCAAAAAATTAATCCTGTTTTCCTTAAAATTATCGCTTACCAGATTTTCCATAACAATTCTCCTTATAATAAATTTAATTCAAATATGCCATTGTGTATAAAATCAAACAAAATTCTCGAATCTATTTCAGGAAAGTCAACAAACTCAAGCAAGTCCATATTTTTAGCAATCTTTAAAAGTTTTCCAAGACTAATGAACAGGTCAAGAGTTCCAGTATGTCCAGAAACCTGTATTTCGCAAGCCTTTTGCGAATATTTTCTCCATTCCTCTTCCGAAATATAAAACTGCAAATCAAACAAGACATCAAGCATATTTATATATACCTTACCATTATGTCTGAAATATTCAACTCCAGCACAATTAAGCATTTCAATTTTCAGTTTTTCTCTATCAAGAGTAATTGATTTGTTTTTCATTGTAATAGTCTCCTTGCATTTAATTTATACATTATTATACCATGTGTTTACAAATTTGTCAACACTTTTATAAAAAATTATCTTAAAAAGTACATTTTTCAAGCATTTTATAAAGCACTTTCTGTATATTATGTAGATATTCAGGAACATTTTCTGTAATATAGTCGCCAGTTTTATTTTCAAAAAACATTGACTTGCCATCTGCAAAAACAGTAACTCTGTAATCCTTTGTTTCAAGTTCAGCAAGCGTAAAGCCAGTATAGTCGGCACCGCATACATAGCTCATACTCTTTACCATTTTGTGAACATCCTTTGACATAAGTTCCTTATATTCATTGTCAATATCATTGTAATTCTTAGCAAAGATAGAATTATACAGCTCACGGAATTTTGCAGTATTCATATTTTCAAATTTATTTTTCATAATAAATCAGCTCCCTGTTTTAATTAAATTTATAGGTTATTATATCATGTATTGACAAATTTGTCAACAAATGATATAATTAACATATATTACTGAAAGGAGAAATAAAATGAAATTTAAAATAGAAAACAAGGCAATTACGGAAATGTCAGCAAGAGCAATGGAATCTACATTAAAAAGCAAGGCACAGTGGAACTTGCATAATGCGATATGTCTGTCAATTGAAGACAGCACTCTTAAAATAAAATCATTTCTTGAAAATATGATGTTTGAAGGAGTCCTGTTCCCAGAACATATAGAATCTGAAGGCTATGCTGTAATAAATGGAAAAATATTAATAAATGCCTTAAAGACAATGAAAGATAAGGTTATTGAAATAAAACTTGCAGAAGGCAGGGTTATAATAAATGACAAAAATACAATGATTGTAGTTCCAGTTATCCGTGAAAAGCAGTTTGAGAATATTAAAATGGAAGACAAAAGCAAAATATGTGAAATTGACGCAACAGACTTTCTTAAAATGTATGGTAGAGTTAAGAAATGCACTTTTTCAACAAACAATGACACTGAAAAATTTAACTATATCACAATAAACATTGAAGATAATTCAGACAAAACGTTTATAAAAAACTCTTATATGGAAATGTTTACAACAAACTCATACGTCATGGCAAAGGCTAAAAGAAAAGCTGATGTTTACAACGGCGGAACGTTTAAAATATATAAGAAGCTGTTTGAAAAAGTGGCAAAAATATTCAAATCTGCGTTAGGTACAGTCAACATATACGGAAATGAACATACATTTATAATTTCATCATTTGGAATAACAGTTCTTATAAAGCTAAAGGAAATACCAGAATTTGATTATGATAAAGTTCTAAATCCGTTAATACATTTACCAATGGCTTTCAGCGTAAAAAGAAAAGAACTGCTAAAATCTATAAAGAATATGCTTCCTGTTGCAAATGAAAAGCCTCTTGGAAAAGGCTCTATAACTTTTAACGTGTATAATAATATAATAAACCTTTCCACAGCAAACGAATATCTTGAAACATCGGACAAAATTGAATGTAAAAGCTATATGTCAAAACCTTTTGAAGTAACTCTTCAGGGAAACGACTTGAACAAGTACCTCTCATCAATATCAGAGGAATCAATCACGTTGCACTCAAAAAATCCAGCAGCTGGAGCTGTGCTTATAACTGGGGATGTTCCTGACAGCTTTGACAACTGCATGGCATTAATGCCGTTTCATAATGTATTAAAGACATCAAAGGAATGTTCTGACTACATCAGCAATAAAAAATAATAAAAAAGGGAGATTTGAAATCTCCTTTTTTTTTAAAACCTATATGATATAAACAACTTTTCAATACATCTTACAGACTTGTTTATAAATTCAAGTTCATCATTTCCAATAGGATTATTTGAAGGGACGCTGTATGAAAGGTTTGAACCTTTTAAAAGCTCTTTGAAACTATTTATCACAAGTGTAACAGTATCAGACGTAATAGTAAGATTATTTTCTTTATCCATATATGAAATATCATTAAATTTGATATTGTCAGAATGAAAATGTTTTACAATTTTCTTAACAAAATCATTTATAACTTTTTCATCATCTATAAAGTTTGACTCAATAAATATTGTAACCATTGTATCAAGGCTCTTGTAAGCCTCATAACATTTTTCAAATACTTCAGAATCTGCAAATTCACCCTCAAGAAGTTTTAAATTCCTTTTAATAGTAAGACTTTCAGGATTAATTCTGTACTCAATATTTATATTATAATCAAGTGCATAAACATTAACAGAAAATTCATTATCAGTTTTGTCAAATCCCATATTCATTTTAATTTCCATTAAAGACTCGTAAAAAACTGAATCTGAAAAAGTTTTTACATATTCATTTTCAACATATCTCTTTTTAGCTTTTTTAAATTCAGAGTTATCATCAAAAATGCAATAGAATATACCCATATTTTCCTTAAATTCATCAAAATTAAACATAATAAATCATCTCTCTTCCATATATTTGTTATCTTTTATACAACTATTATACCACGTATTGACAATTTTGTCAACAATTTTTACATTAAAAAATTCCAGCATTTAAGCTGGAACATTTTCTATATATGATGGTATATTGTGCTGACGCAGGACATCGCCAAAATGACTTGTAACACCAACCTTTCCTATAAGTTTTATACCTATATTGTTACCTTGAATTTCCAAAACAAGTTTTCGCAAAGCCTCTAATCCTCTGGAAACATCAAAACTGATATATTTTTCAGGATTTCCTTCAACAATTACATTTTTAGAGCTTACGTGCTTTAACTGGTTAAGCTGAACAATCCATACATAAGTTCCATCATATACCCATTCACAGGAAACGTCGCCTAAAACGAAATTGAGTTCCATAAGTCTTTTAAGCTCAAGCTCCACAGTTTTTCTGACATCACAAGAAAGCTCATCCGCATTTTCCCCAAGCATGAAATTGTCCCCTTTTCCGCAAACACCTTCAATTAATACCTTATCAGCAGTTACAATAGCTCCGCCTGAATAAACTGAAGACACAGCACTCTGATAAAGAATTGAGGAAATATTTTTTAATGAACTGTCCCCCTTAGCTTCCTCTTTTGCAATAAGTTCAAATGGGTCTTGCCATCTGTCCCCAGTAAAGAATTTTCCTGATTCCTTTACAGCTGGGGCTGTACGAATCCATTTTTCATTAAGCCCAGTAGGCTTTCCAAATGAAAATGGAGCAACATTTCTGCACAAAACACCTGTATAAGGAACTCTGAAATTAAAGAAATCTGCAACAAGAAGCCCAAATGTCTTGTCCCCAATAAATTTTGAAAAATTATTTGGATATTCAACCTTTACATCAAATTTTATATCCTTTATTTCCTCATATTCCCATATTATAGTATGTGAATTTCTGACACCTTCCCTATGAGGATGTATGCTAAATTCTATCCTGTAATTATGTCCAAAAGTATGCTCTGGAAAAAATCCATAAACTTTATTTAATATATAAATGCCTAAATTTAATGGAAGTCTGCACACACCAGCCTTTTCAACACATCTCGGAGTATCGTTTGGAGAAAATTCAATCATGTTTCCCATTATAACCCCTGAAACACCCCCATCATTGACATCAATGGTTTCATTTATGATTGAATACTTTCCATTCTCACAATTTTTAGAGATTATATCCATTATCTCGTCAATATCACAAGCACTCTTTCCGTATATAAAGGCGTTCCCTTTTACAGAATCTTCTGAAAAACTTCTAATATTGACAGATTTTCCAGAAGATACATTTATTAATTTTAATATGTCTTCCCTTATATCCCCGTTAGAAACGTACTCATCATCTATATTTATATGCCTTATCTTATTTTCAGAGGAAATACTTAAAAATCTTGCAATATTGCTCCCAGTATTGTAAATAAAGCTAA
>ERZ773009.974-NODE-974-length-20473-cov-12.248261_pt1 | contig 20473 bp, 19 predicted proteins | sample MGYA00580663_ERZ773009 | MGnify/ENA primary metagenome ERZ773009 (study PRJEB29015, sample SAMEA2737969) | human oral metagenome | biome: human oral; feature: human-associated habitat; material: dental | place: China | collected 2026 ... | reverse complement strand
GCACAAGCCTCAGTGCCTCAATTAGCGCATCAGATTCAGCCAGCACCAGCTTGAGCACAAGTCTAAGTGCATCAATCAGTGCCTCAGATTCAACAAGCACAAGTTTGAGCACAAGTCTAAGTGCATCAATCAGTGCCTCAGATTCAGCAAGCACCAGCTTGAGCACGAGCCTCAGTGCCTCAATTAGCGCTTCTGACTCAACAAGCACGAGCCTCAGTGCCTCAATTAGTGCTTCAGATTCAGCAAGCACAAGCACTTCAGCATCAGTAAGCTTGAGCCAGTCAGTCTCAACAAGCGAGAGCACTTCAGTATCATTGAGCACTAGCGCGTCTGCTTTGGCAAGTGAAAATGATTTGGCATCGCTGAGCGTAAGCGAATCTCTATCAGCAAGCGCAAGCTTAAGCACCAGCGTATCGGCTTCAGTCAGCGCGTCAGACTCAGCAAGCACAAGTGTAAGTACCTCCACATCGCTTAGTGATAGCCTTTCAAGCAGCTTGAGTACAAGTGTGTCACAAGAGTCAAACTCATTCAGCTATAGTAAGGGTGATCCAACCAGCGAGTCTAAGCCAGAGTTTAACTTGCCAAGCTACCTCGCGTCTGTAAGTGCAAGTACTTCAGCTTCTGTAAGTGATAGTCAGTCTATCTCTACTTCATTGAGTACAAGTGCAAGCATTTCAGGTTCAATCAGTGCCAGTCATGCTATTGCTGACGATTCACTCTCAGCAAGTGCCTACTTGAGCATGAGTGTCTCTGCTTCATTGAGCACATCCGCAAGTGTGTCACTGAGTGATAGCGCGAGCGTCTCTACTAGTCTGTCTGAAAGTGCATCTGTATCTAGTGCTACAAATCACTCTCAAGCACCTAAGCCACAGCCTCAGCCTGCACAACCAGAAAAAGTCAAGGTTACTCCAAATACTAAAGCTTTACCAAATACAGGAACTGCCCATAATCCATTAGCAGCGCTTGGATTAGGAATAGCAACGTTGGCATCAGCCTTTCTTAAGAACAAAAAGAAGAAAGAATCAACATCTGATGTGAATTTGGAAGACTAATCTTAAAAACTAGCTAAAATGATACCAGCACTTTAGCGATGGAACGCAAATCCCAGATAGCCATAGGCTATCTGGGATTTTTGCTTTTTGCATGTATAGAATGTGAGTTATGCTGAGATAAAAGATAAACTGGGCAATTTAGATGTTTTGAGCCTGAGACTAGAAAGCGGTGAAGCAAGCTAAATATTTTGAAATTTAGTTCTGCCTGCTTGCTTTTTGTTCTAGTGAGAGGGCCTTGTTGCTTGCTCTAGTTTGCTCTTGAGTGTGATGAAAATAAAAGTTTCAAAATTAGCAAAAATAATTCGATTCTTTTTCAGAAAAGGCTTGTGAGATTAGGCTGGATGTTTTAAAATAGTATAGGAGATTATCCGCTATTTATTTTTCGGAGGAAAAGAAATGTCCATTAATTGGCAAGAAATTATATTTAGCTTTTTAGGAGGTTTGGGGCTGTTCCTGTACAGTATTCGTATGATGGGTGACGGCTTACAGCAGGCGGCAGGAGACCGACTGCGCTATTTCATTGATAAATACACGAGCAATCCTTTTTTAGGTGTGCTAGTTGGGATTGGGATGACAGCCCTGATCCAGTCTAGTTCAGGTGTGACAGTAATCACTGTCGGTCTGGTGAGTGCGGGGCTGTTGACCCTGCGTCAGGCTATCGGGATTGTCATGGGGGCCAATATTGGTACGACCGTGACTTCCTTCATCATTGGTTTTAAGCTGGGTGATTACGCCCTGCCCTTGCTCTTTGTCGGTGCGGTTTGCCTCTTTTTCACCAAGAATCGCTCAGTGAACAATGTCGGGCGTATCCTCTTTGGTGTCGGCGGGATCTTTTTCGCCCTCAATCTCATGAGCGGAGCCATGGAGCCTCTCAAAGACTTGCAAGTCTTTCGAGATTACATGGTTCAGCTAAGTAAAAATCCAGTCTTGGGTGTCTTTGTCGGAACGGGCTTGACTCTGCTCATTCAAGCATCTTCGGCGACCATTGGGATTCTGCAAAATCTCTATGCTAGCAATCTCATTGATCTGCAAGGAGCTTTACCAGTCCTCTTTGGTGACAATATCGGAACGACGATTACAGCGATCATTGCTTCCTTGGGGGCTAATATCGCAGCCAAGCGTGTCGCTGGAGCCCATGTGGCCTTTAACGTTGTGGGAACAGTCATCTGTATGATCTTCCTGCTACCTTTCACATCACTGATTCAGTGGTTTCAGACAGCCTTGCATTTGTCACCAGAAATGACCATTGCCTTTGCCCACGGAACCTTTAATATTACCAATACCATTATCCAATTTCCTTTTATCGGCTTTTTAGCATATTTGGTTACCAAGCTGATTCCGGGTGAGGATGAAACCGTTAAATACGAATCCCTCTACCTAGATAGGATTTTGATTGACCAAGCACCATCACTGGCTTTGGGAAATGCTAAAAAGGAACTCCTTCATTTGGGTGGCTACGCGGCCAAATCTTTCGAATTGGCCTATGATTATATCGTGAACTACGAAGAAAAATCTGCCGAAAAGGGTCATAAGACTGAGGAAGCCATCAATGCTATTGATGATGAATTGACTCGCTATCTGATTGTCCTATCTGGTCAGCAGCTCAATCCAAAAGAGAGTGAAGTCTTGACTAGCATTCTGGACTCTAGTCGTGATTTGGAGAGAATCGGTGACCACTCAGAAGCTTTATTGAATTTGACAGACTACTTGCACCGCAAGAAAGTGGAATTTTCACCAGCTGCCTTGGCAGAGTTGGAAAACATTTATCAACTGACCTTGGACTTTATCAAAGAAGCTTTGACTTCTGTGGAAACAAATGATGTGGAATTGGCCAACACCTTAGAAGCCAAACATGCAGCTATTGACAAGCTAGAACGCAGCCTGCGCAAGACCCACATTGCCCGTCTCAACAAGGGAGAATGTACGCCTCAGGCTGGGGTCAACTTCATCGATATTATTTCCCACTATACCAGAGTTGCTGACCACGCCATGAATTTGGCTGAGAAAGTACAAATGGAACAAATTTAAGACAGAAAGAGGCTGGGACAAAAGTCCTAGCCTCTCAATTGTCTTTGGATTGCCGAGCAAGACGCAGTGGTTGAGTGGGCTCTACTACGCTGATTTCATCAGTTTTTACAGCCCTACTCAACTGTGCGGAGGTGGGACGACGAAATCGAATTCTAACGAATTCCCGATTTCTGTTCCACTCTCTTTTCTTGATTTAAATAATATAATAAATTTTTCTAAAAAAAGAGGTATAGACCATTTACAAATAAAATAGAAAGCGTTATAATAGAGTCAATAGAAATAGAACAAGAGGAGGCAGTCAAATGCCTAAATATATAAAAGCCGATCAGTTCTTCTATCCTCAAGGGATTCGCAAGGGTGGATTTTTAGAAGTGATTGATGGAAAATTTGGAAAATTAGTACAGGAAGTCCCTGCGGATGCGGAAGTGGTGGATTACACAGGCTACTCTGTCGCACCAGGTCTGGTGGATACCCATATCCATGGTTTTGGTGGGGTCGATGTCATGGACAATAACATCGAAGGTACCCTCCATACCATGAGTGAAGGGCTTTTGACGACTGGGGTGACTAGTTTCCTGCCGACTACGCTGACATCATCTTACGAGCAACTTCTAGCTGTGACGGAGAATATTGGTGCGCGCTATCAAGAAGCAAGTGGTGCCAAGATTCGCGGTCTCTACTTTGAAGGGCCTTACTTCACTGAAAAGTACAAGGGTGCCCAAAACCCAGCCTACATGAAGGACCCTCGTATGGATGAATTTCGTGCTTGGCAAAAGGCAGCCAATGGCCTGCTAAATAAAATTGCTTTGGCACCTGAGCGCGAGGGCGTGGAAGAATTTGTCCGCACCATCACTGATGAAGGTGTGACAGTCGCTTTGGGGCACTCTGATGCGACCTATGACGAAGCCAAGGCAGCAGTAGAAGCAGGAGCCAGTGTCTGGGTGCATGCCTACAATGGTATGCGGGGCTTGACCCACCGTGAGCTAGGTATGGTTGGGGCTATGTACGAGCTGCCTCACACTTATGCAGAGTTGATTTGTGATGGTCACCACGTGGATCCCAAGGCCTGTGATATTTTGCTCAAGCAAAAGGGTCATGAACATGTAGCCCTCATCACAGACTGTATGACTGCAGGTGGGCTGGAAGATGGTGACTATATGCTGGGAGAATTTCCAGTGGTGGTAGCCAATGGCACAGCTCGTCTCAAATCGACTGGCAACTTGGCAGGATCAATCCTGCAGCTCAAAGACGGCCTGAAAAATGTGGTTGAGTGGGGCATCGCAAATCCTCACCAAGCAGTCATGATGGCCAGTCTCATACCAGCAAAATCCGTCCACATTGACGATGTCTGTGGCCAGATCAAGGAAGGCTATGATGCTGACTTTATCGTTCTGGACAAGGATTTAGAGCTGGTTGCTACTTATCTGGATGGTGAAAAGCGCTTTGAAGCTGCCTCCAGTGTTCTTTAATTGAGTCTCCTTATATTTTTAGAAAGGATGGGGTAACCTGTCCTTTTTAATGTGGAGTTACTGACTTTTCCCTAGGATTTGCTAGAGGGACTTAGGCAAAGCTAGAATGGTTGGCGCAATTAAAAAGTCTCTGAGATATTTTTCTTAACAGATGGTAGGGCTTTCTCAATGAAAGAGAAGATGTTATAATAGGGTTATCACAGACGAGGAGGACAGGATGAAAAAGATTGATTATAAATTTATGGGAATGGGCTTGGTGTTCCTCTTCTTTGGATTGCTATTGCATCGTTTCTTGATATTTATTGCTGGGCTGGCCTTTATCATTTACAGCTTTTTCAGTCGAGGCATGGCTCCAACCAAGGAAAATATCTTTAAACCAACATTGACCAAAAGAAAGAAGAAATAAGGAGAACAGATATGCAAAATTATACTCTTAACAATGGCGTCAAGATTCCAGTCTTGGGCTTTGGTACTTGGAAGGCTCAGGACGGTGAAGAGGCTTATCAGTCAGTCTTAGCCGCTCTGAAGGCTGGCTATCGCCACATTGATACGGCAGCTATCTATAAGAATGAGGAGAGTGTTGGTCGAGCAATTAAAGACAGCGGCATTCCGCGTGAGGAGCTCTTCACCACTACCAAGCTCTGGAATAGCAAGCACACTTATGAAGAGGCCATGGAAGCCTTTGACAGCTCTATGGAGCGATTGGGGCTGGATTATCTGGATCTCTACCTCATCCACTGGCCAAATCCTAAGCCTTTACGAGAAGACGGGGCTTGGCAAAAGCGCAATGCAGAAGTTTGGCGGGCCATGGAAGACCTCTATCAAGCTGGTAAGATCCGAGCGATCGGCGTCAGCAATTTCCTGCCTCATCACCTAGAAGCTCTGCTGGAAACAGCACGCGTCACTCCAGCTGTCAATCAAATCCGCCTAGCGCCAGGTGTCTATCAGACAGAGGCGGTAGACTTCTGCCGTGCTCATGATATCCTACTTGAAGCTTGGGGACCATTTGGGCAAGGCGAACTCTTCCAAAATCCAGCCGTGCAGGCGATAGCAGAAAAGTATGGCAAGACCATTGCCCAAATCGCTCTAGCTTGGAGCTTACAAGAAGGCTTCCTACCCCTGCCTAAGTCAGTCACTCCGAGTCGGATTGCTAGCAATCTGGATTGCTTTGACATCGAACTGAGTCCAGCTGACCTAGATATTCTCAAAAATATCAGCGGTTTGGAAGGCGGAGCACCTAATCCAGATGGGATGGATTTTTAAGCGATAGACGAACATCTTTTTAGTTGAAATCAAGCTACTCGATATGTTAGTTATTAGTCTTTAATGAAGTTTTATAGTGACCTAGGTCTTGGCCGGTCACTTTTCCTATAGTTTCTTGGCAACCTAGGTCTAGGCTAGTTACTTTTCCTATAGATTCATAGCAACTTGGGTCTCGGCCAGCTACTTTCCCTATAGTTTCTTGGTAATCTAGGTCTAGGCTAGTTACTTTTCCTATAGATTCATGGTAATCTAGATCTCGGCTGGCTACTTTTCCTATAGAATCAAAGCAATCTAGGCCTCGAAGGCTCTTTTCATTGCTATTTATAAGATCCATCGCCCCTCGGTCATTTGTCGTCAAAAACAAGTGCCAGATGAGGGGTGATTTTGTGTCTTTTTCTTTTGAAAGACTAGAAGAAAAGTCGGAAAGAGACTCCGTTTTTTGAAAAAATGCCCCTTTCAGGGATAAAAAATGACATTTTAGGGCAAGAGACACCAAGCTTCATTTCTACATGCTATACTTGCTTTATCAAAAATATTGGAGAGGTTTTATGATAAACACTACTTACACCATTCGCCCCTTGTCTTATAGCAATCTGACTCACCGTGAGTTTGAGAGTCTAATGGTTGATTCCTATCAGGTACTCACGATTTTTACGAGCTCCTATAGAGATGAGGACATGTACAGCAAGCATCTAGAGGGCTTTCATAGCAAGCTAGAGCAGTTTCAGGCTCAATTGGCCAATGTGGAAAAGAAAGACTCTATGAGTCTTGTAGAACTAGATAAGGGGCGAGATAACGCTCTGGTTGGTCTTTTTACCTTGCACAAGGGCTTTGCAAAAATCAAAGACAGAGACTTGAAAGAAGCCTACCAAGTCTTGCTGCCAGTCTTTAAAAAGTATAAGGACATCCCCAAGCATACCAATGATGTCGCCACTGCTGAGATTAAGAGTCTCCTCAAAACTCTCAAGGAAGAACCCTATCAGACAGCAGTGACTACTCTGGGACTCTTACCTATGCTTACTGCTGTAACGGCTGCTCAAGAAGAATATGATAAAGTAGAAGCCTTAGCACGCGCAGCCAAGTCTAGCAAAGAAGTCGGTAAAACGAAGCAGCTGCGCATGCAACTCTCCCGCTCTTACGACCTCTTTATGCGCTATACCGCAGCCTCCGCAGAAGCCTATCCGGAGAAAACCCACTTGACCAAACTCCTCAAAGATCTCAATACCATCCGAGACAGTAAGCGACGTCTAGTCGGCACAAATAAGAAAACAAAAACGGAAGAGACAAGAGAAAAAACAGAATAAAGAATCATCCCTTAGAATCGGAATCTAGGGGATTTTTGCTGGTTTCGTGGTATAATTTTAGTAATTATCTATAATGTAGAGGAGAAATTTTTATGGCAAATACTACTTTCATTTCAGAAACTATTTTAATCTTGGGTAACGGTTTTGATATTGCGATGGGACGGAAAACGAAGTATACGTATTTTATAGAGTTTGAAAAACAATTATTTTCTAATCCAGATGAGAAATTACTGGAGTTTCTAAAAGCTAAAAATATTAGTATTGAGAAATACAAAGATAATTTATATTTGAGATTTATTAATGAGAACAAAGAAACTATCGGGGAAAACTGGTCCAATCTTGAAAAAATGATTTCAAATATTGCAGATGCGATAATGTACTTTAAAGAACACAGTGATGAATTATTTGAATGTTTGTATACATATGCATTTGATGATGATTTAAAAGACCATAGTAACTATATTGCAAAATATTATGTTGTTAAAGTGATTGATGATGAATTTGGAAAGATAGAATTTGAAAATAATGAAAAAGAGTTACTATTAGTGAAACTTAATAATCTATTCATTGAGCACCTTGATTTATTGATTGAATTGTTAGAAATTTATTTGTCATATATAGATTATCTTGATTTTGAAGTTAGGAAGATTAAACCCAAGCCAACAGCTTTGGATGCAATACCTGATTTATTATATTCCTATGTATTGAATTTTAATTATACCAATACCTCGGGGCACCTATTTGATACTTCTGAGGAACTAACTCATTTTATACATGGCAGGGTAGATTTAGAGAGAAAGATTAGTCGTATCAACACGATGGTTTTTGGAATTGAAGATAAAGAAAATGATGTCAACAGTGAATTGATACCTTATCAGAAATATTATCAACGAGTTGTCAAAGAAACAGGAAATACATTTGAAGAATTTTTTATTAAGAAAAATTATACTGGAAAAAATATTTCTGTTGTAGGGCGTGCTGTTCGGACTAGAGTTCCAGTTTCGAAAAACATTGTTATTTTTGGTCATTCAGTGGATCCTCTGGATAAAGAGATTTTTCAAAAATGTTTTGAATTAGCAGCGCTTGGTGAGTATCCTTATCGATTTATTTTTACTTATTTGGATGAGGCAGCTAAACGGTCTATCATTAAGAACCTAGCAATCATTCTGGGAAAGGAAACATTGGTAGAGCTGACAGGCCAAAGAAAAGTGGTTTTTGTGAAAAGTGATGATAAAGATGGCATGGAGGATGCTTTGTTAAAATAGAATTTATAGCGAAATTACGAGCTGAGAGTTTAACTTTCTTAGGTAAGAAATAGTTTAGTCAGAAATTACTCAGTTCTGTAGTTTATATTCAGGATATTTTATATCGATTTCAAAAGACTACACAAATAATTTAAGTGAAGAATTTAGTTCTATAATATGCCTATATAAGTTAATTTCCCATAAAACACACCCCAATCGTTAGATTTTATGCCTAACTTTTGGGGTGTGCTTTTTTATTGCAATCTGCTTTATTTATCAATACAATTTCAAATCACGAGGATCAACTGGGAAGGTTGGGTTGTATGGGTTGTGACGTAGTTTGAAGTGTTTGACATCTTCAATGGTCTGAGTTCCAGATAGTTGCATAACGGTTCTTAATTCGGCATTTAGGTGCTCAAAGACTTGACGCACACCGACGCTACCACCAAGGGCCAAGCCATAAATAGCAGGACGTCCAATGGCTACCAAGTCTGCTCCTGAAGCCAAGGCCTTAAAGACGTGTTGGCCACGGCGAATACCAGAGTCAAATACAATCGGTACCCGTTTATCTACTGCTTCAGCGACTTCTTGAAGCGAGTCAAAGGCAGCTGGTCCACCGTCGATTTGGCGGCCACCGTGGTTGGTTACCCAGATTCCAGAAGCACCTGCGGCAAGCGAACGTTCAACATCTTCACGGCATTGAGGACCTTTGACATAGACAGGAAGTCCTGAGTATTCAGAGATAAACTCGACATCTCGTGGCGATAGGCGTTGTTTGGCTGATTTGTAAACAAAGTCCATGGACTTACCAGCACCTTCGGGTAAGTATTCTTCAACGATCGGCATGCCAACTGGGAAGACAAAACCATTACGTTTATCGACCTCACGATTGCCTCCTACAGTCGCATCCGCAGTTAAGACAATGGCTGTGTAGCCTTCTGCCTTGACACGATCCATGATATGGCGGTTAATCCCGTCATCTTTACTGAAGTAAAATTGGAACCAGTGCGGTGTTCCTTGGAGGGCTTGAGAAATTTCTGGAAGATCAACTGTGGAGTAGGAGCTGGTTGTATAAAGAGAGCCAAATTCATGTACACCACGCGCAGTAGCGATTTCCCCTTGCTCATTTGCTAATTTATGGGCTGCAACAGGCGCCATGATGATTGGTGAAGACAGTTTTTCTCCAGCAAATTCAATCTCAGTGCTTGGATTTTCCACATCACAGAGTGTATGAGGAACAATGAGTTTATGGTTAAAAGCTCGAATGTTCTCGCGTAAAGTGAAAGTATCCTCAGCTCCACTCGCGATGTAGCCAAAAGCAGCTTTAGGAATGACTTGCTGCGCCATGGGCTCCAGATCATAGGTGTTAATAAAATCCACAGGGCCTTCGGCATTGCTTGTTTTGTATGACATAAAATGTCCTCCTAGATAAAAGTAAACGTTTACTTTTTGATTTACAGGAACATCTTAACTCTTTTTCATGTCATTTTCAAAAATTTTGTCTGGAAGTTTCAGATTGCAATAGAGACGATAAATATTTTTTATCATTGTGATAGAAAATACATATTATCCAAACATGTCTTTTAGTGCTACAATAGCTGTATTATTCCTAGATGGGAGGTTCTCTTTTGGATTGGTCCATTGTTGAACAATATCTACCATTATATCAAAAGGCATTTTTTCTAACCCTGCATATCGCAGTTTGGGGCATTTTGGGAGCTTTTCTAGTTGGTTTACTTGTTAGTATTATCCGGCATTATCGTATCCCTGTTTTGGCACAGCTAGCCACAGCTTATATTGAATTGTCGCGAAATACGCCCCTTTTGATCCAACTCTTCTTTCTCTACTTCGGGCTTCCTCGGATTGGGATTGTCCTTTCCTCAGAGGTCTGCGCCACCCTTGGTCTCATCTTTTTGGGAGGCTCCTATATGGCAGAATCCTTCCGAAGCGGGCTAGAAGCAGTTAGTCAAACCCAGCATGAGATTGGCTTAGCGATCGGTCTAACACCCATTCAGGTTTTTCGCTACGTGGTCTTGCCACAAGCCACAGCAGTGGCTCTGCCGTCCTTCAGCGCCAATGTGATTTTCCTGATTAAGGAGACCTCTGTCTTCTCTGCGGTTGCTCTAGCCGATCTCATGTATGTTGCTAAGGACTTGATCGGGCTTTACTATGAGACAGATATTGCGCTGGCTATGTTGGTAGTGGCTTATCTTATCATGCTCCTGCCTATATCATTGCTTTTTAGTTGGATAGAAAGGAGGCTCCGCCATGCAGGATTCGGGAATACAAGTACTCTTTCAGGGAAATAATCTCTTGCGGATCTTACAAGGATTGGGAGTCACGATTGGTATTTCCATCCTCTCTGTCCTCTTGTCTATGATTTTCGGTACGGTCATGGGAATCATCATGACCTCTCATTCTAGAGTCGTTCGCTTCCTGACACGCTTTTATCTAGAATTTATCCGCATCATGCCCCAACTGGTGTTGCTCTTCATTGTTTATTTCGGCTTAGCTCGAAACTTTAATATCAACATCTCCGGAGAAACTTCCGCTGTTATCGTTTTTACTCTCTGGGGAACGGCCGAGATGGGGGACCTGGTTCGTGGAGCCATCACTTCCCTTCCTAAACATCAGTTTGAAAGCGGGCAAGCGCTGGGGTTGACGACCTTCCAACTTTACTACCATATCATTATTCCACAGGTCTTGAGAAGACTGCTTCCGCAGACCATCAACTTGGTTACTCGGATGATTAAAACGACTTCCTTGGTTGTTTTGATTGGGGTTGTTGAAGTCACAAAGGTGGGGCAGCAGATCATTGATAGCAATCGCTTGACCATTCCAACTGCTTCCTTTTGGATTTATGGAACTATACTAGTCTTGTACTTCGCAGTTTGCTTCCCTATCTCTAAACTATCCACTCACTTAGAAAAACATTGGAGGAATTAAATGTCTGATACCATATTAGAGATCAAGGATCTAAAAAAATCCTTCGGAGACAATCACATCCTCCAAGGTCTTTCTCTAGAAATTAAAAAAGGGGAAGTAGTGGTTATTCTAGGGCCATCTGGCTGTGGGAAAAGTACCCTGCTTCGCTGCCTTAACGGGCTAGAAAGCATTCAAGGTGGAGATATTCTTCTTGATGGCCAGTCCATTATTGGAAGCCAGAGAGACTTTCACTTGGTTCGTCAAAAGATTGGCATGGTCTTTCAAAGTTATGAGCTCTTTCCTCATCTGGACGTCTTGCAAAACCTTATACTAGGTCCTGTCAAGGCACAAGGGCGAGATAAGAAAGAAGTGACGGAAGAAGCCCTACAATTACTGGAACGCGTCGGACTGCTTGATAAAAAACACAGTTTCGCTCGCCAATTATCTGGTGGTCAGAAACAACGGGTTGCCATTGTCCGTGCCCTGCTCATGCATCCAGAAATTATCCTTTTTGACGAGGTGACGGCCTCACTGGATCCTGAAATGGTGCGTGAGGTCCTCGAACTCATTAACGACCTGGCTCAAGAAGGTCGTACCATGATCTTGGTGACCCATGAAATGCAGTTTGCCCAAGCCATTGCAGATCGGATTATCTTCCTCGATCAAGGGAAGATTGCTGAAGAAGGAACGGCTCATTCCTTCTTTACCAATCCACAAACCAAACGAGCACAAGAATTTTTAAACGTTTTTGACTTTAGCCAATTTGGCTCATATTTATAAAGGAGATTCTTATGAAACTACTCAAAACCCTCTTAACTCTTTTTACACTTGCCTTTGCCCTTATCTTTGTCACAGCTTGTGGATCAGGCGGAAATGCTACTTCGTCATCTGGTAAAACTACTGCTAAAGCTCGCACTATTGAGGAAATTAAAAAAAGTGGTGAACTTCGAATTGCTGTATTTGGAGATAAGAAACCTTTTGGTTATGTAGACAACGACGGTTCTTACCAAGGTTATGACATCGAACTGGGAAATCAGCTGGCCAAAGACCTCGGTGTTAAGGTGAAATACGTTTCTGTCGATGCTGCTAACCGTGCGGAATACTTGATTTCTAACAAGGTGGACATCACACTTGCCAACTTTACCGTCACAGACGAGCGTAAGAAACAAGTTGACTTTGCCCTTCCATATATGAAAGTTTCACTGGGTGTTGTGTCTCCTAAGAAGGGGGTCATCACAGATGTTAAACAACTTGAAGGTAAGACCTTAATTGTAACCAAAGGAACCACTGCTGAAACATACTTTGAGAAAAATCACCCAGAAGTCAAACTTCAAAAATATGACCAATACAGTGATGCCTACCAAGCTCTTTTGGATGGACGTGGAGATGCCTTCTCGACTGACAATACAGAAGTATTAGCTTGGGCTCTTGAAAATAAAGGATATGAAGTGGGAATTTCTTCTCTTGGTGACCCAGATACCATCGCACCAGCAGTCCAAAAAGGAAACCAAGAGTTGCTTGACTTTATCAATAAAGACATTGAAAAATTGGGCAAGGAAAACTTCTTCCACAAGGCTTATGAAAAGACTCTTCATCCAACCTACGGTGATGCTGCAAAAGCAGATGACCTCGTCGTTGAAGGTGGAAAAGTAGAATAGAAGCGTTGGTCTAGTAGAAAAATCTGCCTAAAAAAATGAACCGCATTTTAACAGTCAGACAGAAAGAGTCTGACTGTGGAGATGCGGTTCAATTATATTTGTTTGATTTATTTGATCTCTACAAGTAGAGCTCAGTCAGCTTGTGAGCTACACCGTCTTGGTCATTAGTGAGTTCAAGCTGTTGGTCGGCATAAGGCAGCAAGGTTTCGCTAGCATTTTTCATGGCATAGCCTGTTCCTGCAAATTCCAGCATTTCGGTATCATTGTGCTCGTCACCAAAAGCAATCAGGTTCTTGCGATCGGCATTGAGGATATTGAGCAGGTACTGGAGGGCGAAGGCCTTGTTGACACCTTTAGGGCCACACTCAAGGATATTGAGAGGACCGCCCCAGGTATTGATGGAGAGTTCATGCTGGTAAAAGGCATTCATCTCTTCAGCCAGAGCGTATTTGTCCGTGGCATGTGTTTGCAGCAAAATGGCATTTGGATTTTTGGTCACCAGCTGGGCTTGAAATTGATTTTCTGGCTTAAAATTATCAATGCCAAAGAGCTTAGGATCTGCGATTTCTTCGTTGGTATTGGTGATGTAGAATTTCTTGCGGTATTCACCAGCGATGAAGTCAGCTTCGATTTCCTCTTTTCGTTGGACCATATCCAGTAAGAAAGACTTGTCTACGGTCAAGGATTGTTCAAATTCCCACTTTTGCTCAGGGATATGGGTCAGAGATCCGTTGAAGTTTATCATGGGGGTATTCAGCTCTAATTCCTTATAGAAGTCCAGAGCCATGCGGTAAGGACGGCCAGTAGTGATGATGACTTTGTGTCCTTTCGCCGATATTTTTTTGATGGTTTCTTTGGTAAAATCAGACAGCTTACTCTCAGAATTGAGCAAGGTTCCGTCCAAATCTACAGCAATAATTTTTTTTGTCATTCTTTTTCCTCGTATAGTCTCGCTAAGTATCGTAAAGTCTATTATAACAGAATTAAGAATAAATGCCACAAGTTGTGGTATAATGTTTCCTTAATAGCTAAGACGAAAGATGTCTGCTGATAGTCTATGAGCGAAGAGAGTTAAAGTAAAGGGGAGGATCTTGTATGCGTAAACCAATTTTAATTCACATTTTTTTCCTACTAATTGCATTTGTTGTATATATTCAGGGGATTACGGCTCAGGGGCCAGACTTGATTTGGAATATGATTCTGGCCTTAATTGCCTATGACGCTGCCGTCTTAACGACGATATCTAAGAAGCAGAAATGGCTTTATCCGCTCTTGCTGGTAGTTTGGTTGGCCTTTTATCCCAATACTTTTTATATGCTGACGGACTTGGTGCACATGACTTGGGTAGGAGATACCCTGTGGAACCCTGTCAGCATGCGTCTATTTATGGCTTTCGTGCCGAGCATTTTATTTGGCGTCTACTGCGGGATTGAAAGCTGGAATATTTTGCGTGAGCGCTGGAAGTTGACTTGGTGGCTGGATATGCTGGTGGTTGCAGCTCTGTCTTATCTGTCGAGTCTGGCCATTTATATCGGCCGTTATGATCGCCTCAATTCCTGGGACTTGGTGACGCGGCCCCAGCTAGTTGTCCAAAAGCTACTGGAGACCTTTCAGAAGGATCGTCTGGTATTTATCCTTGGATTTACCTTTATCCAAATCATGACTTTGCTCTTTTTAAGCAGAGAAAATAAAAAATAAGACACTTTAAAGTATTTTTTAGAGCAATGGGCTTGAAAAAGTGAATGTTTTTGAGTATAATCATAGTATTGTTCGTAAATAACGAATAAGCAGCGCTGTTTTAAAGAAAATCAGGAGTTCTCTTTTAATCAGTTGCCATAAAACAATTTAGGAGATTATCTATAATGGATAAATTATTTAAACTCAAAGAGCACGGTACGGATGTTCGTACGGAAGTTCTCGCTGGGTTAACAACTTTCTTTGCTATGAGCTACATCCTCTTTGTCAATCCAGCCATGCTGTCGCAAACGGGTATGCCAGCTCAAGGTGTCTTTCTGGCTACGATCATCGGTTCTGTTGCTGGAACACTCATGATGGCCTTTTATGCCAACCTCCCTTACGCACAGGCGCCGGGTATGGGTCTCAATGCTTTCTTTACTTTCACGGTTGTCTTTAGTCTGGGCTATACTTGGCAAGAAGCTCTGGGCATGGTCTTCATCTGTGGTCTGATCTCGCTCTTCATTACCCTGACTAAGATTCGGAAGGCTATTATCGAGTCAATTCCATCAGCTTTGCGTTCAGCTATTTCAGCTGGTATCGGTGTCTTCCTAGCTTATGTAGGGATTAAAAATGCCGGACTGTTGAAGTTTTCGATCGATCCAGGCAACTATGTAGTAGCTGGTAAAGGAGCTGACCAAGCCAAAGCTGCTATCACAGCAAACTCAGCTGCGACTCCGGGATTAGTTGATTTTAATAATCCAGCAGTTTTACTCGCTTTACTTGGTCTAGCGATTACAGTTTTCTTTGTTATCAAGGGCATCAAAGGTGGCATTATCTTATCCATCTTTACAACGACAGTTGTAGCGATTGCTGTTGGCTTGGTAAACCTGTCTGCGATTGACTTCGGTCAGCACAATCTGTCAACAGCTCTGAAAGAACTTGGACAAGTGTTCGGGGTTGCGGTTGGTCCAGAAGGCTTGGGAGCTCTCTTTGCTGATACGGCGCGCCTGCCTCAGACATTTATGGCTATCCTAGCCTTCTCTCTGACCGATATCTTTGATACCATTGGTACCTTGATCGGAACTGGTGAAAAAGTTGGTATCGTCGCAAGCTCTGGTGAAAACCATGAGTCAGAAGGTTTGGACAAGGCTTTGTACTCAGACTTGATCGGTACGACTATTGGCGCAATCGCCGGAACATCTAACGTTACTACTTACGTAGAGTCTGCAGCTGGTATCGGAGCTGGCGGACGGACTGGTTTGACAGCCTTGGTTGTAGCAGTCTGCTTTGCAGTATCTAGCTTCTTTAGCCCGTTGTTGGCAATCGTTCCAACAGCAGCAACTGCACCAATCTTGATTGTCGTTGGGATCATGATGCTTGGCAGTCTGAAAAATATCCAGTGGGATGATATGGCAGAAGCTGTCCCAGCTTTCTTCACCTCTATCTTCATGGGCTTCACTTACAGTATCACGAACGGGATTGCAGCAGGATTTATCATGTATGCTCTTGTGAAAGTCATCAAAGGTCAAGCTAAGGATGTGCATCCAATGATTTGGATTTTAAATCTGCTTTTCATCCTTAACTTTATCAGCCTAGCTCTTTCTTAAGAATCAGTATTAAGAAGTTGGAAATCTTCCAGCTTCTTTCTTTATGCGAGAAAAAGATTTGTGGACGATCTTAGATTCTTTTTGATAGAAGTGAGTGGCTTGTCCTCAATAAAAGATTTGGAGGTCTATCTAATTTTTTTCAAATATTTTGCTTCCTCTATTAGAAAATTGAGCGCAAATGCAAATCTTCTGGTATAATAAAAGAATGTTTAGTCATAATGAAGAAGAATTAATCAAATGGGGCCAGCGTCTCGGAAGCCTCCTTCAGGAGCAAGATGTTTTGGTTTTGACAGGAGACTTGGGTGCGGGTAAGACGACTTTTACCAAGGGCTTAGCTCAAGGTCTGGGAATCAAGCAGATGATCAAAAGTCCGACCTATACCATTGTTCGGGAGTATGAAGGAAGATTGCCACTGTACCACTTAGATGTCTATCGGATTGGTGAGGATCCGGACTCGATTGACTTGGATGATTTTCTCTTTGGTGAGGGAGTTACGGTCATCGAGTGGGGAGAATTGCTAGGTGAGAGTTTACCAGATGATTATCTGAAGCTGACTCTTCTAAAGAAAGACGACGGCCGTGAGTTAGTCTTTGAAAGTCAGGGACGCCGTTCTCAGGAACTGCTGGAGGAATTGCTGCATGGCTGAGTTTGAATTGGCCTTGCGAGAGGCAGAAAAGACGGATGCTGCTGACTTGATTCGCTTTTTAAATCAAGTCGGTGCCGAGTCAGACTACATGACCTTGGATGAGGCAGGGATTTTGATGGACGAAGACCAGATGGCTCAGTTCATTCAGCGTCAAGCTGATTCGGATAATCAGCTCTATCTCTTGGCCTTGCTTGATAATGAAATCGCTGGGATTGTCAGTATCACAGCGGATTTTCATGAGCGGATTCGCCACATTGGGCAAGTTTTTATCGTTGTCAAAAAAGCCTTTTGGAATCAAGGCCTTGGTCGTATCCTGCTAGAAGATGCTGTGGATTGGGCAGAGAATGGGAGCAGTCTCCGCCGTTTGGAGCTGACTGTTCAGGTTAGAAATGAGCGAGCAGTTCATCTCTATAAAGAATTAGGATTTGAAATCGAAGGCCTGCAAAAAAGAGGGGCCTATTTAAGAGAAGGGATATTTCTAGATGTTTACCTGATGGGAAAACTGATAGATTGATGAAATATGTTTAAAAAAATTGTACGAATGTTTTTGAGCCTGTTGCTTGTCACAGCTATTGGAGTAGGAGGCTATGCTTGGACCATTTACAATCAGTCAACGGATGCCTTGTCCCGTACCTACAAAGGTTTTGGGAATGAAACGAACGTTATTGCCGAAACCAAACCCCTGACAATCTTGTTGATGGGGGTCGATACAGGGAGTGGCTCGCGGTCTGATACTTGGCAGGGAAATAGCGACTCCATGCTTCTTCTGTCTGTCAATCCTCAGACTAAAAAGACGGTCATGATGAGTCTGGAGCGGGACATTTTGACTCAAATCGATGAAAAAGGCGAAACGACAGAAGCCAAGCTAAACGCAGCCTATGCTTATGGTGGTGCAGAATTGGCCATTGCGACCATTGAGAAATTGATGAATATCCACATTGACCGCTATGTCATGATCAATATGCAGGGCTTGGTTCAGCTGGTGGACGCAGTTGGCGGCATTGAGGTCAATAATACCTTTGATTTCCCGATTTCCATCGAAGAAAATGAACCCGAATACACTGCAACTGTCGAGCCAGGCAAACACTTGATCAACGGAGACCAAGCTTTAGTCTATGCCCGCATGCGTTACCAGGATCCAGAGGGGGATTACGGTCGTCAGAAACGTCAGCGCGAGGTGATCCGAAAGGTCGTTGAGAAGGTGCTCAGTCTTAACAGTATTAGCCATTATCAAGCTATTTTGCGAGCAGTCAGCAAGAATATGCAGACCAATGTAGCGCTGGATGCGGGAAGTATTCCTCAGTTATTGGGCTACAAAGACGCCTTTAGAAGCATTCAGTCTGAACAATTGCGCGGGGAAGATGCTACCTTGGCTGATGGCGGTAGCTATCAGCTGGTTACGTCTGATCATTTGCTAGAAATGCAAAATCTCATTCGGAAAACGTTGGGCTTGTCTTCAGTTAAGACCCTGAAGACCAATGCCGTACTGTATGAAGACTTGATGGGAGGCCGGAGCCTACGTGCTTCTAGTTCAGAGAGTTCAAGCTCAGTCCAGAATGATCGAGCTATTTATAGCCAACCTAGTGAGAGCACTTATGGTAGTAGCTATAGCAGCTATAGTAGTTATAGTAGTTATAGTAGTTATAGCAACTATAGCAACTATAGTTCCTATACTCCTGAGCCTAGTGCTAGCAGTGAACCGCCAGCAAGTTCTGCGCCTGCATCTACGCCAGCTCCGACACCGTCAGCATCATCTGCCGATCACCCTGCAACATCAGCATCTTCTGAATAAACAAATCGCCCAAGCTTACTAGCTTGAGCGATTTTTAATGCCTGTGACCCTTATTTTGCGAGCCATTTCCAGAAGAAATCGATAATATAGGTCAGTCCGTAAGTGTAGATGATGAGGGTGATGGGTTTGCAGAGCACAATAATCAGCATGTACTTTTTGAAGGTCATCTTGGTCAAGGCGGCCAGCATACAGAGAAAATCAGCGGGGCTGATGGGCCAAATCATCATAAAGATAAAGAAACGCTCAAAGCGATTGCCCTCATCCAGCCAGCCCACATACTTGTCATAGGTCCGCTTGCTGACGACGGACTGGACAAAGGCTGGTCCGTAGGTGCGAGCCAGATAGAAGATGATGGCGCAGCCGATGACAATACCGACATAGTTGTAGATGGTGCCGACGATATGCCCGTAAATAAAGATGCCTGCAACAGAGGTCAAGGCACCAGGGATAATGGGCACGACAGTCTGCAAGATTTGCAGGAAGATAAACAGAGGTGGTCCCCAGACGCCTGCTTGTTTGATAAAGGCAGACAAGGTTTCCTTGGACTGGAGAATCCCTGCATAGTAAGCCCAGATGCAAAAGGCCACTGTCCCTACAGCCCCGATGATGGACGACCAGTTGATGATTTTTTGCAAAAAGGGAGAAACAGCTTTCATTTCTCGATCCTTGCTTACCATAGGCACCTCCAAGAGAATTATTCTTACATCTACTATAGCATCTTTTGCTATTTTTGTAAGCTTTGAAGCTATAGGTGCTAAAAAGTATAAAAGATGATATAATGATGTGACTAGCGAGCAATAATCTATGAGTATTCAAAAACCAAGGAGAGTGCTTGTGCTCGAACTAAAAATTCTATGAGTTAGGAGAGTTATAGTGGAAGAATATTTAAACTTATATCATCAAAAAATGTGGGAGATTGCATATGAGAATCTCATAAATCTATTTTTTCACCCTCATACAATTATTCTCTTTGTATTATTTTTGATTATTTCTTCCTTAATCTGTTACGTATATTTCAAAAAAAAATGTGCTTTACTAATTATAGTTAGTTATTTCTCCTTGTTCCTTTTGGGTGGAGTCGCAGAGTTTGTGAATAGCTATGGCAAAATTATGAATCCATCTTCTCCATACAACAATTCTTTATTCATTGCTTCATTAAAACTTGAAACCGTTCTTCCGATGCTTGAGAAGGTAGATGAGATTCCCATAGCTAGTGTTGATGGAAAATTGGAGAGAAAAAATATTATACTATTTGCTTTATCTAATCCGGCGTATTATGGTGGTCTTTTTAATGATACGGCAGATTTCTTTACAGGTGGTCATATAGAAGGGAAATTATTTCTAGTTGCTTTAGTAGGATATGAAGAGAAAGATGGTCAATGGCAATCTGTTGATATTCGCATTGCCCCAGGTATTGAAGAGAAGGATTTTCAGAAATTTTCTAAGGTTCTTCACATAAAAAAAGATGAAGCAGAGGGTGCTACTGGTATTATTCTCGATCTTCAAAAAATTTATGAATTAAAATTACGGAAAGAAAAAGATGGTCATTGGTAAGTAAGATCCTCTTTCCTATATTAAAATTTGAGCTTCCCGCTTGGGGAGCTGTTTTCATTTGCTTGGGAAATAGGAAGTGGGAATCTCCCAATGGCTCTTGGAAGAAATGGGGTTATAGGTGCCAAAAAGCCTATTTTATGCTATAATAGTGAGAATACGATTTTTGGAGAGAGATGTGGCGATTGAAGATTACATGCCCGACTTTGCGGTCGAGGCAGTTTACGATTTGACAGTAGAGAGTTTGAAAAGACAGG